>ERZ773014.1725-NODE-1725-length-13458-cov-22.317019_pt1 | contig 13458 bp, 12 predicted proteins | sample MGYA00580841_ERZ773014 | MGnify/ENA primary metagenome ERZ773014 (study PRJEB29015, sample SAMEA2737989) | human oral metagenome | biome: human oral; feature: human-associated habitat; material: dental | place: China | collected 2067 ...
TTGGTATGCGGAAAATTGGATCTTGATGTCGTCGTTGCCCAACCGTAGCGGCATCATTGTTTCCTTTACCCACACGAAATAGCGATTAACCTAAATTTACCTTCGTGCAACAGTCCCGTTTTTTTGTCCATAGAAAGGAAGTAGAATTAAAGGAAAATTTGGAAATGTATAGAACTATATAAGTGGAGTGTGATGGAGATGAAACTATATTTAGCACATATACGGCGCGATGAATCTGCGGAGCAGACGATCCGTTCTCATCTCCTACGTGTCGGCGATCTGATGGCGATGTATGCGGCAGGACTCGGACTCTCCTCGATGGCGCAGCTCATCGGTATGCTTCATGATCTCGGCAAGTGTACCCGTGCATTTGCAAACTATCTTGAGTGGTGTCGCGAACATCCGGGTGATTACAGTCAAAAGGGAAAGGTCGATCACTCTACAGCAGGCGGTCAGATCTTGATGCGCCGATATGGCAACAGGGGCGATGCTGCACTGCTTACGGTGCATATAGCGTCACTTGTGATTTTTTCACATCATACGGGGCTGATGAATTATCTGGGAGAGAATGGGATCTCAGATTTCCTAAATCGCATGGAGAAAGAGGATGCCCCGCAAGTTGATCTCTCCTATTATTATAAAACGGTCATCTCGGAGCGCGAACTCGATGCGCTGTTCGAGGAGGCTGCACATGAGTTCTCCGCACTCGATGCGAGGATTATGGCATATGCGCCGGAGGGGAGCGAGGCATATCATTTTGCGTGGGGCATGGTGCATAAACTGCTCCTCAGCATGCTTGTAGACGCAGACCGACTGGACAGTGCAGAGTTTGAACTGGGGGAGCAACAGACGCGTCTATGGGACACAGCGTCCATTTGGATGGATTTCTCGGATAAACTGGAACAAAAACTGGCTGAATTTTCGATTCCATCAGAGCCACAGGCAAAGAAGATTGCAGAGCTTCGCCAAAAGATCAGCGAGGACTGTCTGCGAGCGGCAGAAGAATTGCCGGGAATCTATCGCCTACGCGTTCCGACGGGGGGCGGCAAGACTCTTGCAAGTATGCGCTTTGCACTGCGGCATGCGCAGAAATATCATAAGAAGCGCATCATCGTCGTCATCCCATATACCTCGATCATCGATCAGAACGTCAAAGAGATTCGCGATGTTTTCCGGATGGATGAGGCAATTCTGGAACATCACTCTAATGTTATCATGGAGGACGATGGGGAAGATACGGAGAGTATGGACGCTCGGCGCATTCTGACGGAGCGGTGGGATGTTCCTGTCATCTTTACAACGCAGGTACAGTTTCTCAACACTCTGTTTAATGGAGGCAACACTCCGCTGCGCAGACTGCATGCGCTCAGGGACAGCATCATTATCTTTGATGAGATACAGACACTTCCTGTGCGTTGCACCTATCTTTTCAATGCTGCGATGAATTTTCTCAAGGATTTTTGCGGTGTCACTGCCGTCCTCTGCACCGCGACGCAGCCGCCGCTCGCACAGCTGGATGTTCCTCTTGAGATGAGTGACCATGCGGACCTCACGAGCGATGTTGCTGAGGTGTTTGAGGGATTTCGGCGCGTACGGATTGAAGACATTTGCAAGGATGGCGGCATTTCTGTGGATGAAATCGCCGCCGCGATTGTGCGCAGTGTCGAGGAGATCGGCGATGTGCTCTGTATCGTGAACCTCACGGCACAGGCACGGGATCTTTACAAGGCGGTTGTGGAACAAACACAGACATCGGAACGAGATGCACGTGTGGTACATCTCAGCACAAAGATGTGTCCCGCACATCGCAAAGAAATTCTAAAAGAAGTGCGGGAGGAATTGAAACGTCATAAGGATCATCCGGAGCAGCGACTTATCTGCATCAGTACACAGCTGATTGAGGCCGGCGTCGATGTATCGTTTCCCGTCGTCTATCGGGCGCTCGCGGGATTCTCCTCTATAGCGCAGGCGGCGGGACGATGCAATCGGCACGGGGAACTGGAGCGCGGCATTGTTCGGCTCTTTGCGCTAGAGAATGAAAACCTCAGCCGTTTGGCGGACATTGCACAGGGCAGGAAAATTGCGTGCGACCTTTTATATCAGTCGTCGGCAGATGAGATTCTCACGCCTGCTGCGATGGACAAATATTTTCGCAGATTTTACAAGGGGCGTACGGCGCGTGATATGCGTTTCCCGATGAAGAGCTGCAATACCATATTCGATCTGCTCTCTGCAAATGAGGCAGGCTTCCAGAAAGCAGATGAGCGAGGAGAGTCCCCTGAACTATGTTATATGCAGGCATTTCGCGATGCAGGGCGCGCGTTCGAGGTCATTGACTCGCATACGGAAGCCGTTCTTGTTCCATATGGAGACGGAAAGGAGCTGATCGTGGAATTCAATGACATACAATTTGATAAGCAGCAGATTGGGAAAAAGATGAATGTGGCCCAGCAACATATGGTGAATTTGTTTTCCTATGAACTCCAGAAACTCGCTCAGCTCGGTGGGATATGGCGAACGGAGAGTGGGGTGATGGCTCTGCGGGAGGAATATTACAATGAGGCATTCGGTGTGCAGACGGAGGAGCAGTCCAATATGTACTGCATGATTTAAGGAGGTGAGGCAATGAGAAATTCGATCGAATTTCAAGTCTATGGACGGATGGCACTCTTTACCGATCCGATTACGAAGATCGGTGGCGAGCGTTCCTCCTACTCTGTGCCAACCTATCAGGCACTCAAGGGGGTTACCGAAAGCATCTACTGGAAGCCTACAATCTATTGGGTAGTCGATGAAGTGCGCGTTATGAATCGGATCGCGACGCAGTCGCGCGGTGTGAAACCGCTGAAATATGGAGGCGGAGGAAATGATCTCGCCATCTACAAATACCTGAGCGATGTGTGTTATCAGGTACGTGCGCATTTTGAGTTCAATCTACATCGGAAAGAGCTTGCAGAGGACAGGGATGAGCACAAACACCACAACATCGCAAAGCGCATGGTGGAGCGCGGCGGACGCCGTGACATCTTCCTCGGCACGCGGGAGTGTCAGGGGTATGTGGAGCCAGTGCGTTATGGCGATGGTAAAGGCTATTATGACGATGTCGGCGAGATGCCACTTGGTACAATGTTCCACGGGTTTAACTATGTCGATGAAACAGGCGGCGCTATGCTTCAAGTCCGGCTTTGGCAGCCGGTTATGGAAAGCGGAGTCATTCGTTTCCCGCGACCGGAGGAATGCACGCTTGTCCGCGATATTCGCAAGGTGGAGAGCAAGCTCTTCGATAAGAACAGCATTACCTTTGCCGCAGAGGAATTTGAAGCATTGGAAGGGGGGAGACTATGAGCTGGATGGAACAGCTGGTGCAGACGTATGATGAGAATGAGCGCTTTGCCGGGAGGGATGATGTCGACGGCATGCGGGCGCTCCTGCCTCCTGTCGGACATATCGTGCAGAACGCGCAGATCGAGATGACACTGAGCGCGGATGGAGAGTTGATTCAAGCAGAAGTGATTCCAAAGGAATTGCAGTCAACGCTGATCCCATGTACGCCGGAATCGGCATCGCGTACAAATCGTCCGTCACCGCATCCGTTGCATGACAATCTCTCCTATGTCGCAAGGGATTATTATGACTTCGCGAAAAAACCTCCGAAGGGGGAGACTGTTCCGTATCTTCTTTATCGGAAACTCCTCGGCACATGGGCAGATTCTGATACGAACTCCAAGGTGCAGGCGGTCTATCGCTACATCAGCAGTCATGATGTGATCCGTGACCTGATTGAGAAAAAGGTGCTCTATCAGGATGATACGGGCAAGCTGATTGAAAAGTGGACGGACAAGAAAGCACCGAAACCTGCCATTTTCAGTGCCGTTCCGGGTGATATTTTGAAAGCCATGGTGCGGTTTCGCGTCGTCGTGGATGATGATGACTGTCCGGAGTTATGGAAAGATACGCAGCTGCAAAAATCGTATCAAGAGTTCTTTCATCAGCAGTTTTCCCATATGGAAGAACAGCTCTGCTATGCAACGGGGAAAATCCTCCCAGCTACGGACAAACATGGCAAGGGAATCCGCTTTCCGGGCGACGGGGCAAAGATTATCTCCTCGAATGACATGAGTGGATTTACCTTTCGCGGGCGTTTTGTTGACAGTGACGAATGTCTCTCCATTGGGTATGAGACTTCTCAGAAAGCAATGAATGCCCTTATGTGGCTCGCACGCAATCAGGGGTATACACATGATGGGCGCGTATTTCTCGCATGGGGGCGGTGCGGACAAACGCCGCCGCCGGTGTTCGACGATACGGCACGCCTGACAAGGAGACGGCGACCCGCAGGAACGGCGCGCCCCTCATCGCTGAAAGGCTGGGCAGAGTCCCTAACAAAGGCACTCGTGGGTTATCGCCACGCATTCAAGCAGGCAGAGATGAGTCAGGTCAATGTCATGGTTCTCGATGCTGCGACAAAGGGGCGGCTTTCCATCTGCTACTACAGCGAGATGGCGGGTGAGGACTTCATCGATCGGATTGAGAAGTGGCACAGCCTTGGATGTTGGCGTCAGCATGGCTATGACAGCGAGAAAGACGAGTCGTTTGCCTACTTCGGAGTTCCGACCCCCAAACGGCTTGTCGAGGCCTGTCATGGCGTAAATGTCGGCGACAGTCAGATGAAGCTCGAACTGGAGCGTATCTTTTACGCTATTTTGCAGGGGAATCCCCTGCCCGTGGACATGGAACGCTTGGTGATGGGGCGTGCTGTCAAGAGGGCTGTGTGTGACAAATACTATGATTGGCGCAGACAGCTTTTAGAGCCGGCGTGCTCCATCATTGCACGCCGCCTCAACCATACAAAGGAGGAATACACCGTGGCACTTGATGAAACGAAGGCTGATCGCTCCTATTTGTTCGGCAGATTGATTGCTGTAGCGGATCAGATGGAGCGAGCAACCTTTAGCCGAGATGAGATGGGGAGCCGCACAACAAATGCCATGCGTTACATGGAGATTTTCTCCTCACGCCCTGCCTCCACATGGATGACACTCCAGAAGAAATTGCTTCCCTATCAGCAAAAGAGGGAAATGTATGGAGGAAAGGAACGAAAACTCATCAGTATGATCGGCAGTATGTTCAACGATGAGGATTTTCTCTCGGATCGTCCGTTGGATGGGCGATTCCTGCTCGGCTACTATTGCCAGCAGTATGCGATGGAGCAGGAACGTGAGGAGAACCGTAAGAAGAAAGAAATGGCTACAGAGGAGGATGCATGATGTCTGCACTGACGAAGAAAATCGATTTTATTGGATTCATTACGGTAGAACGCTCGAATCCAAACGGAGATCCTCTGAACGGAAATCAACCGCGTACAGACTACGGCGGCTATGGAGAGATCTCCGATGTGTGCCTCAAGCGTAAGCTACGCAATCGCTTGCAGGATGCTGGCGAAAAGATCCTCGTGCAGTCCAATGAGCGTGCAGATGACGGTTGTGACAGCATCCGCTCCCGTGTTGAGGCGAATCCTGCGATGGAGAAGCCTTTGAAAATGAAAGACAAGGAAGAGGGGCGCACGCGTATCTTTGCAGAAGAGGCGTGCAAGGCATGGATGGATGTGCGGGCATTTGGGCAGGTGTTTGCACTCAAAGAGGCAAAAAAACAAGGTGTTGACTCTGTTTCTGTTGGCGTGCGCGGCCCTGTGACTATCCATACGGCGGTCAGCCTCGATCCCGTCACCATCACGGGTGTCCAAATCACGAAGAGCGTCAACAACGAGCCGGGCGATAAGAAAGGCTCGGACACGATGGGGATGAAGTACCGTGTCGACTTCGGCGTCTATAAATTCCAGGGGAGCATCAACGTTCAGCTTGCGGAAAAGACGGGGTTCAGTGAGGAAGATGCCCAAAAGGTCAAGGAAGCACTGCGTACGATCTTTGAGAATGACGCCTCGTCTGCACGTCCCGAGGGGAGCATGGAGATGAGCTGTTTCTACTGGATTGAGCACAGCAATAAAACAGGTGCGGCTTCGAGTGGAAAGGTGCATCGGAGTGTCAAAGCGCAAAAGAGAGATGGGGTGGAGGTACCGTCCCGTTTCGAGGACTATGTGATCGACGACAGTGCTCTCTACGCAATTGACGGTATCCATATTGAAAAATACGTTTAGGGAAGTTCGGTGAACTGATATGAGCTATGCTGAAGACGAGTATCTTATGCTCTCGGAGATTCAGCATTACGTATTCTGCCCGCGTCAATGGGCGTTGATTCACCTTGAGCAGCACTGGCAGGAAAATGTCTTGACTGTTGAGGGGAATGCCCTGCACGAAAAAGCGCACGATGAGAACATTAAGGAAAAGCGCGGAAATAAGATCATCGTGCGTGGAATGCGCGTAGCATCTTCTCGGATCGGTATTTCCGGCGCCTGTGATGTTGTTGAGTTCCATGCGGATATGGAAGGCGTGCACATTCCATCCTATCAGGGAAGCTATCGCGTTGTACCGATTGAGTACAAACGCGGAAAGCCGAAGGAGGGGGAGGAGGACGTCCTTCAGCTGACACTCCAGGCGCTCTGTCTTGAAGATATGCTGGCGACCAATATTCCATTTGGGTATCTCTACTATGGGGAGATTCGCCGCCGGGTCAAAGTGGAGTTTTCAGATGAACTGAAAGGGCGCATTCCAATTCTGGTACAGGAAATGAGGCAGTATATTCAAAGAGGACATACGCCTCTCGTTAAGCGTCGAAAGGGGTGTGCAAATTGTTCCCTGAACAATGCTTGTGTCCCTAAACTGAATCGCCTCGGCTCTGCAAAGATTTACTTGGAGAGGAGGCTGGCAGAGGAATGAAGCCCCTTTTGAATACGCTCTTTGTCAATCAGGATGAAGCGTATCTCTCTCTTGATGGTGGGAATGTTGTGGTCATCCGGGAGGATCGGGAACTGGCTCGTTTTCCGCTCCACAACTTTGAGCAGATTACTACCTTTGGCTACACTGGTGCAAGTCCTGCGCTCATGCGCAGATGTGCGGAGGAAAATATTGCGCTCACATTTATGACACCGGAGGGGAGATTCCAGGCACGTGTCATTGGCGAGATGAATGGAAACGTCCTCCTGCGCAGAGAACAGTATCGACGTGCAGATGATGCGGGCGACAGCCTTGCACTGGCAAGGCACTTCATTCTCGGCAAGATTTACAACGCGCGGTGGGTGGTTGAGCGGATGCGCAGAGACCATGGCATGCGGGTTGATGAGGAGAAGTTTCAGAATGTCAGTGACTTTCTCCAGATATCCTATCGCGAAGTCACGTCTGCCTCGAATCTGGAAGAACTGCGTGGTATTGAGGGAAAGGCTGCCGTCAGTTATTTCTCTGTGTTCGATGATATGATACTCAAACAAAAAGAGAATTTCTTTTTCACCGAACGCAATCGCAGACCTCCTCTTGATAACATGAACTGCCTTCTTTCCTTTCTCTATGCACTGCTCATGAATGATACGGGAGCTGCACTTGAGGGAGTGGGACTAGACTCCTATGTTGGCTTCCTCCATCGCGACCGTCCGGGAAGGCAGTCACTCGCACTTGATCTCATGGAAGAATTGCGTCCAATAGCAGATCGCACTGCTTTTTCCATGGTCAACACCAAGAAAATTTGTGGTAGGGATTTTCACCTAGAAGAGGGAGGTGCCGTATACCTGACTGATGACGGACGCAAGAAAATTTTGGAGGCGTGGCACACACATAAAGAGGGGATGATGATGCATCCCTTCATGGAGGAAAAGATCAAATGGGGACTCGTACCGCATGTGCAGGCGATGCTTCTCGCACGCCATCTGCGCGGCGATCTCGATGCCTACCCTCCATTTTTGTGGAAATAGGGACTTGCCATGTACGTTTTAATCACCTATGATATTAGTACCGTTGATGCCGATGGACGCCGGCGCCTACGTCAAGTCGCACGCAAATGTCGCGCCTATGGACAGCGCGTGCAGAACTCCGTCTTTGAATGCAAGGTCGACCCGACTCAGTGCAAGCAGTTGGAACTCGCACTGCTTGACATCATCGATCTGCAGGAGGATAGTCTGCGTTTTTACTACCTTGGCAAGGACAAAGGTCCGAAGGTCAAACACTATGGCACAAAGGAATCCTACGATTTGGAATCTGCCATTATCATCTAAGGAATCGCTGATAAAATAGACCCTCAGATTGGCGTAGATTTTTTCATCCGATTGAGGAGGCAAACCGGACGCATAGTCAAAGCTATGTGGAGGATTTGCAGGCATTGAGCGGGCAAAAAAGATGCGCTAAGATGGCGGTGCTGAATTTATCAGTGCTTTCCTAAGTACTTTTAGGAGTGCGAAGGTGAAGTAAACAGAAAATGAAGTGAAGAAATATAGGTGCGTGAACCACATCAAAGGAGGGGTGTGGGACGTATGCGCCAAGCAAACCGTATTCATGGCGAGTAAGACACATGAATATGTGGCAAAAGAGGGAAGTCGTGACCTTTTTTGCTGTCGCGCCCCGCACGGGGCGCGTGGATTGAAACAATAACGTCAGGAGGTATATTGCATTGGACCGCAGTCGCGCCCCGCACGGGGCGCGTGGATTGAAACTCCGGAGCCGATTCCGGATAAACGATGAACGTCGTCGCGCCCCGCACGGGGCGCGTGGATTGAAACAAGACGATATTGTGTATTTTGTTTTTGACAAACTGTCGCGCCCCGCACGGGGCGCGTGGATTGAAACAGCGTGGGGAGCCGCTGCCGACATGGGCGAACGAGTCGCGCCCCGCACGGGGCGCGTGGATTGAAACAAGAACGGGTACATCAAGCAAAAGGACTGGACGGGTCGCGCCCCGCACGGGGCGCGTGGATTGAAACATCGCCTGCAGCAGCTTCTTATCGAGTACACGCCCGTCGCGCCCCGCACGGGGCGCGTGGATTGAAACACACAAAACACAAGGAGGCGCGTACGATGTCAAGGTCGCGCCCCGCACGGGGCGCGTGGATTGAAACATGAGCTGCGTCTCCTGATCTTTGACGGCCGCCGGTCGCGCCCCGCACGGGGCGCGTGGATTGAAACGTGCATGAATGGAAAGCCTACAAGCGTATACCAGGTCGCGCCCCGCACGGGGCGCGTGGATTGAAACTTTATTCACTGTACGCCGTAAGTATCAAGAGAAGTCGCGCCCCGCACGGGGCGCGTGGATTGAAACACATCAAACCCGGAAACAATGCTGATGGAATCAGTCGCGCCCCGCACGGGGCGCGTGGATTGAAACCGCTTTCTCGTGGAGGAGACCAGTCAGCGCGGCATGTCGCGCCCCGCACGGGGCGCGTGGATTGAAACTCCAACTGCAAGAAAACCTTTTTGATGGCAAATAGTCGCGCCCCGCACGGGGCGCGTGGATTGAAACAGGCGGATATATCGCGCGTCATTGACCCGCAAGCGTCGCGCCCCGCACGGGGCGCGTGGATTGAAACTGCAGTCGTCGCAAAACTGATTAAGGATATCGCATGTCGCGCCCCGCACGGGGCGCGTGGATTGAAACATGGATGTGACCACTGGGATAATATCGCCGATGGTCGCGCCCCGCACGGGGCGCGTGGATTGAAACACCGAGCGCATCCGCTTCGAAGGACACGAATAGTCGCGCCCCGCACGGGGCGCGTGGATTGAAACTCGGTACAGTGACCCGTTGAGGTATCAAAGCCCAGTCGCGCCCCGCACGGGGCGCGTGGATTGAAACCGCCTTTGATGTTCCGCACATCGACAAGCGGGTCGTCGCGCCCCGCACGGGGCGCGTGGATTGAAACCGCGCCTTGATCCTGCAACGCGCGGATCTGCCGCTGTCGCGCCCCGCACGGGGCGCGTGGATTGAAACACTCAACCTCACTCGCCGAGGTAATGTATCACTGTCGCGCCCCGCACGGGGCGCGTGGATTGAAACACGCGACAATGAAAAATTGTGCCAGTCTGCAGAGTCGCGCCCCGCACGGGGCGCGTGGATTGAAACGGCCATACAAGCGCGGCGGGAGCGTCCCGCACGCGTCGCGCCCCGCACGGGGCGCGTGGATTGAAACACACTCTGAGGATATAAGACGATTACGAGATGAGGTCGCGCCCCGCACGGGGCGCGTGGATTGAAACGTCAATTTCTGATGTTCCCGCGCGGCTTGCTCGTCGCGCCCCGCACGGGGCGCGTGGATTGAAACATGTGAAACATTTTCGGCTTGCTGCTCGCCGTGGTCGCGCCCCGCACGGGGCGCGTGGATTGAAACCTTTGGAATACACGGCTTACCTTCTGGGACACGCGTCGCGCCCCGCACGGGGCGCGTGGATTGAAACCGTGGCGGTCGCAAGCGGAAAACCTTGACCGACGTCGCGCCCCGCACGGGGCGCGTGGATTGAAACTTTTTCGCGAAGGTTGGTAACTTCCGCGAAAATTCCGTCGCGCCCCGCACGGGGCGCGTGGATTGAAACCAGCCAAGGATCAGATAGTCTTGCCCTGGCATAGTCGCGCCCCGCACGGGGCGCGTGGATTGAAACTGCAAAGACGCTCGATCTCCTGCATCGCGCAATGTCGCGCCCCGCACGGGGCGCGTGGATTGAAACCTCGGCGGTACCGTCCTCGACGCACTCTATGGCGTCGCGCCCCGCACGGGGCGCGTGGATTGAAACAAATGTTAGTCGCCGCTAGACAGTGCGACTCATGTCGCGCCCCGCACGGGGCGCGTGGATTGAAACTCTGCTCTTGACAAGAACGCAAGCGCGGCACTCGTCGCGCCCCGCACGGGGCGCGTGGATTGAAACAACTTGTAAAGGATTATCAGGACTATGAGAAAAGTCGCGCCCCGCACGGGGCGCGTGGATTGAAACTCTGTATGCCGAACGTGACACGCGCGGGATCTCGTCGCGCCCCGCACGGGGCGCGTGGATTGAAACATGTTTCTTCTCGCTGCGTCGATTTTCGTGGAAGTCGCGCCCCGCACGGGGCGCGTGGATTGAAACAAGGCGTTGCCAAAGGACGCCGCAAAAGCCCTTGTCGCGCCCCGCACGGGGCGCGTGGATTGAAACCTGCTGCGCCAACGTGGGAACGTAGAAGGGCGCGTGGATTGAAACCCTGGGACATTTTCGCGCACCAGATCGGGAGCGGTCGCGCCCCGCACGGGGCGCGTGGATTGAAACCTCCGGCGGGACTGCCGCCCCGTCGTCGTCGTGCGTCGCGCCCCGCACGGGGCGCGTGGATTGAAACCCTACGCAGAGTTCAGGGAGCGGGGAATTCGATGTCGCGCCCCGCACGGGGCGCGTGGATTGAAACGCCCCGCTCGGTACACCCTGCTCGGGGAGAAAGGTCGCGCCCCGCACGGGGCGCGTGGATTGAAACTCTGAGGAGGACTAATCTTGCTTGAAAACGACGGTCGCGCCCCGCACGGGGCGCGTGGATTGAAACACGTGCTTCCGCGCGGCGTTGTTGTTGCGTGCGGGGTCGCGCCCCGCACGGGGCGCGTGGATTGAAACTCTTGACAATCCGAATATCGCGCTGGGTATCTGCAGTCGCGCCCCGCACGGGGCGCGTGGATTGAAACCAATAATTGCGGTCTGTGCATGGTTTTCGCGCTGTCGCGCCCCGCACGGGGCGCGTGGATTGAAACTAACCGTATAATTTTTTTTGATAACTCACACAAAGTCGCGCCCCGCACGGGGCGCGTGGATTGAAACCGGCGTATGTCCGGAAGCTGGCAGTCGGGCAGAAGTCGCGCCCCGCACGGGGCGCGTGGATTGAAACCGTCCTGCACGCTCACGGCGTTAATCACGATGTGGTCGCGCCCCGCACGGGGCGCGTGGATTGAAACCTTTGATGCGGGAAAGAACCCAACGACGGGCAAAGTCGCGCCCCGCACGGGGCGCGTGGATTGAAACGACGCTCGCCGCTAGGCAGAGGGGCAAGGGTGAAGTCGCGCCCCGCACGGGGCGCGTGGATTGAAACGTATGTAGTATAGCATAAGTCCCTAGAGCAATGGTCGCGCCCCGCACGGGGCGCGTGGATTGAAACGACGTGCCGTGGACACTACCGCCGCCGCAATGTGTCGCGCCCCGCACGGGGCGCGTGGATTGAAACGGATGGACGGCAAAACTCCCGCAGCGTCAGATCGTCGCGCCCCGCACGGGGCGCGTGGATTGAAACCGTCTGGCACAGCGCGAACAACAATCATGAAAGGTCGCGCCCCGCACGGGGCGCGTGGATTGAAACTGCGGGCTTGTCCCGACGATGATCAACCACAGCGGGTCGCGCCCCGCACGGGGCGCGTGGATTGAAACTGGTCACGCATCCTCGACCAGGTGCAGATCATCGTCGCGCCCCGCACGGGGCGCGTGGATTGAAACCCGATGACCGTCAGCAGCTCTTGGAGATCGTCGGTCGCGCCCCGCACGGGGCGCGTGGATTGAAACTAGGGGCGGTACTGCCGTAATCGTGGGAGCGTGAGTCGCGCCCCGCACGGGGCGCGTGGATTGAAACATGCAGTCACCACTCTGCGACGTTGTACATCACCGTCGCGCCCCGCACGGGGCGCGTGGATTGAAACATGACAATGATTATCAGGAAAAGTTAGGGTTGGAGTCGCGCCCCGCACGGGGCGCGTGGATTGAAACAATGTGTTGTCTGCAAAGATGGCTGCCGTTATGGGTCGCGCCCCGCACGGGGCGCGTGGATTGAAACCCACATAAAAAACCGCCCACCGTGCTACCAACAGTCGCGCCCCGCACGGGGCGCGTGGATTGAAACAAGTGTCTCGATCGCTGGTTCCGCAACATCGCGGGTCGCGCCCCGCACGGGGCGCGTGGATTGAAACTCTTGAAAAAGAAATACACAGAATCAATAGGGGGTCGCGCCCCGCACGGGGCGCGTGGATTGAAACATTGTCGATAAAGGCGAGCTCAACGAGGACGGCGGTCGCGCCCCGCACGGGGCGCGTGGATTGAAACTTGACGGGGCTGTCGTGCGCGTGGTAGGGATTGAGTCGCGCCCCGCACGGGGCGCGTGGATTGAAACGACAATCCACACCTTGTAGGTGTCCCCGTTGGCGTCGCGCCCCGCACGGGGCGCGTGGATTGAAACTCGTACCTGCGGACCTCATCGGATGTATCGGGGGTCGCGCCCCGCACGGGGCGCGTGGATTGAAACCTTGACTGGTTGCCATATCCAATCAAAAAGGAAGGTCGCGCCCCGCACGGGGCGCGTGGATTGAAACCTGGATAATTGGATATTTCCACATACAAGAAAAGTCGCGCCCCGCACGGGGCGCGTGGATTGAAACGGTATACAAGTAGTCAAGATCGCGCCTTAACCACTGTCGCGCCCCGCACGGGGCGCGTGGATTGAAACGGTATACAAGTAGTCAAGATCGCGCCTTAACCACTGTCGCGCCCCGCACGGGGCGCGTGGATTGAAACGGTATACAAGTAGTCAAGATCG
>ERZ773014.1729-NODE-1729-length-13428-cov-38.831377_pt1 | contig 13428 bp, 6 predicted proteins | sample MGYA00580841_ERZ773014 | MGnify/ENA primary metagenome ERZ773014 (study PRJEB29015, sample SAMEA2737989) | human oral metagenome | biome: human oral; feature: human-associated habitat; material: dental | place: China | collected 2067 ...
CTAACCGGTCTTAAGGCTAAAGGACATAAAGCTTTGATGTTAAAAAGTACCGACTAAACAGTACGCTCAATTCCAATATGTTTGTGAGTCAGAACACGAAAAGATCAGACTGAAAAATATGACTGACGAGGAGCGATACGACCATACTAGACAACAAGTAGGACAGATAATCAAGAAGGGAGCGAGAGGAGCTGGAGCCAACCGACTGAATACTGCAACTAACCTTAGCTACATCCTCCCGCCGGTGGCAGGCGAGTTTGACTCTATATATGATTATGCTCACAGATCAGATAAGAAGATGGCAAAAATACTGGACAAGATAAAGGATAAGAAAAGAGATATTTACCTGAAGTACCACCGGTATTAACACATAATCTTGACATATTTAGCGTAATATTGTACTGTATAGAGCATGAGTGAGAGACATGTAGGTGGTCGGAGTGACCTGGGCGACCATAATGAGTGGTTCGCCCGTATCGAGGATTTTGACTTTAGCTATAGCAAGGCTCGGTATCTGGATAAGAAAGAAAGTGTAAGGCGAGGCTTGGCCAAGATGGCGATGCGTCATTCGTCAGATAGCAATAGCTATGATGAGGCGGACAGTCCTGCCCTGAATACTCCTGTGGGCGTTTGGGTGGACGATGAATCGGAGAAGCCTGCTCTAAATACGCCAGTAGGGGTGTGGACGGACGATGATTATGATCGTGACTGCGATGACGACGATGACTACGATCGTGACTATGATGACGACTGCGACGACACCATCGACGATGACTACAGCTATGATGACGACGATAATGATGATGACGCCTATGCTAAGGATAATGGGCGAGAGACGCTCTATCCCGTCGTGCGGGCTGACCTTGATGACGGGCGCAACGTTCTTCTAGATATAGATGCCCCGATCGCTCCGCATCCTAGTGAAGGGACTCAGCCAATCTTCGCCGACTGTCCGGTGTTAGCTAATATTATCTTAGTCAACAACACCGACAGGTACGGGGTGGATGACCCGAGTAGTGTTCGACTTCAACTGGTTGATGCTCGAGGGAGTAGAGACCTGGCGGGGGACTTATATCTGGTTGGCAATCAGCCGACGTCTTACGATGACTCCGGGCGACCACAGAATTATGGCTATGTCCGGATTGACCGAGGTAACTATGTGACGGTCGGTCGTGGTTATCTGAGCGATCGATTCCGGTATAGTGATTGCGTCTCCGGTCGTCATGTCATGATCAGTTATTGCCTTGATGGCGAACCGGATAGCGTAATCATCGAGGATCTCCACTCCACTAACGGCACCAGTGTTGAGTGTGCTGATGGCCCTACTAGAGAGGTGCGTATCAGATAGAGACGAAGAGGATAAGGACCTACATTTGTCATACTTATGCTTAGCGTGCTATGATACTGGGGAGATAAATTAGATCGCCGAGGAGGCAAGATGGACGACAAACAGACACTAGACCCAGTGGATCAATTCCTAAATCAGATCCTAGACGAGAAGAAGATCGCCGGTAGCGAAGACCCCGAAGTGCGTAGTCAGCTGATAGATGACCTACGGAGTCGGCTGATGAGCCAGATCGACCGAGAGATGATCAATGCGCTAAATGCCGAGCAGCTGGAGCAGCTGAGCAATATGCTGGATAAAGATGACTTGACTGATGCTGAGATCCAGGATTTCTTCCGTCAGAGCGGTGTCAATGGTCAGCAGGTGGCACTAGAGACGATGATGCGCTTCCGTACCTATTACCTAGGGGTGAACGCTTAGTACTGTAATTAAATAAATCCGGATGAAAAATGAAGAATAAATATAGTGGACAAGGGCAATCATCGGATGAGCGTGACTCAGTAGCGGGTAGCTGGCAACTCAGCCAGGACGAGGCTAAGGAGCTGGAGCGGCGTCAGCAAGTATTGCTGGGGCTAAGTGAGCTAAATCAGAGTGACCCCGGCGGTGCTCGGGCTATCCCCGACATAGTATTTCACAACATTAGCCCCAGTCGTCGGCGTCAATTAGCCGAAGAGTATCCTGCTCGGGATAGTCAAGGTGCTTCAAAGGGGCATCTCGACTATGTCGGTGCCATCAAAGAGGGGCTTAATGACGAGGAGTTTGCTACCTTGGAGAACTCGTTCCATGCCTACATTAACTTACCGACCGAGCTGCAGCGGAAGTGGCAAGGCGATCTCCGGGCGTCGAAGCCTGATCGTGATGAGTATAAATCGAGAAAAGAGTACGAGAGGGTCTATGCTACCTGGACAGCAGAGGGACTATGTAGCCTAAATAAGCTAGCTGAAGAGGCTCAGGCGGCGGGGTATCAACACTCCGAGTCGAAGCGCCAACCTACTGTCGGGCCTAAGACAAACCCGGAGTCTAAACAACAAGACGTGGAATCTCAATCTCAATCAGAGTCCAAGTCCAAAGGAGAGTTTCAATCCCAACAGCAGAAGTCAGAGCAAGAGCAGAAGTCAAAGCAAGAGCAGCCGAAACCAAAGCAAGAGCAGCCGAAACCAAAGCAAGAGCAGCCGAAACCACCGGCTGGTAGTGGGGGCGAAGGCGAAGAGCAGAGTGGTGCTACGGGTGAGAAACAGCCTGAGGATGATCGTCAGCGACTACTGAGGGAACTACATGAATTAGGTAAACAGAGCGACGTTGATAAGAACCAGCTGGTAAATGTAATCCTGGGTGACAACCTGTCGGTTGACCGTCAGGAACAGCTATATGAAAGGCACGGTAGGCAGAGGATTGCCATTGAAGAGCAGGAAGATGGCAGTGGGGCTAAGCTACATCATGAAATTATCCCCGGACAGCGTTCTGTCAATCATGGTCGTGCCATCATGGATAGTAAGAGTGGCTACAGCGACGAAGAGGTGAGACATGCCCTACGTATAGTAGATGACTTTAATAAGTTGTCTGATCAGGAAAAGAAGTCTCTGATTGAGTTGGCTAGTGAGTCTGCTCCGGTGCAAGGTAGTGAACAATCAGGGAAATCGTATGCTAAAGATCGTCAGGAATGGGCGTCAACGGTCGCCGAGCTAATTCGGGAGAAAGCGGGGGATATGCCTAATTCCGCTGATGAGAAGAAAAACTGGGATAGCATCGAGAATCGCCGAGCGGTGGTTGAGCGCATCACTATGTTGGGCGACAAAGAAAGTGCTGTTGTTCAAGAGGCTATGGCGGAGTCTGTTCATAGAGAATCTTTCTTAGCTTCTCTGGCGATTCTTGAGTCGGATGACAAGACTAGGGCTAGCCTTGAGAAGCGCTGGGAGGAACTTGACGATGATCTGGAACGGACTCTTAATATTAGGGGTAAGTTTTCTGATTCTGACACCAGTGCGATATTTAAAGTCATATCTAACTTCAATTATGAGCAGATGGACGAGCTGGACAAACTGGTTGATGAAGTCACTACTCTAGCGGAGAAAGATCCGCAGGGGATGGAGCGGCTATGTAGCGATGTCACGCAACTCGGTAATGAGCTGTCCAAAAAAGTTGGCAAGATAGTATTGAGTGATTCTTTAAGTAATAAAGAGCAGTGTGAACGGGCGGCCGATTTAGTTGGTAATTTTCATAGCAGCATTATCACTCAGGCTCGTGAGGCCGCTGAGGCTGTTACTTGCGAGTCGAAGCCCAAACAACCGAGTGCGACTTCTCAGCCTGAGCCTGCACCTCAACCTAGACCTGAGGTAAATCCTTCGTCTGGGCAAGAGTCAGAGAAGGAGCAACCGGAATCACCGACCGGTGGTGAGAAAGGTAGAGATACTATTGAGGATCGCCGAGAGATGGCGGAGCGACTCAGGACGCTAGACGGCGAGTCGAAAAAGTTGATCGGTCTAAGCATGCATGATTTTGAGCGTGAGGCTGAGTCGGATAAGAACGGCGCTCAGCGCATGGTCATGCCATCCGCTGAATCAATTGTTGATAAGCTTTCCGAGACCGTGGATGACCTCAAGCCCGAGCAAGTGAGCGAGCTAAATCATCTTATTGATGAAGTCGCCACTCTCAAAACTGAGGATCCGCAGAAATTGACGGAGTTGGCTAAAAAAGCTCAGCAAGAATTCGACGAGGTAGCGCACGATGTGGACAATTGGTCCATGTATCATGAACGCACTCATGATATATATACGGAAGACATGGAAGAACATATCAAAAAGCGCTTTCGAAATTACTTAAAAGCCGGGCTTCGCGGTGAGTTTATATCAGCATCTTGGCGATTACCGGTGCATCCTCCTAACGGTTCGTCGGAGTCACCAAGTAGGGGGGGGCTTGCCGGCGAGAAAGAGATCTCGTCTGAGGACTTGCCAAAGCTTCGTGAGGACATGTCGAAGTATGTTGGCGAGCAGGTGCTCAACGACAAGATGCGCAGCGAGCTGCTAAAACAAGCGTTCATTCGTCCGCTGGGACAAGAACGGATGGCGGAGCTACAACAGCAATATCGTGGCGAGGTAAATAGTGCGGCCGAGATGATAGTTAAATCTATTCAGGACGCTGACGGTCTAAATAGCAAGGAGTGTTATCAGCTAAACGGACTACTGAACGACTTGGATGCTTTGCCGGATAGTGATGTTAGGCGAGTTATCCAATCAGTTATATTTAAGAATGGCGTAGCCAATGCTAGGAACCGGAGTGAAACTGAAGACGAAGGCTCAGACTTTAGTGCTGAGCTAAGAGACTTGATTCACCAAAAGGCGGAGCGGATCAGGCAAACCGGGGATTTGCGCCGGGAGTATCAGAACGCCAGCCTGGGGGTTCGTAATGCTGTTGATGCACTAGTAAATCGAGACAAGTTTAGTCGATGTGACGAGTCAAGTCGTCTCAATGGAAGTCGTGGCCGCAAGCTGGTAGACCAGTTAGGTGGAAAGTCAGATGGTCTGTATGATACTCTGATGAGTAAGGACGGCATCAGTCTGCTAACCGAGGATGAAGTAGCGTCATACCGTAAGCACTTGGCGATGGTCAAGGAGCTATCTGCGGATAGTATAAATGAACTACTGGACTTTGACGATGACTTGGATAACCTAAAGGATGGGGTAGTACCGCCTGACGTAAGGAAGGTTCTAGAAAAATACCAAGACGGTGGATATCCCGGTAGACCCAAGAAACGCCGGGCATACAACCAAGCTCAAGCTGAGCTTTATCAGATGGAAATAGACAAGGTAAACGAACTGGCTAAAGCTAATCGGGCTGAGCTGGAGGAGTTCCTGGCGCCTCGCAGGAAACTGACCGATCAAATCTTTAACAAAAATGTCGATAAAGGGGCTATGAGCTTGCTTTACACTGAGTTGATGATGAAGAGCTTCAGTAAAGAGCGGTACGAAGAGGTGATAGAGACCTTTAGGAATGCTAGGAATGGCAAAAGAACAGATTTTGGTGATTTTATTCAGTGTCGCAACGCATCTGAACCGAGTGTGCCCGATCCACGAGGGATGACACAGGAAGAGTTCGAGCGTTTAGCTGAGCTAACGCCACTCGTGCTGGGACTGTCTAAGAGTCAGGTCAAGCAGCTGCTAGAGTCGGAAGAGAAGGAAAAGACTAGGCTGAGCAAGGGCGATCCTAATGACCCTGAGCTTTGGCAGAAGAGACAGCAGTACAGTGCCACCTTAGAGCAGAGGATCCGTCGAATGGTGCGAGATAACGACGCCGAGAATGTGAACATGGCGAGTGTTGACCGCAGTCGTATCGTTGAGATGAAGGCGTACATAGACGCCAAACGTAAGCTGGATAAGGAGCTGACGCCAAAGCCGGAAGATCTCAATGCCAAAGGCAAGCTCAAGCTGGGCGCCAGGGTGAGGGGTGCGGTGGCTCGCCTCTGGAAGGGTAAGATCTTCCGAGACTACTATGAGTTTAAGTACCAACGGGAACTCAAGGAACAGTACTCTAAGGACTTTGCTCACACTCTGGGGGTGAACTCAGGCGACGGATCAGCGTCGAGCGCTGAGACGGAGCAGGCACTGATCTGGCGGATGACCCAGGATAGCGACTTCTTTACTGATACCGTCGGTGAAGAGCGTGAGCAGCTAAGCCCGGATAGCGAGGCCTACAAGGCGATGCGTCGGGCGGTAAAGACCTTCGTCAAGAATGGCAATGAAGAGGCGTTCATCGAGGAGGCCAGACGGATCAATAACGACCTGATGGGCAACGAGGGCATGCCTATCCTAGACAACTATCTTACCAGTGCTATTTACATCAAGGGGCAGGTTGATCACGGTCGAGCGCTAAATGACGTCATGCGAGGCTTTAAGATGTACCAAGGTACTTCGGCAGAGGGTGTTAACTCAGGTCATCACGAACGAGCGATTGACAAGCTGGTAGCTAAGTTTGAGCGGAAAAAGACAGGTTGGACTCTCTCTATCAAGCCTGAAGCGGTGGCCGGGGTGGCCGGTCTGGCCAGCTGGATAGGCGGAGCGGTTGCTCGTAACCGGGCAGTTCAGGCGGTTTCGTTTGGCGGTAGTGCCGTAGTAGCAGGTGTGCTGGCTGGGGTCAAGGAAAATGAGCAAGTCAAGATTGACCGAGCTGATCTGGCTCGCCGAATCGCCGAAGGTGGCAAGGTCGACGAGGACAATAAGTACGAAATGGAGCTCGCCGAGACTCTACCCGTGATGCAGACGGCGGAGTCGTATATGGAGGCGATGGACCGGGCGATCGCCTCGGGTGACGCTGATCAGATGCGCCAGGTCTTGGCCGACTTGGTGGTCGCTAGAGAGGTCGGTCGCAATGAGGGTGTCGACCTGATTGACTACTACAGTGGCGGCGGTGATGCCGAGGCGGTCAGAAATGAGCTGACCTCTCGTCAGTTCGCTCTGGAACAAGCCTACGTTCGTACCAATAAAGATCCTAACTTGGAGCTTGGTAGATACAAGGATCAGCTGATGGATGGTCTCGGTGCAGCCACCCAGGCTTACGGTGAGATGCTTCATGATGTAAACGGTGCGTTGCTCAGCCGGGACAATGTGCCTGAGAATATCAGAAAGCAGATAAGTGAGGCTTACGAAGCACAGGCCGCTAGAGATAGAGTAGCTAATAAGCTTCGTCGCCGACGGGTAGCTAAGGAAGTGGCTGTTACGACTGCCAGGACGTTAGCTTTCTCGACTATAGCGCAAGAGATTGCGGCATTTGCTAGGGACGACGTACACGGGGCGGTTGAAGATATGCTGGCTGGACAGCATGGCGATGCGCCTAATGCAGCCAGGACTGCCCTAGGTAACCTCTTGAATACACCTAGTGGTGGCGCAGTAGGCGAAGTGGTAGCCGGCGGTAATCAGCCGGAGAAGCAGTTCTATCGAGAGGGCGAGATAAACCGCGAGCAAATTAAACAGTGGCAGGCTGAAGGGTACAAGGTGGAGAAACACTTTGACTACGAGCCGCAGGAACATCAGGTGACTATCTCGGCAGAAGATGCCGTGAAGGGCAATCCAACCTTCCATCGAGCCGGTTGGCTCGACTACGGCACTGAGCGTCCGGACTATAGCGAACTGCTTGGTCATCACGGTGAGGGTAGCAGCTATATCTTCAACCCGAGAGGTGGCTCGTATGGTTATGGTATGTCGATGAGTCGTGAAGATATCATCCAGGCCGCTAGAGAGGGCCATATCAAGCTGATGGTTTCGCCGACCAGAGGTACCCAGGGTAATCCGTTCTCGGTAGGCAACGTTATCGTGGATGATAACGGACTTATCAACTTTAACCCGGATGCTATTACTCAGCCGGCAGCAGCTGACATGATGGTCAATCGCAGCTACGCCTTTGCTGAGGTGGTTGACGATAGGACCGGTATGGTCTTAGCCACTGAGGTTGGCTCCGGTACGGCGGATAGCTTCACTCAGACGGCTAAGGAAATGGTCAATACGCTGACCGGCTATGACATCACGCCACCGGTTGATCAGGTGATTAGCTCGGTGCCGGTCATGCCGGATGTTGAGCCATTGCCACCAATACCGGGATATCGGGGAACCCGCAGGCTATCCACTGATGACGAGCTATTTGAGCGTCCGGCTAGGGCAGAGACGACACCGGAAGAAGAAGTGAATCCACCGACTCCGACTTCGCCATTAGGCGGTTCATCATCAGGCAGTCGGGGCGACGGTGGTTTAGGTAGCGGACAATCAGGTAGTTCGGGTGGCAGAGAAGGTGCTTCCGGTGGTTCGGGTACTCCGCCACCTCCTCCACCTCCGAGCGGTGGCTCGTCGGGTAATCCATCTTCTGAACCTACCGTCAGGTGGTGGCAGAAGCCGGATACTAGGTTTGGTTCTCTTAGCGGTAAGGAGAAGCGAGAGCGTTCAAACTATATTAAACGGATTGTCAGTCGGTTCAAGCAAGAGTTTGCAGCTAATAGAGGTGAGGATAAACAGGGTAATCTAAGTGCAGTTAAGCAATTTGCTAGAGACAGGGGGCTGGCTCGATTGGTAACTATGTCTAACCAGGGTGAGCTAAAGCTAAATGCATATGGTGAAATTGTGGCCGGTCGGTACGATGATAGAAAAGTATGGCAAGAGGACGTCAGGAGGCGACAGGACTTCTATAATCATGCAAGCGGTGATGGCTACGGACCGGAGTTACTCGACTATCTGGCCAAGAAGTCGCAACAGCCGGAATATAGCATCGATAAAGTAGTGTCGTGGGAGGAACCTAAGATAACCAAAGGCAATCTGCAGAGCAATATAAAGGAACGCGGTTTAACTGCCTTCGATCATATTATATATGACAACCTATTCACGAGCGTAAATGAAGATAGGAGGCTGACGACTATTGGTAGGACTAGACTTGCCCAAGATTTGTCAAACCATACAATTGAGCAGGTTGATCGGATGGGTGCGGCAGACTACATCAGCTCTTTCAGACATAACATTTATCGGAAAGTTGACTACATTAACAAAGAGATTAACGGAGTCAAGAAGGTGCGGCTTACTGACGAGTACTTGGGTGGCGCCAGGGAATTACTTGATGCGGGTCATCTACCGGGAACTTATGCGCTGAATACACTAGGAGAAATAGCTCTGGCTCAATACGAGATAGACTCTCAGTCTGACGACGAGAGAGGGCTATCTCTAGATGACTTCGTCAATAGCTACAATACTAAATACAGCGATGAACAGAAAGCTCGCTGGCGAGCTATGGCGCAACGTGAGCAGAAGTATCTGAATGATGTTAGTGCTCTAGCCGGAGAGCTGTCGAGAAGTATATCCAATAATAGGGCAGCTATGGGCAATGCCGCCTCTCTGTTTAATGCAGACCTAGTCGCAACCTACGATGGGCTTAAGTCTATAAAACGTTATCTCAGTGAGTGCCAGGTTGATGGGAGAGAAGCTAGCGTGGATGACTTTGTCAAGGGCTACAATGCCGGGCTGTATCATGACTAGTAGCTAGGTGCTGATGTTAGCTTGGTAGTGAAACTTTGTGAATAACCGAAATAAACATCCAATAGCGCCGGACTATATTACGCCTGAGTCTACCGGTGCGGAGTCGGTCGGTCAGCTAGCTGACCGACACTACTGCAAGAAGCAAGCATTAGCCCGCCTGGTCACCACTCTTGGTGAGGCTGCTCAACACAGGGCTAATCAAAGCGGTGAAAGGACCGACGTTCAACCGCCCACCTCTGACGATGGTTCGCTTAGCGGCAATGATGCCGGCGATAACTTGCCTAGTGATAACGGCACCGGCAATGGTATCAGCCTCAAGGAGGTTGTCGACAGTCAAGCTTTGACCAACAATCTCCGGCCGGGCAGAGCGAACATGTCGCCCGAGCAGTATCGGCAAGCGATTAGAGGTGACCTGGAGGCACAAGAGGCTCTGGCTCAAGCGGGACTGATCAATCAGGGTAATATTGGTCAGCTGTATGACGACGTCATGAGTTGTTATCAACAGCATCAAGGCAAGGGATTGGTCAGTCTGCGTATCTGTCCTGAAGCTGAGGTGACTAAATATTGGCGAGCGGTGGCTAGCGACCAAGCCTTTGGACTCAGTCAAAGAGCTGATGAGAAAGAGGTGGACAAGGCAACTGATGATGTCGATAATGCCACTGGCGACCCTGGTAGTGTCGATAATACTGCTCACGATACAGACGATATTCCCTCCATCGACCTGAATGTGGTAGCCGGTCAGTTGCATGAGCTGGGTGTCACATCTCATCATGATGAGCTAAGTAAATTACTTACCGCCGGACTACCGAACGATACTTTCCGGCTAGCAGCAAGCCAAATGCATGTTTCAGAATCCTATCGTAGTATTCTTAGCTCAATAGTTGTTAATATCCCCGGCATGCCTGAGATAGTCGAGCGATTGACACCTCGGCAGCTAAGTTATTGTCGCTTCTACAAGACTTACCAGCCGAATTTTCTTGAGCTTAATTGTATGCCTCTGCAGGAATTTGGCGAGCGTGGGCCGACGGGCAAATATTGGCTTGAGGCTCTTGCCGGTGGCAACGAAGAACTGTATGACGCTTACTTGCAGGATCACTCGGACGACCCGGCTGACCCGATCAATATCATTGAGACGTTGGGAGCAACGGGTCAGCTAGATGATCCTGATACGATATCTGTCGTCGAGCGGGTAATTGATACTCCGGATATACCGCCGGAGAGTCTACGGCATCTGGGTACGACGCTGGCACAGCTACAGGACAAATTTCCCCTGATTACCGACCCGGATAGCTATGCTCAACTACTTCAGCTATGCCTGAAGGGCGGTGACCAAGCACTGGGTGACGATTATCTGGGGCATGTAGCTTTTTATAATACCTATGCTATCGATAATCTACTGGAGATGGATCCGGATCAGCTGCGCAATGTCCGCCGTCATCTCGATATGCTGACCGGGCTTGACCTGATGCCGTATGATAGGGCCAGGCTAACCAACCTGGCGGTACTAGCGGAAGAAAAAGAGAGTAGTCGCCGGCTCTTCGACCGGCTGTGCCAAGCAGAAGAGCTGTCGCTGGACGATGACACCAGGGAGAGCCTGATCGCCCTGATGCGTAGCCGTAATAAGTGGGATATCTCGACGCTCGAGGAGCTGGAGAATTACGACGCCGTCGTGTCGGAGCGGATCGGCTATGGTCTGATCGACGACAGCGACTATATGTACCAAGCCGTCGAGTCTATGCTTGATCCGGCTTCGAGGCCTTTCCAGATAGATAGTTTCAACTGGGAAGAACTTGAGCAGGAAGGCATCTTAGACGATGATGACCGGGCGACGATCAGGCTAGCTAGAGTAATGTCGGAAGGCTGGCTCGAGAATGATGAGATACTTGACGCTATCCAGCAGTCAGGCCTGTTCGTGCCAGTCGCCGGTGAATCGGGACGGGCTGAGGTGACCAAGCTTGACGGCGCATTGGCTCGACTATACGACAAGGCTTATCGCTATATCACGGATGATTGGAATCAAGCTATGTTTGACGTCGATAGCTACGGCGAGGGGATTGAGCATACTACTACTGAAGACGCTCAGGGCAACTTGATAAAGGTGACTAAGCTGGTCGGAGCACCGTTTAATATCTTGAGTCATACGATCTTTTCTTACAACATGAAGGGCATCTTTCGGGAGCTGATGAAAGATCCTAGCGTATGGAACAGAGCGATGGGTACTTCAACTATCTCAACCAGCTGCATCGGTGACAAGTATCTGAATTATGTGACCGGTAGGCACCATGACGAAGTAGCGCTGGGCTTTAGTCAGATTAATCCCGGTGCCCTGATCGGCATGAACTATCGTGACGGCTGGATGGAGCACGGTCGGGGCGTGTTTTATCCGTCGATGATGCACGGTCAGACATCTATGACCACCTGTCAGCGCTTCATGGATGATTGCGCTAAGTGGCGAAACGAAGACGGTTATGAATGGAAACATACTTATAACGAGGTTGGCTTGCTGCGGATCTCAGGTGACCCGGCGGTACATCACGGTCGGTTGCAACCGTCCTGTATCATCGTCCATGGTTCGGACGTAGGGGATATTAGCGATAGTCATAAACGATTTGCTAGAGGCTTTAAGGTACCGATTCTCTTGATTGATGATGACAAGTATAAGAAGAAGGAGGCGCATGAACAGGGAGAAGCTTAAGTCGAGTGATCTGTCGGAGGGGCAAACGTTGAGCAATGGCACTTCGACGCTGTCAGGTGCGACCGAACAGCTGAGGTCACCAGTGCTGGGTTACTATCCGGCCGAAGAGCAGGCTATGCTGGAGAAAGGGATGGCTCAGCTAACTGACCGACCCGTCGTACACCAGGCGCTGCGTCAGGCGCTAGCTAGGCGCAACAGTCACTCCGGTAAGGAGCCGGCCGGTGGTAATAACAGTGATGAAATCGGTAACACTATTGCCGAGACCGACGCCAGTGGTGATAGTGGCAGGTAGGGTTGGGCTAACTATCGCCCACTAATCTGACCGATGCAACACGTATTTAGCCTCGTGAGTAGCGCCGATAAGGTCGAGATAGCCCCGGTCGACTAGGCGCTTGAGGCGGTGTTGGATGGTGCGACGACTTAGCTCGGGCAAGATACTTTCCGCCTCGCTTATACTCAGCGAGCCAAACTTAGCTGCGTAGCTGATAATATCTTGATCATGGCGGTCAAGGGCCGGTTTATCGGTAAGCGTAGCAAGACTAAGCAAGCGGATCTCAGCATCCAGTACACGGAGTGAAGTCAGATATCCTTCAGTGAAGTATTCCAGCCAGGGTGTCAGGTCGGCTTGTTGAGAGCTGGTGTAGTTCTCTCCGTTGAGACGTCGGAGAATAGCGTAGTAGCTCGGTCGATCGCTGGCATAGTAAGTATCAAGAGTCAGAGTGCCATCATTGTCGTAGTGGGCGAGCGCTAGGTAAAGAGCGGTAGTAGCTCGGGCGGTGCGTCCGTTGCCATCACTGAAGGGGTGGATGGCAGCAAGGTGAAAATGGATGATCGCCCCGATAATAACGGGGTGGAGGACGAACTGATTATCTTTGACCCAGCTCAGTAAATCTATTAATTCATTCTTTACTCGGGGCGCATCGACGGCGGTGTAGATGATCTGATGTTGCTCATCTTCAATATAGACCGGTCTATGGCGAATTTTACCACTACGAGTGCTGTCTAGTAATCGGTCGGTGATGATCTGATGAAGCTTGAGTATGTCATCTAGAGTGATATCTCCGCCACTTCGCCGCCGGTCAATGTAGTTGAGGGCTTGCTTGTAGTTATATACTTCGATCTCGGCATACTCTTGCTTGGTCAAGACTCGGTCAGAGGAGATGACTGCTCTGACCTGGTTGATATCAAGCGGGTTGCCTTCAATCGAGGTAGAACTATGGACTGATTCGACACTGGCTCGATGGCGTACTGACGCCTCAACTGCCGGCAGGATATGACCGCTAGTGATGGTGCTGCGCAGTCGCTCGATATCTTGCAGATGACGACGAACCTGGTCGGAGACCTTGAATATTGGCTGATAGCTCATAGGCTTATTATAGCACTTT
>ERZ773014.1730-NODE-1730-length-13425-cov-4.175692_pt1 | contig 13425 bp, 4 predicted proteins | sample MGYA00580841_ERZ773014 | MGnify/ENA primary metagenome ERZ773014 (study PRJEB29015, sample SAMEA2737989) | human oral metagenome | biome: human oral; feature: human-associated habitat; material: dental | place: China | collected 2067 ...
GGATTCCTGTTTTTTTCTGTCTTCTTGTATGGGTATATACTTTCCTTCAAGCGACAGAATACCATAAACATAAGTTTGGGTACGACTCAAGAAATATGCTTTATCTGCTACGACAATACTCTTTTGTCCATCTTTTAACATAAGCCCACGGATCTCTTTAGACGTATATGTATTGCATCTCAAACGTAATCCTATGTATCCTGCCCCCTTCTTTCTAAGTTCTTTCTCAAGATTTTGCAAGGCCATAAGATCTTCGCGTGTCTCTTGTAGCTTTGAAGCACCCACCTTATCCGCCGCTGTGAAGATTGCGGGATTAGCCATTATGTTCCATTGGAAAGCTACGAGGTCTGTTCCTTCATTGTAGTCAAGAAGGTTTTCTGTTTCCTTGAGTGTACCTTTTCCATACTCGGCATCAAATGTATGCTGCAAAGTGAAGATACCATGTCCCACTTCGTGAGCAATGGTACGAACCAATGAAGTTGTATTATAGCTGTTAGCTGTAAAGATATAGCCAAACCTGCTCTTGCGAGGCATTTCACCCAACAAGTCTTTATTTTGTCCTTCAAGTCCCTTGGCTCCATTAAGAACAAATAGGTAGACGCCGTCGAGTGTCCCTGCTTCCTGTTGGTAAGTCTTCTGCAGATTGAGCATCTCTGGAGTCTCTTTGAGTTCCTTGTCATAGCCCAAGAAAGACTTACCAACGACACCCAACAGACTGTCTTTCTCTGTTTTTGTTTCCCAGTCATAATTGCCACGCATGCGCTCATCCACATTCACGGTGAACTGCACGCCAACAGGATTATAGATAGCATTGAGGCCCTGCTCAATAGTTGTTTTATCTAACCGAACTTTGTTTATCGGAACAAGGGTAACCTTGTGCTGCTGCTTGGCATAGCTCACGACACGGAGCTTGCCGATGGCTACTCCTTCGTAAACCGCAAAGACATCATAACTTGCACCAGGCGATACGGAACGCAGGCTAATCGTCCATGTCTGTTCTGCTTCATTAAACTTTGCTGGCAGTGCAGCGGTATTGGGTTCTGAGGCAAAACGAACCTTTTTCAAATCTATATTCTTTGAACCCTCGTACTTTGCCGTAACAACATCATTCTCGCCTACAGGAACAAGTTTCCAAGGTGCAATGTAGCCTTTGGCAACAGACTTGTAGAAGCGGTCTACCTTGACGCTCTTCTTATACCATTTCTCCTGGCCGTTATCAAAGGCATATTTTCCTTCTCCTCGAACGAATTCTATGTATCCGTATTTCCTTGACAGGGACTCTGGGTTGAAGTCTCCAACACGATCTACACGCTCACAGGTGAGTTGTATTCGCTTCTTTTTACCGTCGCTGCCGACATTGTCACCTGCTCCCTCTTCTGTGCTGTGCTCTGCTGCACTGACCTGATAGCTATTCCCTTTGCTGTCGGTAACAAGCATTGGGAAAATACGCTCATAAGAGCCATTCTCAGGTACATCTATCTTAATGGTATGTGGGGTCCCGTCCACATCTGTCGTTTCTATTTCTCCCGTTTCGGGATTATAGGTAAACTGCGGTATATCGGGAAGTGTAAAGTCCAGTTTGTGTTCGCGCATACGAATGGTCGCTGGCTTCACATCCTTACCGCCATCATCAACATCATCAAGGTTGGCTATCTTCCCCTTCTTTTCATCATAGGACGCTTCTACCGTACCGTCTATCTGAAAGTTATCCACATTGATGCGCAGACGGTCAAAACGAAGTGCAACGGGAGCATCGATAATGGTTTTCAGTCGGGTCTTGCCACGTCCGGAATACCAGCCGTCGCCTAAAGGGACAACTTCGGTAATGGTCATGGGATAATCACCACCGATAGTAACGATGTCCCCGGCCTTTATCCGTAAGTTCGGCTCTTGTGAAAGGTCTTTCCTCACTGGTTCTTTTCCACAGTCAGCCAGCAACTCTTCATTCTGTTTGCTGAGTGTAAACTCACTGACGCCGGAGAATACCGGGTGATCATCCGTACAGAGCGTACCCACACGCCATTCGTATGTCCAACCTAATTTCAACTGGGCGAGTGTAAGGTGTTCACCTGCTATTTGGGTTCTGCTCCATTCATAGTTGTCGAACTTGCCCTTAGGACGGCATTCCACAACGTAGCCTGTGGTTCCTATGACTTTGTTCCATGAAAGGTCCACCTTGGCAAAACGAGGATGGGCTCTCAAGCCCGTCGGTGCCTGACAGTCGTCTGTAAGATAGAACCAGTTGATTTCACTATAACCGCTGTTTTCAAACATCCCCACTTCATCAACACCGTCACGGGCGATGGCCTGCACTTGCCATGCATAACAGCGGTTGGGGAAGAGAACGGGGTCAAGATGGGTATAGTTCAACGTCGTATTACGCGTACGAACACGATATATCTCATTGCCGTAGGCAAAGGCGGACTGCGGCGCAGCTCCGTTGTTGGGAAGCTCTTTGAGCACAAACTCATACTCCGTGCCTGCAAGTCCCTGATGGCGGGGCATCCATTGGAAACGAAGATAGAGCGGCTCTGTGACTCCAATCCGGGCATCCTTTTCAGGAAAGTTGAGGATTGGAGGTTTCTTTACATCCAAATAAGACCGTCCCGTATGCCAAGCTGAAAGCGTTCGTCCGGTATAATAGTCTACCACTTGTACGGAGAACTCCGTATATCCCGTGGGTAACTGACCGTTATGCAGCCTGCCGTTAATCTGTAGATTCTGTGGTTGAAGATAGGGGGACAGGTCTATATTGGTCAGGCGGGTCGGGACATTTGCACTGAGCTCCAGCATCGGGTAGTTGATTTCCTCACGGCTGGTGGCAAGAAAACCTGTACTCTTAATCCTGATGCGCAGTCTGGCAAAGAGTAAGGGTTGCTGCAGGTCGCGGTTGAGCAGATTGACTATCAGCCTGTCACGGCTTCCACTATAATAATCCGACAAGTAAGGACTTTGAGGAGACGGCCATTGAACGGTAGCATGAATTGGGTAGTATTGAGCACGCAAAGGCTGCTTTCCTCCCCAACAAAGGACGAGGAAAATCAATAAAACCTTAGAACGCCAATAGAAATGGAGATGTTGTCTGTTCATATGACCTGCTTTTATCATGAGTCCTATCAATTGTTATTTTCTTTTTTTCGTGATTCTAAGTGTGGATTTCTCGTTTCCAACAGATAGCTCCACTTTGAATACTCCTTCCGTATCGCCACGCAATTCATACTCAAAAGTCTGCTTTTGGATGTTTTTAATCTCTTTTTTATCCATTTCAACAGATGTCGGAGAGAGGAGTCTAAGTGTAAAATCTCTTGGTTCTTTGAGTTCTACATATACTTTAAAATTCCCTGTAGTCGGATTAGGGCTAACCAAAAACTGTTTGATCGCATCTCCTTTTCCATCGGGCAGAACTACTCCTCCTTCGCCAAGAACTTCTAATCTTTGGCTGACAACCGTAGAACAGTCACCTAAATATCCTGTGAGTATTACTTCATAGATACCGGGTGTTGGAATGGTAAAGACAACACTTTCGTTGGACTTGCTTGTAATAACAGCATTGTCGGGCAAGGACCATTCTAATTTGTCAGCCCTTATACGGCTGATGTTGACAGCATGGATAGGGGAACCGGCTGTGACTGATGACGGTATGGTTATATCCAAAGGCAGTTCTGTGTTGCTGGCTTTGATTTCAACCTCAGATGTTGCCGTACAACCTTTCTCATTCGTAATAACAACTCGATAATGACCAGCCTTACTTACTGTAAGTTCCTTGCTGGTCTCGGTTAGGGCTTGTCCGTCATGCAGCCATTGGTAGGTAACATTTTCTTCGCTCGGTATAGCTGTTATTTTACGTGATTGCTCATGGCAAAGCGTAAACCCGCTACTAAGTTTTACTGTCATCTTTTCCGGTTGTTCCAAGACAACACGATAATGGAGGGAGCAGCCAGCTTGATCGCTGATGACAGCTACGTACTCTCCTGCTTTGAGATGTTCTCGATTAGATGTAGATAGGGTATTTTCATCTTCCCAATGTATGGTATAAGGAGCCGTACCTCCTGACAGCTCAAGAGATATGGCACCATTGTCTGCACCGTAACAAGTCGGATTGGTAATCGTAGGTTTGATAGAAATGGCTTCAGGAGTTGTTACCTCGACATTCCCAGTAATGGAACAGCCACGACTGTCTACAACTCTGACAAAAAAGCTGCCTGCTTCATTGATAGTGAGATTTGCTTCCGTTGCTCCTTCCTTGTTCCATTCATAAGTATATGGAGCCGTACCACCGGTTACGGTTGTTGAAATAAGCCCTGCTCCCCCGCTACATGAAGGTGGGCGTGTTGTAAATGACAGTGACAGCAAGTCCGGCTGTTTAAGTTCAAACACAGCTGATTCTACAGATATACCATTGCTGTCTGTAATTTTAACTTGATATTGTCCCGTTGAAAGATTATGGGCAACACTGTCTATCTGCAGCGGAAGTTGTTCTTTTGTACTTCCTGATATTTTATACCAAGTATACGTATAGGGGAGCTGTGCGGAAATAATAGGCTTACCTCCTTTTCCATGAGCAGTCAATTCTCCATCACTATCACCATGACAGCTGATAAAATGTGTCTCTTCAACATCTACAGTTAAAAGAGGCGGTGCAGAAAGTGTTATCGCTAATTGTGCATGGCAGCCACAGGGCTCCTGTTTATCTTCATTCCCTAACAGAGCAAATCTCATGTCTTCAGCTATAGCTGTATATTCGCCACGAGGAATATTACGAAGGGTATAGATGTATTGGCTACCATCCGAATGCGAATCTGTTGGCGTAAAGACTTGACCATCGCTTTTCCGCACAAAACGTACTGTATATCCGGAAACGGAAGGTGTACCGCCGGAAACAGCTATTTGAATAGCCCCATCGGAAGATTGATAGGCCAAAGGACTGGTTTTGCTCTTTTCTGTAATACGAACAGCCTCATTTGGCTCTGTAAGTACCACTTGGTGGATAAGTTCTTCTCCTGATGATGTCTTAGCAACACAACCATTGCTGTCTTGCACACGTAAGGTATAATTGCCAGCTGATAAACGTTTGAAACTTACATTGCCCGTATTGAATGTTTGTGTCTGCACAACAGAACCGCCGGCATCTGTAAGTGTAGCGGTGAAATTCCCTGTCCCACCAGATGCTGCCAATGTAATCTCTCCATCATGACCGGAAAAACAACTGATATTCTTTTGAGTAAAGGAGTGGGTGATGGCAGGACGCTCATTTATCGTTACATTTAAAATATGCTTCGAAGTTTCACGATAAGTATTTTGACCATTATTATGCGTACCTCTTAATTGGAACGTATATGTACCTGCTGCAAGGTTGTTAATTCGAAAACTATTTTCTGAATCAAGGGCATCTATATTAGAACCTGTGCCTCCTGTTTTAAAAACAGCTAAAGATTCTCTCGGCCAAAGTGCTCTGTCAAGGAATACACGTAAAGATGCATCACCGGATTGATGGCATTGTTCCAATGTTATATCATGGGATAGAATATGAGGGGCAGAATAGGTCGGTGTCAATATAATCTTTTTATAGTCAGCCTCATTTCTAGTTTCGTCAGTTATGGCATTGATACGGAAAAGAATATTCTTCCCTTGCCTTACCAGTTCGTTAAATACACTTCGTGCATACAGGTCTGTCCCCTTGAATGTTACAACAGATTTACCTTCACTGTAAGATACATTATTAGGCATATCATGCCATGTACTCTCTCCTATTATTTGATATTGCCACTTATAGGTGGATTCCACAAATCCTTTAGTTGCTTTCAACGTGATAACATCATTGTCCGGCAGCAAGTTCAAAGAGGACGCAGTTCCTTGACCTTTATCGGTAAAATAGTGGATATTAATAGAAAGTGGAATAATTTCTATTGTAACAGTTGTGCGTAAAGATGGAAAGAAATCATCCCCGTCATTACCTCTTGAAGCAACTACTTTAACATAAGGTGCATCTTTGTCAAGTGTTAATTCATTACTTCCTTCGCGGGAGTCTGTTCCAATAATCTTAGCCCATGAACGCTTCCCCCAAAATAACAATTTATATGGGCGCTTATAACTATTCGTATTTATCAACCGAATAATAGGACTGGGGGCATCTGTATAATGATCTTCCTTCACTTTTCCTGTATTCCAATAACGATACTCTTCTTTTCCTGCTTCAGAAATTCCAGACACTCTATATTCTGTGGACTTCATTGTATTTCCTGTATTTTGAATACTAGAGAAAGATATAGATAATTTATACTGTCCATCCTCTTGTGCATATAATAAGGCATCAAAAGATAGTAGCAAACATAGAAGTACAATTTTATGAAATGTCATATATAAATATTTTTCTTAATACTTATTGGCTTATATCCCTTTACTTTAACGACTAAGATATATTCATTCTCTTTTCCTTGTAAGATTTCTTTATCTACAAATTCTCCTGAAGCCGGTAGATTCTCTCTATAAAGGAATTTTGTCTTGGAATCGTCTAACTTATATAATGCTACGGACATCAAATCATTATAGTGTATATTCCATTTGATAGCAATACCTTCCGGCAAGGCTTCCAAATCGAATTTAATCGAATCATTGTCCATCCCTTGCATCTTAGATTTCAATATTATAGGATTGGATAAGTGAGAACGTAACCGATTAGAGGTATAAGCAATCACCTGATAGAGATAACTTTTCCCTGATTCAATGTAATAATCTTCATACCTCATACTTATGGGACTCTCAACACGCCGAGCAACAAGACGAGTTCTGTCCTCCACATCAGTACGTACCACAATAAATCCGGCAAGATAGGGATTTTCATCTTGGGCCCATTCAATAACGTTCCTCCCTTCCTCTGCAGTCCATCTGACAATGACAGGTGTAATTGGGGGAATAACATTTGGCTTAATAACCTCTATCGTCTCACTCAGATCAGACTGATTATATCGCTCGTCAAGGGCTGTTAAAGCATAATAAACCTTATTATTTAGGTTGTCAAGGTTTATACTGTCCGTATAGGTTGTTTCACGGATGGCTAAATCCGTAATGGGAATCAGTTCCTCCCCCTTTGTTTGTCCACGATACAGCCGATAACCATAGATATCAGCATCAAAATTAGGTTTCCATGACAGATGAACGGCACCGAGACTGTCTATTTGTGCGGACAAACCTTGTGGTATTCCCGGTGGCACACTGTCCACGGGTTGGATAAGTACCGGCAATGAACGGGTAGAAGTACCTTGCTTGGCTTCTGCCTCAATTTTATAATAGATATGCCTTCCAATATTCGTTATATGATAATCCCGCTGCTGTGGATTGAGGCTACCGACAAGAATGGTATAATCTTTATCGTCAGTAGAATGAAGTATATTAAAGCCTTTGATTAAGTCCTGTGCAGCACTGTCAAACTGCCAAGATATGTCTGCTCCACCATTCCTATCAAATGAGGAACTTGTTATCATCGGTATGACCTTCAAGGCTGGATAAGCAATCCCGGAAACAATATCGCTATACGCTCCCTTACTGCCGAAAGGCGTTACGCCAACAACCCTATAATATATGGTCTTCCCTTCAGGGATACTATCCAAATAGGTAATCGGAGCATAAGGATTCTTATCCACATCTGCAATGCGTGTAACGGGCAAGTCTGAAATTGGCTTAAAAATCTTACCATCCTCGCTCTTCTCAATAAAATAAGAAGAATAAAGATAGGATAGCGTATTATAATCCCACGATAAAAAAGCCCCGGCTTCGCTAAAACGGGCAGACAATCCGATGGGACGGATTAGTTTAGCTGTATCACCGACTATGGTAAAAACAGCCCCTTGCCCTATTTGACACTTTCTCTTAGGCACAAGAGGAGTAATACGGTACAAGTACCGTTCACCATTTTTTATATCCTTATCTTCCCATCCCCAGCCGATTTCCTTAGCCATTGGGAAACAGAGATCCGCAGCATAAAGGGAAAATAAATAGCGTTGCTGCCGAATTTCATCAAGGGAAATGGCCTTGGAGATAGGATTATTACCCAAACTGACTTCAAAGTCTTCCCCAAAGACAGCCTGTGCAATGACTGCTCCCATCGGATATTGTGCTGCAATCCGTTTTAATGTATCTGTCGCTTCCGGTTTCAACTTTTCCGAAAGGACTTTCAACTCAGGTTTATCCAATACGACACCGGAACGTGATACTGTCAAACGCTCCAAACGAACACCATATTGATTAAGCAAGTCCCAACTTTTCGCATCACTTGGAATCCAACGCAAAAGAATACGGTCAGAATGTATTTCTGCACGGGCTCTGATATTAGATGTCGATTTCTGTTGTGCCATTCCAATAAGGGCGTAAGTACAGAGAGCGAACAGAAAAAGAGTCTTCTTAATATAACGCATATTTATTTGTTCAAATTAAGTTGGTTGGTATAGATGAAGTCCACACTGCCTGTTACCGTTCCATCTGGCAATACGTAACTGATAGTTGTTTGATACTTGCCTTTTTTCAAAACAGGCAAAGAGCCCATGACAAAACGATTGTAAACCTGTGGGGTAACAGCATCCCTACTATTTATGATTGTATTCTGAAGGTCTCGATAATCATTGAATGATACCAAAGAAGTATCAAATGTAAAGGGGAAGTGATATAAAGATAAGTTCACCGATTCTGAATGTAAAGCAGAAAGGTAGTCCTGACTTGGCGAGAAAGCTCTATAGGGAGGGACGCCGATTGGCTGTTCTTCCCTCTCGGAGAGGTGAATATTCCCATAAGGGTATCCTTCATAAACAAGTGGTAAGACTGTACCTCTGAAATATTCTTCCTTGAGGTCGGAACGAAGAGAGAGTAAAGGCTTGTATTGAGTTTTCTCCACACCCATGACTTCAGCTTCATCGAAGGCTTCCTTACCTTGTACATTAGCTCCAAGCAACAGTGCAACACCAGCATCTATAGCAAGGTTATCACGGACCTTGACACTCCGCATCTTATCTCTGAAAGTAGCATACTGACTGGTTGTAAAGTCATATTCCAAAATAGATTGTTCCATCTCATTGGAAATCTTTGCTATAGCTTTATCGCCACCAATTTGTCCTGAGAAATCATCATTGTCTTTTATTTCCTTAATTTCAGAAGATTTTTTATTGTCGTTTGCCATATCCTTCTGTGCTGCAGAATACGCCAAATCTAATGTGTATTCTGTCTGTCTTCTCAATTCCGGCAGAGTAAACTCTAAGCGATTCTCTGCTTCGTTATATTTGAAATCTGTGGCTATACGTTCATTCTGTTTTGTTACAAAACTAAGTTTATAGTCAAAACCTTTCTCAAATAGGTATTTTTGTCCAAACTGTAGTTGCACATAGCCTTTAGAGTATTCTTTGGGAAGGAAGTATCTCTGCCCTATCACAGGATAGGCATAGACAATATTCCGCATAGGAATGTCACTCGGCGCGCCACCTGTCGTAAAATGATTTATCTTTTCTTCAAAGGCTGGTTTTCCCGAGGTCAGTACTGGCTTCCAAACACCATTCTTCAATTCTTCGAAAATAATACGGACTTCTGCCGTCAAATCTGTATTAGGAGGAAGAATTTCTTTAGACTGGAAACGAACATCCGTCTTATCTTTTCCCCAAAGGAGCTTACCCGGTATGACATGTTCCTTTTTATCTTTGACTATGAATTCCTTGAGATTAATGCGGTAATAGGTCGTTTCTCCTGCATCAGTGGTCGCTTCGAAACTCTTTCCTATTGCAATGTTGAAAGTTGCCTGAGGAACGGAGAATACGCTGACTTCATTCTCTTTATCAGCAGGAGCCAAATCATTTATCATCGGTTCTTCTATCGGAGAACTCCCCGGTATTACAACATCGCATTCCTCACCGATGGAAAGTTTGAAACGCGCCTTACCCTTAATCAATCCGAGCACATTGAGATTCACTCCTAAATAGCCCTTAAAGAAGGTTGGATCAGGAAGTCCTGCCTGCAAAAGAGCCGCTGCACCGCCCTTGATTACCGGTACGCGGATACGGATAAGCCACAACTTTACCTTTACTCCCAATTCTCCTTGCAAATAGGCATAGGTTTGCCCCATGGCATACCAGCCATCCATACCGATAGTACCGGAACGGCCTCGACATTGTGCCTGCGCATAGTCCTTGAGCATCACATCAAAGCCCAAACCTGCATTGAAATTAGCATACATTATCAAGAACTGAATATCACCGGTCTTGACGGATAGTTCTGATCCGAATGCAAATCCCTTCCCCGTGCTTAGCGCATTTAGATTCCGTCCAAGACTCAACCTGTTTAGGTCTTGTCCCAACATGTCGGCTACAGCTTGTGGGGGAGCCGGCATATCCGGAATACGGCTTCCTGCCATAAAATAAGAGCCTGTCTTTATGGCAAGAATATTTCCTACTGCCAACTGTACGCCAAGCCTGTTGGACGGGGTGCCTAAATGCAAATACCATTCTTTGGGGTCTATATGCAGAACTCCCCAACCGGCCTGACCGCGTTCTCCCACACCACGAATGAATTCTGCAGGAGTATTGAGATAAACTTCAGAACTGGCATGCAGTACATGGTTTTGGAAATCCATCTGGATACATAATGTCCCTGACAGTCCCATATCCTTAATTGCTCCTGGAATAGATTTGATGGCCTTGGTTAACTGTGCCCAGTCATTTTGCTTAAACTGTTCCGATAACTTGGCTGGGAACGTTTGCTGTTGTTTTTCGAGCTTGTCACTTACAGAGGTATTACCTCCGCCTCCTCCCCTGTTAGGGAATTCCCCATAACCATAGAATCCTGCAGATGCCAATCCACCTGCCTTTGAAAATATCATTTCAAAAGCAGCTTCGCCATAGGCGACCTTACCGATTTCAATAACAGTAGAAGCCTTGAATCCAAAGCCCATAGAGGCATCAGGGATATAGTTTGAACTGGTAAAGCGTCCACCCTCCGGACTTCTACCTTCAGCACGCACCCCTGATGTTAAAGCACCGCCTATTCCATTAAGAGTCAGTGCTCCGATAATCGGTATGCCCGGATGGAAAGTTGCCATTCCATCAGCATACCAATAGCGAAAATCATCTTTTCGGCCGAAAGCTGCACGAGCAGTAATGGAAATATCATGCTTTGACTTTATACTCGTATCTTTTTCTACCTTGCCATCAAAAGAAAACCCAAGAGTTACATCACCGGCGAACCCATTACCGTAAATCGCATCACCTCTATGCCAATTGAGATGCCCGTTCAGCATTATAACACCTGCGATAACAGAATTTACAGCAATGGAACCTACCTCTAATTTATCAAACACCCAAGTTTGATTTTCATATTTGGCAAGGAGGTTTAGTTCCGTTGCTCCGGAGAATAAGTTCTTTCCGAGATTAATTCCTGCCCCTATTGTTAATCTTACATGCTGTGTATCTGAGTGATTAAGCGCAAGTTTGTTTATAGATAAAGGAAAATGTCCCAATTTTGCCTCTCCTTCATAACCAAAGTTTTCTGCGGAAATGTAAGGAGCAACCGTCGTGAGTCTAAGACCGCGGAAACTAATCTTATCAAATTTTGTTTGTGATGTGGAGTCGCTGTTTCCCTCTTTTCCAAGAGTCATATATCCATGAAGTATTGCTTCCGGGATAAAACGATTTTCTACTAAGCGTAAAGTGACACTGGAATTCTTTTCGAGATGAGCCTTTGCCTTAAAAATGGAGAAATCAAGTGCATCTTCATTTTTAACCCGCATCGTATATTCATTATTAGGTTGCAGGTATCCTTCATATCCCAAGGTAGTATTTTTACCCTTGAACGGCAAGCTTAGTCGCCCCGTGAATTCTGCGGCGACAAGTTCACCGGCCATAAGGTTCAGTCCAAAATGGTCAACAGAAAACCGCCAGCCGTCAGCACTGCCCTTATCAAGCGAGAGAATACTGTCGGCAGAGAAAAGCCCCGTTATACCATAATCATCGATTAACAATCCCTTAGCCGAGAAACTGGCTCGTGAAAAAGCCTCCGGTAATGTTACAGAGACATTTTCTGCATATACTCCTCTCCATAGCACTTGTTCATCGGGGAGATAATTTTGCTGGTATTCTTGTGGAAAACGTATCGTTTTGGCATTCCGCTTACTACTGAAATCCAAAATGACGTTATTCAATGAGAATACGTAGTCTTTCAGCCCTTTGATTTCGAAACTTGGTAGGTCTAAAGATACAAGAAGGTCGTTCCAGCTTTCTATAACAGTGCTAAAATGACCTATGACTTGATTCGATAAATTCCTATCCTTGTTTATATTATCTGTAGCTGGTTTATAAGTACTACCATTTGCAGTGCTTTTTCCCCCAGCCCTGACTATGAGGGAGGTAGGAAAGTGGACTTCCGCGTCAATGGCTAAATTATGGAAACCATCACAGCCGATGGTCATGTAGGTGTCACTTTGAGAAATCCCCCTGTCCTTGCTTAGTCCATTACCCTTAAGGACAATCTTTGTATTTCCGCCATTGAAAGGTATCTCGACATCGTGCAGGAGCGAAAGCTTCAATTCTCCTGCCAGACCACCAGTATGTGTTCCTTTTATTCCTTCTGCCCCAAAGAAAAGCACTGTACGCCCGCCTTTTGTTCCTTGTGGAATGACCGCCTTTGCATAAACGCCAAGCTCTGTAGAAGAAGTTTGCAAGGCAAAACGACTGATGGCAATCGTTATCTCCATACCACCAATCGTTCGCTTCAAGCCAAGAGGAAGGTTTATGGCTTCTGCATCGTTATAATTCAAATCCTCCACATAAGCATTGCTCGCAGCAATGCGGGCAAACATATCATTGAGTTCGTTAATCTGCTGTACAGAATTACTTTTAGTCTGAGCATAAGATACATGTATGCTCAATAGTAGGATGCAAAGTAGAAAAGCGATTCGCCTATATTTGCTAATATTGAGTTTTGGAAGACCCGTAATGGCGAGAATTATTTTTTCCATGTGACAAATTCAAAAGATGTGAATCATTCTTATTTATAGAAGTTTCGTTGAGATAAGGAGTTCTCGGATATCTATACTAAGTAGTGCAGCAATCTCTAAAAGCACTCCCAAAGGAGGCTGTACCTTGTTGGAATGCCATTTTGATATGGCATTTTCAGACTTACCCATTTCTTCGGCAAGCCATTTACCGGTCGGCTGCTTTCCAGTCAAGACTACTTTAATTCTATTTATTACCGGCATAATTTGATTTTATAACCCCACAAGGGTATTAACGTTCGTTTGCAAAAGTAGTTGATTTTTAGTGACGCTGCAAACATTTTCTTCTTTATTTTTTATATGTCCATCTTTTTCCTGTTATTTCTTGACTATTCCCGCAAATTCCTCTACTCTTAAATCCTTAATAATATTACCATAACTTAGCTGCTTGATAACAGTATTCA
>ERZ773014.1741-NODE-1741-length-13372-cov-5.767665_pt1 | contig 13372 bp, 14 predicted proteins | sample MGYA00580841_ERZ773014 | MGnify/ENA primary metagenome ERZ773014 (study PRJEB29015, sample SAMEA2737989) | human oral metagenome | biome: human oral; feature: human-associated habitat; material: dental | place: China | collected 2067 ...
ATTCGCGGTATACCTCTTCCGTCACCGGAATCTTCACAACGCTTTCCCGTCGATTGCCGATCCACCACCATTCGACATCTTGGGGATCAATGTCGAAATCCCTAACCGTCTCGGGGGTAACTTCCATTGGAATGAAATACTGTGGATTTTTCATGTTTTTTCCCTTCTGCCTGATTGCAGATGGGCAAAAAACACAAAAGCGGAATCCGCTGAAAGTACGCAGATCCCGCCAACGAAATAAAGGTGCAACAAGGATAGGTACTTTCTATTCATCATTTTCGCTGCCAGTTTGGCGACGAAAATGATGAATATGAGTATCTCTTGCCCATTGTTGCAACTTCATTACAGGCTTACGATATAAATTTTTCTTTACCGTCAAGACTTGGAATCTTTTATGTCTATCAGGCATATCTATATTTTAGCGACTAGAAAACTTGTTGTACGGACAGGTTGTGCCCGCAGCAAGTCATTAAAAGTGCACAAAAAAAGAGTACCGATTCACTCCAATGAGTAAAATCGGTACTCTTTCAGTTAGAAAAACGGACATTCCATGCCCGCTTTGAAGACGTTACTCCGAAAAAATTTTACAGAGCCACGCCTCTTCGCTGTAAAAATTCCTCTATGACAGCATATCGATGCGCATAATAGTGCTGTAACGCGAAGAGTAGCGTCTGGTGTTCCTTTTTAATAAGATTAAAACTCCATGGTGATTTTTTTATAATATGTTGACTGATTGTTGGCGGAAGCTGCATTGACAAGCAAATTGTTGCCAACCTTTCTATGGAACCACTCTCTCCATGAAACACCCGTCGAACAGTCTTTTCGTCAACATGAGTTTCTTCTGCTATCTCGATATATGTCATTTTTCTCCACTTTCTTACGATATCCATACAACCTACGTAATTATTTGGAAGAGAATTATACACTGTCATTTCTTCGTCTATCAGATCGCCTAGGACTTCTATTTGTCGACCTTTTTTTGCGTGTTCCAATCCACCAGAGTATTTACATTCAAATATGACCTGTGCATCTTGAGAACGATTCAAAAAGCATTCTGTATGGTAAGATTTATAATGACCTCCCTTGATTGAGAGTTCAAATGAAATACAACATTCATCCATATGACGGAGAGCATAATCCGTTAAAGCAAGAAAGCCATTTTCATCTGCTTTAATGTACATACTATTCCGCAATACTAGGTGGGAATCAACGTATATGAAGTACTTACATTCTTCCGTATCTCGTAAATCGTAACTACATATTGCAAGAGATAATATTGTCTCTTCATCGACCGTGAAGGTCTGATTATTTTTCAGAAATCCTTTCTTCCATGTATGCGCTTTGACATAATGTCCATCAATCCAAATAAATGCACCGGCAGCTTCTTCGTAACCAAGATTCACCATCCGAATTTTTGCAGCGGCTCTCGAGACGCAGAAAAATTGAGCCAGTTCATCAATAACAGGCTCGATTATATCAATAAGGGAACTTGTTCCTGCCCTGTTCTTATACTGTCTGATAACCTGCTCTGCCTTTTTCCTAAACATTTCTGCCGGCATTTGTATGCGAGGGGCTAGGGTGTTTGCCTGCCACTCTATAGTCTCAGACTTTGACCATTTATGCCCACGAATCCCACCGACAACCTGACACTCAATCTGAGTCAGCTTGGAGTCAAACAAGCGTTCAAGTTCAAATGCTTTTCTATGGTACTCCCAATGTACGCATTCATGCACGATGGTGTTGTTTAATGCCCCCAAATTACGCAAAAAGAACACCTGCGGATCTACAAAAATAGTTCCGGCTTCGACATAACGCGTAATGCTTCTTTCATTCTCTTCATCATAGAAAGGAGCATCTGTATCGTGGAAATAGATACGCCCAAACACGGAGCAGTCTGCAGTTATTGAACAAACTTCTTTCTTCAGCCCCATCTTGGATACAAGTACGTCCGGGTCAACCCATACGGGCTGCAGCAAGGCCTCAGGGTAATATTTGAGGAGAAAGTTTTCGGCTATCTTATCGAGTTCATGTTTCACCATTTGAGGGACGAAATCAGGATCTAACGGATTTAGTCGCTGATAGCCCCCTTTCTGATATGGAGAGATCGAACATATCTCGAAATCAGACAATCTACGAGATAAATTCCCCTTTGCAGAAATACTATACCATTCCTCGATTTCATCTTCTTCGTCATAGTGGTAATCTCCTTCTTTGACTATGATCGAAGCAGATACAACGATTTCCATCGAAATATCCATTTCATGGCCGTCATCCACATGCACGGTTTTGATGTCCATATCAGAAAACTCAACGGTACCTAATTTGTGCAGCCGAGAATACTTATTCCTCAGATCCGACTTATGGCCAGCAATGTAGTCTTCAAGTTCATCAAATAGCTCTTGATATAGATATTCGTGAAGATATGCGATGAATGACCTAGCCATGGCAAATCAATCCCTTTCATTATGAGCCACTGTTTTAGTTCATATATGATTCTATAAGCACAGGCAACTAATATCAATTTTCTTCCCTGATAAGTAGTGGATATAGGCCATATCCGCAGGAAGGAGCCTCACTTTTATATCCTGTAAGCCAAGATCAGCAAACATTTTCAGTCTTACTTCTCCCTGTAATTCTACTTTATTGTTCTTCGTCGGCATAATGAAACAGTTTTTTACAGCTGAAAATTTATGTTCCTCAATGAATTTTTGAAACGCTAGTTGATAGCAATATTGCTTTGTTATAGATTCAATGCCGGGTTGGTTTTTGGGGGATTTTCCTGGTATAAGCCGCGGGGTATAATATTTTGCATCAAATATAACAAATTGATATCCTTGATCTGTTTTCGCTATGGTAATAAAATCTGGAATCAAGGTATCTGATGCTTGCTCCCCCGTTATCGTCCACTGCGGCTTCTCAATGATTTCAGATAGTTTTTTTGGGGACAATACTCACATCCAAGTTCGGACGGCAGATCAAGCTCACCTAGTCTAACATCCAATTGGTCATTCAATATATCAGCACATACATCTTCCCATACAAGATTGAAACTATTTGTGCCGAACAACGACATGCATTCCACATCATACAAACTTCCGCCGCGATCTATGTATGTGTAAATAGTCTTCAGTACAAGTTGCTTCCTAGTATTAAACTGTGTATTCAGTTCATTTTCAACACGATATAAGACGTAGTCTTTTTCCCCAAAATCATCCAACTCTGCATCCGTTAAATCAACCCCCGTGATTTCAAACAAATCTAGCAGATCTGCCTTATTTAGTTCTTTGGATGCTGTGGTCAAAATGCATTCGTGTAGTCGTTTAAAGAAATCATACTCATTGCTAACTCGTTTTTTCGTCTGAAGATCAACATAATATGGCCGATTATTGGAAAGCAATGTAAATGTTTCATTGATTGTTTTATCCCAGAGGATTTCTCCGTCTCCATTGCTCTCTATGATATCTTCCGTATTGCTATATATGCCATTTTCGTAATAGTCGTGTAGCAAAAACAAAAGAACCGGCAGAAGATTAAACGTACTGCCGTTGCTACTGTCATTAGACATCCGAATGATTTGCTCTTTGGAGTTGTATTTTTCAAGGACCTTTAGAACTTGTCGAAGTTCCTCCTTAGGCTTATCTGCATATGACAGATATTTCGGATAGCATTTCAAAACACAACCGGCAACAATAACAACTCCAACGAAGGAAAAGACGTAGAAATATTCGTTTTCTTCAATTGTAGTATCTGCAACCTCTACATCTTCCTCCGCCAGATCAGACATATCCCGTTGTCCATCAGATGCCTTGACCGCTTTTAACACTCCAAACTCTTTCAGTTTACGAATCAAAGCAATAAGATTCTCTTCAGAGCAGCCAAACAGCTTGCAAAGCTCTTTTGGGGTATACCTTTTTTGCTCTCTAACATACTCAGAAATCATAAATCCTATCACCCCATTATTCAGTACTCATGATATCTCTATACCTGCGTCAATTTGAATATCACGATTAAATATGCCAATGCCCTTCTTGTCGAACTCCTTACATATTTCTGAGTACCGACTATACCCATTGGAGCATCCTTCAAAAAGTTTGGATCTCTTCTGCTTGGCAGCATCTTCAAACAAATACATAATCACCTTGTTTTTGAAAACTCGAATAAACTCCTCACGATCAATCTCATCACTATCGAGTGGAGCAACTAACGTCTTCGATATAAAATATGGACCTAGCTGCTTATCTTCGTTGATTTTTTCATTTGCCAAGAATCTATTAATTGCCTTACGCAGTTTATTCCACTCAACTTTTTGAGACTTGCCTTCACCAAGGTAAATATATTTTCCACGAATGTTATCTGCATTATCATCTATCCCAAGATATGTGAAATCCCACCTTCTCTTAAAGGCAGTATCCATAGGAAAAACACCTTGATCAGCACTGTTCATGGTTGCCCAAATGAACATGTTGTCTGGGATTCGAATTTGCGTGTATGCTTGTGGCATGCCCCCCAACTCTCTTGCCAAATACCTCTTGATGTCTTCAGAGGCTTGAATCGGATATTCACTGACACCATCATCATCCCGATCAAGCAACTGAAATATATCTCCAAAGACAGCGGCCACATTTGCACGATTGATCTCTTCAACGATCAGCAAAAAAGGTTTGATATCATTTGTCATACTGTTTTTCAATGCATCAACAAAGATACGCATAAACGGTCCCGGCACGTATTCATAAGTGATGGAATCTTTTCCATCACTGTCAATATAGGGAACCGGCTTATATGTTCCAACAAAATTCGCATAGGAATAATCCGGGTGAAAAGTCACACGTTCGTAATCAGCGTCGTTATCTTCCCCAATCAAGCTCACCCGATCTTGATTGAGGGTATAGCTCTTTCCTGTTCCTGGTGCACCAAACAAGATTCTATTTCTGGAAAATACAGATTCATATCCCGTATCAAATTTTACAGGTTTCGTTTCACTATCTTTACTCCCCTCATCATCAATATTCATATACGGTCGGTTGTCATACTTTATCAGATAATCCAACAAGTTGTCTTTGTGCACCACAGAAATATACACGTCCAAATTATTCTTTATACGATCAAAGTCTTTTTTAGGTATATAGTTATTAGGAATAATAATCTGATTTCCGGGGCCATTTCTTGACCCGTTTTTTGTTCCGGAAATAGTCTCAATTCGTTCCTCGTTGCACTCCAAACTAAATACATAGTCTGCATACTTGTCGACTTGATCATTCAAACCCAGGCAAAAATACTTTAATTGATTTTTCTGGGCGTATTCCCAGGCAACCTTTCTTTCACTCGGACCACTATCTCTCGTATCAAAATAATTTTTAGTATTATCCTGCTTGTGTACCAGAGGGTATATGAACACAACAATCTCTTCTCCGTCCGACAGTCTCCCCACAAGCCCCCTGTGTTTGGTATCCTCTATTTCTCTAGTCTCAATCCCAAGATTTTCAAAGTACTCATGGAACGTCGACAATGCCTGCCCAACAGTATATGCCAATTCACTCACCTATTCCTTATCCAACAGTTTGTAAACAGCCTGAGCCAACTTCTTTGCAAATAGAGGAGGCACCGCATTCCCTATCATTTTATAAATATCTCCGGTGCTTCCATAAAATATATAATCATCATCAAAAGTTTGCAGTCTGGCAGCCTCACGAACAGTGATTGTTCGTAACTGTTTCGAGTCTGGATGTATATGCCGAAGACCATCCTTATACAGATGCGCAGGAATCAAATTGCTCGGTTCGTCCCATCTGATTACATGATATTTATGGATATTAGACTTTTTTCCAGTTTTTTGAGTATACAATTCTTTAAGGGATGCCGTTGTAACATACTCATTTCTTCCAGACTCAATATCCTCTGTAAGCAGCTTAAAGATCCCAATATCACGTTTGCTTTGCCAACGCGCTACATGATTTGAAACAAAAGGTGTGGGCAATGAATGCGATATTTTCCGACCTTGATACTTTTCTTCAGCAGCCAAAGGGAGCAAGGAGGGCAAATCACCAATCGCCTCTCTAACCGTCCTTTTCTTTTTTTCTTTATAAGAGGGAAGGATCTCTCTATAGAATTTCTCTAACAACGCGTTACTGTGGTCTTCCCCAAAACAATTGGTATCCACACCCAATATAATAATACGAGACCTTTTCTGAGGAACACCATATTCAGAGAAATCGACAATGGCCTGTTTTAGATTCGGCAAAAGAGCATACCCTATGCCCTCAAACTTGCTTCGTATTATATCTATGATTGGTATTTTTCCGGGTTTTGCACTCAATATCCCGGGCACATTTTCAAAGACAAACACCTTCGGCCTATATCTCTCTACAACTGTGAGATAAACTTCGAATAAATAGTTGCGATAGTCATTTTTCATTCCATGTGCATCTTGGACTCTCCCAGCGACAGAATAAGCCTGACATGGTGGCCCACCTATAATTACATCAATCTTCCCACCTGCATCATTAATAAGAACATCCAGTCCCTTTGAATGTCCGTAGCAAGGATCGTTCCACCCATTAAAGAGTTCTTCGGTTCTTTGAATGTCGAAGCGAAGCACCCTGTTTACAGCATCTTCATAATGCCATTTATCTTGCAGACGCCGACACAGATTTTCACAAGGTGCTTTCTCCCATTCAACCGCCGCGACCGTCTTATAAACGCCAGATTGCTCAAAACCGTCCATCAGACCTCCGCAACCGGCAAACAGGTCAATCGAATTTAAACGCTTTTTCATACACTTTTATCTCCTATGATTTCACGGAGTGCTACACCTAGTGCAAACCCAAGCAAGGGTGGCACAGCATTGCCAACTTGTCTATTCTGTTGGGTTTTAGTTCCTGTAAACACAAAATCATCCGGAAAAGATTGCAAGCGTGCATTCTCTCTTATCGTAGGAACACGGTTGTACATATAGTGGAAATGATTTCGATGTCCAGTATCTATGGTTTTAGAGGGCTTATTCCCATCATAGCGGGTCCAAGCCTCGTTGAACTTTCGGCTCTCCCCCCACCCCGGTGGCAAGTCTTTGTAATTTCCACCTTCCGGTACTAATGCAATGGTATCTTTTACAAATTGCTTATGATCCGTAGCTACATGGTTATACAAAACGTTGCACTCGCCACGCATAAGCTTCTGGTACTCGGTCATTGGTGCTGTGGTGTACGAATCAACCTCATCACCGAGTTCTTCAACACGCGCCGGCAAATCACTGATTGCATCACGGCAAGTTCTATAATCTTCTTCAGAAAAAGTTGGTTCCGGGAACTTTGGATGTCCAACATCCTGTCTTATCCCCATAAAAATAAGCCTTCTTCTTAATTGGGGCACGCCATAATCCGCCGCGCACAAAACCTTGCAATCTATATTGTATCCAAGTTTCCGAAACCTATTCAACACTTCTTCCTTGATCTGTCCACCATATAAAGTAGCCATTCCTGGGACATTTTCAATGATAAAACCTTTGGGGTTATACCGTTTTACTATTTCTATCACAGCAAGATAAAGGCTGTTTCTTGCATCGTCAAAGTTTCTCGGTCCTGTAAGAGAGAAGCCCTGACATGGTGGGCCGGCGATAATTATATCGACATCGTAATCCCCAACAGCTTTTTTGATTTCATCAAATGATTTCTCATCAGACAAATCCGCCTTCATTGCAATGGCACCATCATGATTCCGAGCAAAAGTGTTCAAGGCAGCTTGCTCAGTATCCACCCCAATGAGTATATTATATCCAGCATCCATAAACCCCTTCGAGAGTCCTCCACAGCCGGCAAATAAATCGATCACGTTCAAGCTGTCGTATCCTCCTTCAGGAACTCGCAAATATCTGCAATATCACAGCCAAGTTCATCGCAAATCTTCATCAGTACTTCCATGCTCACCATTTGATTCTTGCCGAGTTTTGCAAGAGTGTTGGTTCCAATCCCTGTTTTCCTACGCAAATCACTTTTATTCATCCCTTTATCAATCATGAGTTTCCATAGTTTATTGTAACTGACACTCATTCTATCAGCCTCTCATTCAACTAAATACAAGTGTTTGATTTGATATAATTATAGTTCTTATATATTTTTTTTCAATACCAAAATTTTTTATTTCAATTTCTATACATATACGAAGGACAAAGACATCTAATCATTATCGCATTTTGAACATAAAAAAAGAAAGCTTATGCCAATGGATAAGTTTTCCTAGCCAAGTGTATTGATACTCCCTCGTCATGAGTTATATTTTCAAGTGATCACTGTATATATTCCATTATATCTTCCACACATCTGTTTATGTCTTTGTATATCTCACTCTCCCAAACTCTTAGAACTAGCCATCCTTCCTCCATCAATGCCTCGTTGACCTCTCTGTCTCTTTCAATATTTCGGGATAATTTACTTGCCCAAAATTCCTTATTTGTACCGATCTGCTCTCCCGGAGCATGTTCATGTCCACGAGCATGCCAAAAATCCCCATCAACAAAAATAGCAATTTTTGATTTTGTTATCACAATATCGGGAGTTCCCGGCAAACTACGATAGTTTTTTCTATACCGTATTCCTGCACGCCAAAGTGCTTTACGGAGCAAATCCTCTGGTTTGGTGTTTTTTGAACGAATCCGCTGCATGACTTTTCGTCGCTGATCTGGTGTCAAAGTATCCATTTGATCGCCTCGTTGCCCCTAAACAACAGGAGCTGCAACTCAAGAACAATTTTCCAACACTCAATCTCAAAAGAATATCGATTATTACTATTCCTTTGCAATTCACAGCTCAATATGCTTAAATTTTTAATGTTATTTAGCTTAAATCTAACCATCCGTTGCGCTACGATCATCATCTGTCAATTCTGTCTATTCAGCAGCTTTATATGAAGTCAATACATCATCGATTATACCTAGGGCGAATTCATCCGCCTCTTTTTCCTTTGGGATATTTCTATATTCCTCCATAAGTTTTTTAATAATTCCATTTCGTAGAATGTCAACTTTTGCTCCATACCAATATTCGAGCAAGCGTTTTTCTCACGAATTTTATTATTCAGTATTTGCATTTCATCAAAGTTTCTTTTATATAACTCTACGTCCATGTTAACAAAGTTAAAAACATTTTTTCCCAGATTTTTAAATTGATTCCAGTGCCCAACTTCATGCAAAAACAAAAACAAAACGTAAACAATATCTTTTGATATATCATATTTCTCACAATAAGGAGCTATCACAGATGTCGTAAATTCATGGATTCCTGTTCCATCACATTCAAAAATATCAACAAGTTCTCTAACGGATAAATCTCCTATATAAATTGCTGCCGAGTTACTCGTAAAAGTTTTCTTCCTTTTATCATTTAAGTTATCATATTTTTTGCGTTCTTTTCCTCTCACTGGCACAAAATATATCGAACTTCTTCCTTCAAATAAATGTGAGTAAAGTACTTTTCCCGACTCAAATATTACTTTAACGTCAAAATTATTCATACGCTTAATTAAATCTCGGACTTGCATAATGTATATCTCCAGTTAGTATACCCTCCATATACATCTATTAAAAGCAACCATCAATACAAACAAGTTAGTTTCTCTAGAGCTAACTTCAGGGAGGCAGGTCATTGATTGACGGGACTCTCTTTTTGAGATTATACTTCTGATTTCTTCAATTGCTCAATACATTTTTGATATTCATTGAACAATTCAATTTCTTTTTTCAACCTTTTATACAGCAAAACATAAGGTAACATGATATTGCTTTGCAGTTGCCCCATATCAAAGATTTTCACCCAGTCTTCGGAATTATTTTTTATATAGTCAGATACTGTTTCTGATAAGGGTCTTCCATCCGACATAATATTTATGTTTCCTAAAATAGCCTCTTTGCTATCTAATGTAAGATGAATTTCACTGATATCCATCAATATTTCAGCTAAGTTCATATTATATTTGAATGGTATGTTTTCAATCATTCTATCCACATATCTATAAATTTTATTCTCTGATTTGTAGAAGGAAACAATGGCAGGATCCATAAGATTGTCGATTGTAAGTGCTACGGTTTTATACATATCACACATATCAGAAAAGACAAATTCTGGATTTGGCGTAAAACTATCGTATTTATTTCTTTCGGCAATCGGGGTAGTCACGCAAAAACAATATCCAAAATAACGCTGCAATAATATGTTCATGACACGATTATAGCGAAGAATAGTTGCGATCTCTTGATGCTTTTCATCTTTCTCGTTCTGTTTGTCTAAGAAATATTGGACGAATGAAATCGTTATCCATATTCCAATAAAATTTGTGCCTAAGCTTATCAGGAGACTATTTACATTATTAGCCGTAAATTCATCAAAACTCCCTAACGGCAAAAAAGCAACACCTATTAAAACTATGCCGATTAAAATAAGTACCAAACGAACTTTATAAAAAAGATACTTTTTAATTATTCCCCCAAATTGAATCATCATTTCAATTTTCCTTCCACTCTTTTTTCTTGAACCCCACAAAACATCATTTTACTTGTGAGCAAACGGGGTTGACTAGCATACCGGTTGTGCCAAATAGAGGATATTGCTCATTCTCGCTCATACTTGCTAGCTTATCTTTCAGTCCCAATGCCTTTTCTTTAAGACCGCTAACATTGAATAAAATCTGTACTTATCTGGATTGATGATTCTCATGAAGAACAAATAATGTGACCAACTCACCGTTAATTTCACAAAAAATCTCTGAGATTTTATCAGAACAGTTTCAAAAATCCGAGACTCTGTTTCTGATTTCTTTACATTGTATCGTTATCGACGTTACTTCGTTCATCGCGGCTACCAAAATGATACTAGAGGGAAACGTCAATGTTGCGTTCGCACGCGATACCGTAATCTGGCGATCCTCGATCGGCTCACGCAGCACCTCAAGCGTCTTCTTGCTGAACTCCGGCAGCTCGTCGAGAAAGAGCACGCCGTGATGCGCGAGTGTCACCTCGCCCGGACGCGGGATACTCCCGCCGCCGATCATCGCCACCGTCGAGGAGGTATGATGCGGACTGCGGAAGGGACGTGTGGTAACAAGTCCCGTATCCTTGCCAAGCAGCCCCGAGATGCTGTATATCTTCGTAATCTCGATGGCCTCTTCCTTCGTCAGCTCCGGCAGAATCGAACTCATCCGGCGTGCCAGCATCGTCTTTCCCGAGCCGGGCACACCGACCATCAAAACATTATGCCCTCCTGCCGCTGCAATCTCAAGCGCACGTTTCGCCTGATACTGCCCCTGCACATCCGCAAAGTCATCGGTAAAGGCATTGTCTTTTGTGTCTTTTATTGGTTTTGGTACAGAAGGAGTCAGCATCTCCGTGCCCGTCAAATGACGCACAAGCTGCGCCAGATTTTCGACGGCAAAGACCTTCAGTCCGTCAATCAGGAGTGCCTCGTCTGCATTGGACGGTGCAACGTAAAACTCCGTCAGACCATATTCCCGCGCCGTAATCGCCATCGGAAGAATGCCGCTGATCGGACGGCAGTTCCCATCGAGAGAAAGCTCCGCCGAGAACAGTGCGCTCTGCACCGCCGCCTCCGGAACCATACCGTAGGATGCAAGGAGACCAACGGCGATCGGCATATCAAGCCCGGAGCTGTCCTTTCGCACATCGGCGGGTGCAAGATTCACCGTCACCCGCTCCTGCCGTAGCTGAATGCCCGAGTTGCGGATGGCAGTCCGTACCCGCTCCTTCGACTCCTTCACCGACGTATCGGGAAGTCCCACCAGTTCAAACCCCGGCAGCCCGGGCGACACATCCACCTCAACGTCGATAATCCGTCCATCAATCCCGAGGGTCGTCGCACCATAGGTCTTTGCAAACAACGGCTCTCCCTCCTACGTTTCAAATATAAGAAAATTATAACACAAGAGAGGGCTTGTTGCCCAATGATTCTTTGCGAAAAAATCCCGCCTGTAGCGTCCCAACAACAGCGGAAAGTTCTTTGTGTGAGACAACACAGGTATCATGGCAATATCTTTCATATGTGCATAATATGACTAGCTCACTCCGAATCAAATCATTCTTTACCATGCTCCTCGATTGCCTCACAATAAAATGTGATCTTGGCATCGAGTGCCTCCATATGTGCGTGCAGCTTCTCCACCTCTGCCGCAAGATTGGCACGGTGCCCTATGAGCATTTCCATCCGCGCTGAAAGAGTATCGTCGCCCTCTGCCCGCAACGCAGCATAGCGCCGAATCTCCCGAATTGGCATCCCCGTCTCCTTGAGTCGCAGGATGAATGCTGCCCACGCAACATCTCGTTCAGAGTAGCACCGCCGATTCGCCGCCGTACGCTCCGGCAGGAGCAGTCCCTCATGCTCATAGTAACGCAGCGTATGAATTCCCAGCCCCGTTTTCCGTGAAAATTCACCAATACTATATTCCATAAAATCCTCTCCTTGACATAGAGTATACTCTACATTGTAAAGTAGTGCCAGAAGGAGGATTTCATCATGAGCAAACAAAACAACAGATACACCGTCATCACGGGAGCAAGCTCCGGCATCGGAGCGGCGACAGCAAAAGCATTCGCTGAGCGCAGACACAACCTCATCCTTATTGCACGGCGCACAGAGCGACTAAATGCCCTAAAGGAAGAGATTCTTGCCGCACATCCGGCACTGGACATCGTTATCAAAACTGCCGATCTCTCTTCTGTCGAGAACGTCACACAAGTCTATGATACAATAAAAGCCTTACCTATTGGGACATGGATCAACAATGCGGGCTTTGGAAGCTATGGCGCAGTCGGCACATCCGACCTTGACAAAATCAGACAAATGCTTCATCTAAACATCGAGGCACTGACCGTCTTTTCCACACTCTTCGTACGAGACTTCGCTGAGATAGAAGATACGCAGCTGATCAACATTTCCTCCGTCGGCGGCTACACCATTGTCCCAACTGCTGTCACCTACTGCGCAACAAAATTCTATGTCAGTGCATTCACCGAGGGACTCGCACATGAACTCATAGCACGCGGCGCGAAGCTCCGTGCAAAGCTCCTTGCCCCCGCTGCAACGCAGACCGAGTTCGGCGCAGTCGCGAACAACAACGCCGCCTATGACTATGACAAGGCGTTCGGCACCTATCACACAAGCAGCCAAATGGCAGAGTTCCTTCTCGCCCTATACGATAGCGACCAGACAATCGGTATCGTTGATCGCGAGACCTTCGCATTTCGTTTGTGCCTGCCACAGTTTCCTTATGCGGGAGGTTCTGCACATAATCAAAATGTAGTCGATGAGTAATTAAGCCATCTCCTTATAATGCACCGTCAACGTATGCAGTCTTGTGCGGATCACATCTCTGA
>ERZ773014.1746-NODE-1746-length-13353-cov-11.515190_pt1 | contig 13353 bp, 9 predicted proteins | sample MGYA00580841_ERZ773014 | MGnify/ENA primary metagenome ERZ773014 (study PRJEB29015, sample SAMEA2737989) | human oral metagenome | biome: human oral; feature: human-associated habitat; material: dental | place: China | collected 2067 ...
CGGGGTGGTTGATGGAGAAGTAGCCCATGTCCGCGTCGTGCATGGCGCGGACGACCTTCTCGAACGCCTTGACGTTCTTCGACGGGTCGCCGTCCATCTCGATGTAGGCGATGTGCCCTGCGTTCTCAAGCGCGTGGTACGGCGCCTCGATGCGGATCTTGTCGTACGCGCTGATGTCGTAGTAGACGGGCACATGACTTGAGTTCGTCATGTAGGAGCGGTCGGTGACGCCCGGGATGATGCCGTACGTCTTCTTGTTCGCACGCTGGAACTGTCCCGCCGTGCTCTCGGCGGGCGTGCCGAATGTCGTCCAGTTGCGCTGTTCCGCCTCGGTGTACGCGTCCGTGCGTTCTCTGAGATGCCCGACAATCTTGAGTCCGAGTTCCTGCGCCTCGGGGCTCTCGCCGTGGTGCTTGCCCGTGAGTGCGACCAGACACTCGGCAAGCCCGCAGAAGCCGATGGAGTACGAGGCATGCTTGAGGAGATCCTTGATGGAGTCAACGGGAGCCGCCTTTTCGCTGTCCATCCACACGCCCTGCCCCATGAGGAACGGATAGTTGTAGACGTGCTTGTCCTCGATGATCTTCGAGCGGTCGAGCAGGTAGTCATGGCAGAGGTCGATGTAGTGATCGTAGAGCTCCCAGAACTTCGCGAGGTCGCCCTTTGCCTCCAGAGCGAGCTTCGGCAGATTGATCGTCGTAAAGGAGAAGTTGCCGCGGCTGCCCGACTGCTCGGGACCGTTGACGTTGCTCATGACGCGCGTGCGGCAGCCCATGGTCGCGACGCAGCTGTTGTAGTCGCCGGGCTTGTAGTACTGGAGGTTGTACGGCGCGTCGAGGTTGACGTAGTTCGGGAACAGGCGGCGCGCACTGACGCGGCAGGACTCGATGAAGAGGTCGTAGTTCGGGTCCTCGGGGTTGTAGTTGACGCCCGCCTTGAGTTGAAAGACCGAGATTGGGAAGATCGCCGTCTCGCCGTTGCCAAGCCCCTGCCAGATGGCACTGAGCACCTCGCGAATGACAAGCCGTCCCTCGGGCGAGGTGTCCATTCCGTAGTTGATGGAGCTGAACGGCACCTGTGCGCCCGCGCGCGAGTGCAGGGTGTTGAAGTTGTGGATGAGTGCCTCCATCGCCTGATGGGTCTCCTCCTCGACGCTCTCACACGCGAGCTGATAGACGGTGCGCGCATCCGCCTCAAGCTCCTGTGCCACGGGGTTCTCGAACGCTGCGCTGCAGACCACGTTCAGCGCGCGCAGGAGTTCCGCACGCGCCTTCTCCGCGCGTTCATCGTCCTGCTTCTCTGCGTAGATGCAGACGGCAAAGTCGAGCTCATTCCGCAGGGCTTTCTTAAATGCGTCGTGTGTGAAATGGCCGCGCCCGAGGCGGTAGAGCAGTGCCTTCCATGCCTCCTCGACGACTGCCTTGCGGAACGACTTTTTCACACCGTCCGCCATCGCGTAGTCGAACGCGTTGATGCTCTGCCCGCCGAACATATCGTTCTGGTTCGACTGGATGGCGATGCACGCGAGGCTCGCGTACGCACGGATGGAGTTCGGCTCACGCAGGAAGCCGTGCCCCGTGGAGAAGCCGCCGCGAAAGAGTTTGAGGAGATCTATCTGGCAACAATTAAAAGTGATAAGTGAGAAGTCCTTGTCATGGATGTGGATGAAGTTCTCACGGTCGGCGACGGCATAACGCTCCTCAAGCACGTAGTTGTCAACGAAGTGCTTCGCGCCCTCGGCGCCGAGTTTCAGCATGATGCCCATGGACGCGTCCGTGTTGATGTTCGCGTTGTCGCGCTTGAGGTCGGAGTCGACGGAGTCCGCGAAGAAGATGTCGCGGTAGCTCGCCATGAGGTGCTTCTGCGCGAGGCGGCGCTGTGCGTGCCGCTGGCGGTACGTGATGTAGCGGCGTGCAATGTCGTGGAAGCCGTGCACGAGCAGCTCTTTCTCGACGAGATCCTGGATCTCCTCGACGCTGATCTCCGCGCGGTCACCGAACGCTTCCTCGACGGCGGTCGTCACGGCGTCGATCTCTGCCGCCGTCATCGGGTGGACGTACTCCTTGCTCGCCGCCGCAATCGCGTTGCGGATCTTTGTGCGGTCATAGGGCACGGCATGTCCCGCGCGCTTCGTTACGGTCGTCACTGTCATGAATGAGCTCCTTATACTATATGTTGTGGTTGATGGTATTCGATACGGAACATATTGTAACAGAGGACAGGATTCTTGGCAAGGAAATTTTTCTCCTGCCGAGGCGGAAGAAAATGCTCTTTGTAGAATTTTCCTACTTTTGTCCCGATTGCATTTTTTCTGCCCAACTAGTATACTACATACACTGGAGGATGCAGATTGTGATTAAGAAGGTATCCTACAAGGATCAGGTGTATCAGTATCTCAAGACGGCGCTCATCAAGGGCGATCTGCGGACGGGTGAGATCTACTCGGAGCAGCAGATCGCGGATCAGCTGAATGTGTCGCGTACGCCTGTACGTGAGGCGGTGATCCGTCTGACGAACGAGGGGATGCTCGAGGTACACGCAAACCGAGGCTGGATGGTGCGCCCCGTGTCGGAGGATGATCTGCGCGAGATTGTTGCTGCGCGGATTGCGATCGAGGGCTACAGCATCCGCTGGCTCACCGTGCAGGCGCCGGAGTCCGTACGGCAGCGAACGCTCGCCCGCATGGGCACGGTGCAGGAAAAGAGCAGGCCGTACATCACGGGCGACAGCATGCACTATGAGTTCATGAAGCTCGATACGACGTTCCACACGCTGCTGGTTGCGGCAACGGGGAACAGCTATCTCATCCGCATCCACGAGCAGATGCGCACGAAGCTGGAGCAGGCAATCTTCACCTCGCTGCATCACCGCCGTCGCCATGCGGAGGCGTGGGAGGAACACGCGGCGATTCTCGCGGGCATCGGGCGGCGCGATGAGGCGGAGGCAATGCGCTCGTTCATGGTGCATATGGGCGCGACGGCGCGCGTGTTCGGCGTACCGCAGTAGGATGCCCCATATTACAGAGTCAAAAGGAGTTCGGGCAGTGTCCCGCTCTTTTTATAGAATAAGTAGTATACTACATACTACAAAGAGCCGTTATTTTAGATGGGAGGAATGGATGATGAAGAACATCGGTTTTATTGGGCTCGGGATTATGGGCAAGCCCATGGTGCGCAATCTGCTGAAGGCGGGGTTTGCGGTCACGGTATTTGATGTCGTGGCGGATGCCGTGCAGGCGATGGCGGATGAGGGTGCAGTGGCGGCACAGTCGCCGAAGGCAGCTGCTGTGGGCGCGGACATGGTGATCACAATGGTGCCGAACGGCGCGATTGTACGCAGCATCCTGAGCAGCGCGGACGGCGTGCTCGCGGGTGCGGCAAAGGGCACGGTCATTGCGGACATGAGCTCGGTGACACCCGTCGAGTCGAAGGAGTTCGCGGCACTTGCGGCGGAGCATGGATGCGATTTTCTCGATGCGCCGGTCAGCGGCGGTGAGCCTGGTGCTGTGGACGGCACGCTCGCCATCATGGTCGGCGGTGATGCGGCGGTGCTCGAGAAGGCGCGCCCCGTCTTTGCGGCGATGGGCAAGTCGATCACTCTCGTAGGGCCCAGCGGCAGCGGCTCGGTGACGAAGCTCGCGAATCAGGTCATTGTGAACCTCAACATTGCGGCGGTCTCGGAGGCACTCATCCTCGCAACGAAGGCGGGGGCTGATCCGAAGAAGGTCTACGAGGCGATCCGCGGCGGACTTGCGGGCAGCGTGGTGCTCGATGCGAAGGCGCCGATGATGTATACGCGCAACTTCAAGCCGGGCGGGCCGATTGCAATCAACCTCAAGGACATCACGAACGTCATGGACACGGCGAAGGGGATGGAGCTGCCGCTGATCCTGACGGGCGTCCTCCAGCAGATCATGCACAGTCTCAAGGCAACGGGGCATCTGATGGACGACCACAGCGGCATTGTGCAGTTCTATGAGAACATCTCCGGCGTCGTTGTAAAGTCGGACGAGGCGTGAGGAGGTCGGCGATGAAGGTATCGAAGGACGAACTCTTTGCAAAGATTCCTGCGGTGGACGAGGCGGCGGTGGATGCGGCGCTCGCGGCGGAGCGTGCGGGCTTTGACCGCAAGATCATTGTGCTCGACGACGACCCGACGGGCGTGCAGACGGTGAACGGCATCCACGTCTATACGGACTGGTCGGAGGAGAGCATTGCTGAGGGCTTTGCCGAGAAAAATGTGATGTTCTTTATCCTCACGAATTCGCGCGCATTTCAGGCGAAGCAGACGGGAGAGGAACATTGGAAGATTGCCGAGCGCGTGGCGGCGGAGGCAAAGCGGACGGGCAAGCAATTCATGCTCATCAGCCGTGGCGACTCGACGCTGCGCGGGCACTATCCACTCGAGACGGCAACACTTGCGCACGCGCTGGAGGAGAGTGGGGAGCGCATCGACGGCGAGGTGCTCATGCCGTTCTTCAAGGAGGGCGGGCGCTTTACGATCGACGATGTGCACTATGTGCAGGAGGGAACGGACCTGACGCCCGCCGGCGAGACGGAGTTCGCGCGGGACAAGACGTTCGGCTATCATGCCTCGGATTTGAAGGAATACATCGAGGAGAAGACACAGGGCGCGTTCCATGCCGCCGATGTTGTCAGCATCTCCCTCTCAGATCTGCGCGCCGTGCGCGTGGACGAGATCGTCGGTCAGCTGATGGCGGTGACGGATTTCCGCAAGGTTGTCGTGAACGCGGTCGACTATGTGGATGTGAAGGTGTTTGCCATTGCGATGATGCGCGCGATGAAGGCGGGCAAGAATTTCATGTTCCGCACGGCGGCGGCGTGGACGAAGGTCATCGGCGGCGTTGCCGACAAACCGCTGCTTGGACGGGATGAGCTCGTCGTCAAGGGGAACAAAAACGGCGGCCTCATCATCATCGGCTCACATGTGAAGAAGACGACGGAGCAGTTCCAGAAGCTGCGCGAGCTGAGCGCAGTAAAATTTATCGAGTTCCATCATCTGCTTGTGCTCGATCCGCCGAAGCTCGCGGAGGAGCTGAAGCGTGTCATCGCCGAGACGGAGGAGGCGATTCGCAGCGGCGTGACGGTTGCAGTCTACACGGGGCGCGAACGCTTTGACGCGGGCTCTGAAGAGGAGTCGCTGCGCGTTGCCGTGCAGATCTCGGATGCGATCACGAGGATCGTACACCGCCTGAGCGTTCAGCCCGCCTTCCTCATCGCCAAGGGCGGCATCACGTCGAGCGACGTGGGGACGAAGGGGCTCTCTGTGCGCCGTGCACTCGTCCTCGGACAGGTCGCGCCCGGCATTCCCGTGTGGCAGACGGGGTCGGAGAGCAAGTTCCCGGGCATGAGCTACATTATCTTCCCGGGCAACGTCGGCGCGGTGGAGACGCTGCGCGACGTGGTTGCCATGCTACTGTGAGATAGGTATTTGTCATTTATAAGGAGGGAAAAATATGCTCGGTGTACTGCTGGCAATCTTCTTTGTGGCACTGCTTTTCGTGCTTGTTTCGATCATCAGGTTCAAGCTGCATCCGTTCCTTGCCCTGCTTCTCGGGGGGCTCCTCATGGGCATCCTCGCGGGAATGCCGCTCGACAAGACAGCCGCTGCGATGGCGGCGGGCTTCGGCGGGACGATGCAGGGGATCGGCATCATCATCGTCCTTGGCGTTGCGCTCGGCTCCCTGCTCCACGTATCGGGCTGCACGAGCCAGATCGCCGCGCTGCTCCTGCGCGTGACGGGGACGCAAAACACCCCAATGGCGATTGCACTCACGGGCTACATTGTCTCGATTCCCGTGTTCTTCGACGCCGCATTCGTCATCCTCGTGAACCTCGTCAAGACACTCTCGCGGCAGGGGCGCGTGCCGTTTGCGACCCTCGTCACGGCACTTGCGGTCGGTCTCATTACGACGCACGCAATGGTCATCCCGACGCCCGGTCCGATTGCGGTTGCGGCGACGATGGACGTGAATATCGGATGGTTCCTCTTCTACGCGATCATTGCAAGCCTTGCGGGCGTGCTCGTCGGCGGTGTGCTCTACGGCAAGTATCTCGGGACGCGTCCGGAGTACAAGAACGACTTTGCGAATGCGTTTGAGGAGGAGTTTGTTGAGGACGAGGCTGTGCAGGCGGTGCCAGACACGAAGAAACTGCCGTCGGGCGAACTCGGCATTTTCCTGATTTTCTTCCCGATCCTCATCATCCTCATGGGCACGGTTGCGGGCATGTTCCTCGAGAAGGGGACGACCGCGCACATGGTCTTCACCTTCCTCGGTGACAAGAACATCGCGCTGCTCCTCGGGCTTTTCATGGGATTCTTCTGTCTGCGCCCCTATTTGACGGATTCGTTCAACGACCTCGTCAACGAGGCATGTACGCAGTCCGGCATCATCCTCGCCATCACAGGCGCGGGCGGTGCATTCGGCAAGATCATCAACGAGACGGGCATCGGCAAGCAGCTCGTCGAGGGTATGACGGGACTGACGGACGGCTCGGGGGCGCTGATCCTCGTCGCAGCATTCGTCATCAGCCAGGTGCTCCGTGCGGCGCAGGGATCGACCACAGTCGCGCTCGTGACGACGGCGGCAATCTTTGCGCCCGTTGTGGCAAATATGCAGGGCGTGTCGCCGCTGCTCGCCGCGCTCGCCATCTGTGCGGGCGGCATCGGGCTCTCGCTGCCGAACGACTCGGGCTTCTGGGTCATCAACCGCTTCGGCAGATTCGATGTGCCGAGCACGATGCGCGTCTGGACGGTCGGTGGTACGCTTTCCGGCGTGACGGCGCTCATTGTCATCCTCATCCTCAGCATGTTCACGGGCACGCTGCCGGGGCTGCTGTAAAGGACGGTTTTATCAGTGACTCCCTAGAGACGAAAAAACCCGCACTCGTTGACGGAGTGCGGGTTTTTTGTATGACGAACGAAAGGTTCTTAGTGGTGGTGATCGACGCCGACCATGACGGACGTTGCCTTGATGACGGCATACGCCTCCTTGCCGACCTCAAGACCGAGCTCCTCGATGGAGCTCAGGCTGATGGTCGAGGTGATGACGTCGCCGCCCTTCAGCTCGATGCCGACGATGCCGTTGACAGCACCCTTCTCGATGGAGACAACCTTGCCCTTGAGCTGATTGCGTGCACTGAGTTTCATATGTTTCCCTCCCTTGTTTTGTAGTAACTTTATTAGTATAGCAGAAAATTCCTGCGCCGTTTGTGACGAAGGTCACGTTTGCACAGGAATTATTTGTTTTGATCGGTATGTCAGCGGATAAAGACGACGTTGGTCGCGTCGAGGAAGCCGCTCGCACTGTTCTCGAGGAGGAGGCGGTTCGCATCGCTCGCCGAGAGGACGGGGTTCGCATTGTGATCGACGGAGACAGCGCGCAGACGCAGCGGATTCGCGCCCGCACGCGTGGCCTCTGCATCGCTGTGTGCATAGGAAGCCATGCCGCTTGCGACGACCTTGTCAACGTCGAGGTTCTTGTAGCCGTAGATGGGCTGACCGTTCTCCGCCTTGATGATGGGGCTCATGGCAGGGCGCAGTCCGAGTCCCGTGCAGTCGATGATGACGCCCGTGTAGCCGCCAACCGCCTGCCCCTTGGGGACGATCTCAGCAGGAGGTGTGGTTGCCGTCGGTGCAGCAGGCGTGAGCGGGGCGGCGGGTGTCACTGCCACTGCCGCAGGGGGCGTCGTCGGAGCCGTCGGTGTCACCACTGCCGGAGGCGTTGTTGGTGCTGTCGGTGTGGTCACCACCGCCGCGGGATGTGTCGGGCGCGTCGGCGTTGTCGTGGTCGCAGGCGCTGTCTGCGTGGAGGGAACGGTCACTGCAGCGGTGGAGCCTGCTGCCATGGCGGCCTGCAGGATGGGGGAGGAGGAGGTTTGATTCTGCGTGCGCTCATAGGTGCCGTATCCCGTTGTATCATAGGGAATCGGCGTGTAGGGTGCATAGACGCTCTCGGGCGCTGCCCATGGTGCACGAGTCTCAATGCGCGTGAAGACCGTGCTTGCGAGGGAGCCGGTGCCGTAGACAGGAATCTCCATGGTGACAACGTACGAGCCGTCACGGCGTGCAGTCTCGTCGATGATCTGTGCGCCCTTGATGAGTGCCGTGACATGTGTGCGGACGGTTGTGTTCATGAGCATCATGCTCTCCACTGTCGTCGTTGCATCGACATTTACGCCGTTGATCTGCTCGGCGAGCTGGCGATAGGCGTCGCTGAGTGCGGCGCGGCGTGCCAGTGCCTCTGCCTGTGAGCCGCGCGCATCCGCAGGGGCGATGCCAAGCCCCTCGACACGGATTTTGCCGCCGTCCCACTGAGCTGGCGCTGCACTGACATTCTGCGTGCCAATCGTGAGCGCGAGCATGAGCACAGCAAGAGCAATGGATTTTAAAATCTGCATAGATATTCCTCCTTTAAGTGTGCTTATTTATTGAATATCTCAAAAAAAAGATAGAGCAGCATGAGAATTAGGTTAAGATTTACTGAGACGGAAGCGATGAAAATGGTTCGTCCTGTTGCAAATGGGAATTATTTATACTATAATGAGTGAAATGGCGGGAATACGCCCGCGCATTCAGTTGTTTTTGATGGGAGGAACTCTAATGAAGAAAAAGTTTTTGGCAGCAATGCTCGGCGCAGCGATGGGGCTCGGTATGTATGCAGCACCTGCAGATGCACACGGTGTTTTCTTTGCGAACCGTGTCGACACGAAGGCTCTCGTGCTCGGCGAAGGCCCGCTTGACAATGCGTATGACCCGGCGTGCGTGCAGCGCATTGATGCCTATGACGTGAATTTCCAGCCGACGACGGTGGAGCGTGTCGACGGGGAAAAGAACATCACGATCGTGCCGGGCGAGGATCTCGGCGTGACGGCGACGTTCTTTGACTACGGCTATTTTGCAAAGACGACGGACGGCAAGGTGATCCCGACGCGTGATTTCTCGGGCATCGAGAATCTCAAGGCCGTGACCTATGCTTACAAGTACAATGTGCACTACTGGAATGAGGCTGTGAAGCCGGCGGGAATCTACAATGTGCCGATCCAGATTGTGCCCGAGGTGAATCCGCTGACGCTGCGGCGCGGTGATACGCTCCAGCTCCGCATTTACAAGGACGGTGCACCGTACGCGAATGCGCCCGTGATCGCAGATGTGCTCGGCGACCTCACAAACGAGACGCAGGCAGATGCGAACGGCTATGTCTCCGTGCGCATCGCGAACAACGGTCTGAATGTCATCGGCGTCGAGGTTGGCTTCCCGACGGACAATCCGATCGTGACGAAGAAGATCTTCAGCTCCCTCTCGTTCATCATCCCGGCAGAGTAAAATAGTATCGAACATATAAAAAGCGCAGCGGCTCGCGTCGCTGCGCTTTTTGTGTGCGTATTTTCACATCGTAATCATAGGTTCTTCTAATAGATTAAAATAGTAATCAAAATACAATAAAAGTCTGGACGAGTGAATAGCTGCATGATATAATTTTGACACATGTTAAACTTTTGATAAATTTATTAGCGAGTATTTAACGTGTGATGAGATGTGCGTCGCTGACCGTTGGGAATGCGGCGAAGCGGAATGAAGTACGATGCACTTGCAGCTGTGAGGACATGGCGCAGTGCGGCGTGCTTCCGAAAGGATGATAGAGCGCATGAAGAAACGAGAGGCAAGACTTCTGGCGGCGGCACTCCTTGCAGGGGGAACACTGCTCACGGTCGGGCAGACGTCGGCGGCGCCGATGGACAATGACCGCAGCAGCGCGGCGCGTGAGATCGACCGTTCGGAGCGTGATGTCCGCATGGAGGCGGAGAAGAACGCAAAGCCCATGGACGTGAAGAACATGAATGTGCGCGTGAGCGCCGTCATCGTCACGGGCGCAGACAGCATGAGCGAAAAGACGGTACGCGCCCTGCTGCCCGAACTCTCACGCGACACAGTGAACATTCGCAAACTCTCGCAGGAGATCCAGAGCGTCAACGACACGGGTGCGCTCGTCCTCGGAACGGAGTTTACGCCCGCAGGAGCAGGCGCCTATCGCGTCACCGTCAACGTACAGGAGAAAAAGAGCGATCATGTCCGCCTCTCGGTGAGCAATACGGGAACCGACGAGACGGGCGACTGGCGCACCTCGCTCACCTACCTCAACACGAATATCTCGGGCAGTGCCGATACGTTCGGCGCGGCATTTGTCACCTCTCCCGGGCACTTCGGCGATGTAAAGGTCGGGGCACTCTCCTATCGGAAACTCATGCCGCAGTGGAAGGGCGCCATCTCCGCGAGCGTCAGCCACGGGCGCACGAACATCGACAACTATCCCACGGGAACGAGTCTCTACGACCTCAACATCGGCGGCAAGAGCACGAGTGCCGACCTGCACTATCAGCGCTTCCTCTCCTACACCTCGCGCAACAAGGACATCCTCGACTTCGGGATCGGGTATCGGCGCACGGAGAGCGACTACGACTTCAAATTTGGCAGACGCGTAAAATTCGAGAACGACTACCGCGTCCTCCTCGCTACGGCAACCTATCTGCACGCGGAGCGCAAAGCGAACAGCACATTCTCGTACAACGTAGGAATTGCGACCAACATCAATGGGGATGCAGCAGCGTATGAGCGCGTCGCTCCGGGCAGTGACCGTCAGTTCACCCTCCTGCGTGCAGGGGTGAACTATCAGGCACGCACGGCAGGCGACTGGATTGGCGCAGTGCGTCTCAATGGGCAGTATACGAAGGATCACATCGTTCCCTCCGAGCAGATCGGTGCGGGCGGACAGATGAGCGTACGCGGCTTTGACGAGCGTGCGATCGGTGCGGACAAGGGCTTTGTCGGCAGCATCGAGATCTACACACCGGAGATCGCAAAGCACACGCGCCTCCTCGCATTCACGGACTACGCACACCTCTCGAACAACCGCAGCGACAGGAACCGCAATGTGATCTTCGGCAGCGACAGCATCGCCTCGGCAGGACTTGGCGTGCGCTATTCGGACGGGCGCTTCTCGCTCGCGCTCGATTATGCGACGATACTGAAGGACGCGGACACGAACCGGCTCACGGGGCAGAACAGCCGCCACTGGAACCTGACGGCAAGTGTGAATTTCTAATCCTGACGTATAGCCCTCAGCCTCCCCCGTCGGTACGGGGGAGGGGGACCATGCGCAGCATGGTGGAAGGGGCGCCTTGGACGGCAGGACACGATATATTCATCTTGAAGGAACGAAAGGAAGGAACGGAATGAATCTTCGTAAGAAAATGCGCCGCGGCAGCCTCGCGGCACTCATTGCACTTGCACTCTCGAGTTCGGCACTTGCCATGCCGACGGGCGGCGAGGTCGTGCGCGGCGCGGGTGACATCACGCTCAGCGGCGGCACATGGGATAGTGTTGCGAACAACGCAACCATCACGGCGACGAACGATGGTCAGATCAACTGGCAGGCATTCAATATCGCCAATGGTGAGACGCTGAATTTTAATATTGCCGATAATAAGACCCTTGTCAATCAGGTCATGGGGAATCAGCTCTCGACGCTGCTCGGCACAATGCAGCAGACGGGGAAGGGCGCGCTTGTTATTGTCAATCCAAACGGTATCTATGTTGGGAAGGATGCCGTACTCGACGTGCGCGATCTGACGCTCTCGGCGCTTGCGGTGATGGAGGACGGCAATCAACGTGTCCTATCAAAGACTGTGGGCGAGGCTCTCGTGCACCTTGATGGCGGTGCGCACATTACAGCGTCACGCAGCATCGATATCTATGCGGGGAAGGTGCAGGTTGCCGACGGAGTCATCTTTGATATCGGTACAGAGGGTGATGGAAATCGCTCGGAGCTGCGCATCAAGGCGGCGGATGAGATTGCATGGACACTCAATGGCAATCGTAGCAGTGCGATCATCGAGAAAATGACTCACCATGAAGGGAACGATGTGACCTTTCGCGGTGCGGCAAATATGCACGGAACGCTTTTCCAGACGGTCAATATTGGCGGGGCGAGCCTCACCGTGGAGCAAGCGAAGATCTACGGCAACGAGTTCCTGAACACGACGCTTTATGCGGCGGGGACAGTCATTCACGATGAATCCTCTAACGATGCACGGGAGTTCCTGGATGCATGGAGGGCGACGGGAGCGAATGTGCTGCAGGTTGACGGATTTGACTTTAAGGGGCAGACGCTGAATCTACGGGGCGGGAATACGTTCCTAAAGAACAGTGCGATCGAGACCGAGACATTGCAGATGATGGGTGTCTCCAAGAGCTCCTCCATGGGATATGACTCCTATGGTGTTGTGACGGATATTGAGGCAAGTCCCGCACATGCGACGCAGATCTCTGCCACTACGGTGAAGGCATCGGATGTGACGATCCGCGGCGGCAAGGTCTATATAGAAGGTGATGCCTCGTTCGCAGCACCGGACCCGGAGGTTGGCGGTACGCTCTTCATCGGCGCGGGCAGCGCTGCGTCCAATGACCGCACGGAGACGTATGTCAATACGGCGGCGGAGGGCAATGATGTCGTGCTCTATGGCAAGATTACCGGCTTTGGTGTGGATCAGGAAAATCCCATCACGGTTATCGGCCGCACGATCTATCTGGATAGGGATTTGATCGTGGGAATCGGGAATCATAGATTTGCCTCCTCAATGCGTCTTGCTGCGGGAGAGGATCCGGTAATCCAAGAACCTATTCTCCGCTATACACCGCTTATGGATGATGCCGTCGAGCGGCATGAGCGCTTTATTGTGCGCTCGCTCCATGATGCTTTGCGCGCGACGGAGCCGGACTCTGTGGGGTATGATTCCCTTGAGGAGACGGTATCTGAGGACGCAATTTCCTTTGCATAACTTCATATTCGGTGCAAGCAAAAGTGGTCACTACACTGTGTACGGCCTCTTTTGCTTTCTTTTTGTATGCGTTTTGGTTTAAGGAAGCACTGATAAATTCAGCCGCGCTATCTTAGCGCATCTTTTTGCCCGCACTGTGCCCTCGATCCTCCACATAGCGGACGGCTATGCGTCCGGTTTGTTTCCTTGGCAGGACGAAAAATCTACGCCAATCTGGCAGACTTCATTTTATCAGTGATTCCTATACAATATGGTATTCTTTCCACGGGATCTGATTGATCCGTATACTGTTCAAAAAGTCTGCAATGTCTTTGCGCCCATAATATTGAGGTTTTCCGTCCGGCGTGAGGCTCATGAGGATGATCGGCATGCCGGGGAAGAAGCGCATGAGGGCGCGGCGTGTCTGCGTGGATTTGATGGTGTAGCGCGTTACTTCGGGCGCGACGTGGATGACGGCAAAGGTCACGCCCTTCTCGATGATGACGGCGCCTTCGAT
>ERZ773014.1756-NODE-1756-length-13299-cov-4.534431_pt1 | contig 13299 bp, 10 predicted proteins | sample MGYA00580841_ERZ773014 | MGnify/ENA primary metagenome ERZ773014 (study PRJEB29015, sample SAMEA2737989) | human oral metagenome | biome: human oral; feature: human-associated habitat; material: dental | place: China | collected 2067 ...
TTATAGTTTATAATCATCTTTAACACTTGGCTACTTTTTTTAAGCTCCATCAACATCTTTGCCCTATAAAATATTGTCGGTTCAAAATGTGCTGATATATATAGTTGCTTTTTATCTTTAGAAATCTTTTTAATAAACAGTTTTTCTATCGAATCATATTCGCATACTTTATCCAGTACGTAGTTTATAGGTTTATGGAACATAACAGAACGTATTCTTCTTTTTTGATCAGTGGCAGCACTTTTATCTGATGAAATAATATATTTTTTCACTTTAGTCTTTCCAGATTTATCTGAATACTGTTCTTTTAAAAATAATAATATCAACTTTAACTTTGGAATTAAAATATCATCAATTTTCTCTGGCACAAAATATCTTTCGTCTCTTTTATTCCAATCTCTTTTTTCTTCTACCAGATGAGACAATAAATAATATTTAAAATACAGTTCTTTATTTTCTTTAGTATTTCCGATATCTCCTGTACGAAGATTTGGCTTTAAATAGTATAGGGCATAAAACATCTGCCTCTCTTTATCCTTTTCTGTTTCCAAATTTATCAATAGATTATGTAATGACGTTCTTGTAAATATTTTTTCCTCCATCATTTCTTTAAGTTCTCCCACTTCGTTACAAAAGCGAAAGAAACCATTATTTTCGCCATAGCCTAAGCCCTCTTTATAAATATAAAAGAGATTCCCTGCCATACTGATTCCCGCCACTGCATTAAAAGATTTTTGTTCTTTCATATTTTTCTTAGCAACGGACAATTCTTTTTCCACCATCTGACTATAGTATCTAATAGGTTGATGATTATTAACAAAAACCACTCCTATAGCTATGGACAGTTCTATTTTCCCATATTCACCCTGTATCTCCTTCAGCTCTTGGTTAATATCTTTAATCATATTATGCAATACTTTTATAGAATCAAATAAAGCATTAATACGCACTGCATAAAAAATATCATCACCTGCAACATAGAAAGGAAGTATTGTCTTTTCAAGTTCTTCCTCATCTTCTTCAGGCTGTTTACTATTTATAACCATTTTTCTAAGGTTATCTATTGAAATTTTTCCCGACAACAACTTACTTACTTGTAAATATTTATCATAATTATCATCAATCTCTTTCATAATCCTTCCAAGATTGTTGATATCTGCTTTTAAAATAGCAATCTTTCCATCACTACTGTCCGTCTCATGATTTATGTCCAGTACAACCAAATCATCCATATTAGTCAAAAATACATTTTCTTCTTTTTTATTTCCATATATTTGATTTTGATTCTTGTTATCCAACTCCTTAAAGCTAAATAACACTTCGCTATTGTCTTTTATAACCTGTGATTTGGTCGTGCTTTCTTTAAGCAAACACTCGGCTCTTCTTAAAATTTCCATATTATTCTTTTTATCAATAGAAATAGTAAAACTTACATAATTCAAAAAAATATTACCTTGATAATCCGCATAAATCTTTTGATACAATTTTTTCAACTTAACCTTAATTTCATCTTCGGTTTCTTTACTTCGAAAAACAACCTTGCCTGAAATCCAAAGAATCTTATTGTCATCTTTGGATTGTTGAGCATTAAGATTAAATTCAGTCTCAATTTCTTTTAATATATTCATCGCAATATTATCAGAAGCTGAAATGATATTTCTAAGTGTTTTTTCATCTGCTTGGCTTTTATCAATCACCTGAAAAATGTATCTTTGAACTTTTTCAACAGCTATCGCCACAGCAATGTCCATAATTTATTCCTCCTGTAAACTATTAAACATATCTACATAAGCCTTATGCGGGAAAAACATAGGATTATTTATCATCATCAATATTTGATTGAACTGAAAAATAAAGGAAATCAGAGTATAATTCTTTGTTTCATCGCCCACCTTATAATCACTTATTTTTCTTTCTTTTAATTTTTCAAAATTTTTAATACTTGTCTTTGAATTATCGTGCTTATCTGCCTGATTATATTTTTGTAATACCGCCAGTAAATCGTTATCTGCAAAAGTTATTTTCAGATTCCCGTTGTATAACGCTTTTTCAGAAACGTCTTTGTCTTGATTCGATTCGCTATTTTGATGTGCTTCAATAACAATATCAAATTTATTTCGCCCTTTAGAACCATCAGTATCAGATTTCTTATCAGGTATATAACATAATATCTTAATAGGGCATGTAGCTGTTTGAATAGCATTATTTCTACTGCCTTCTTCTTGTAGTTTCCCTATATGAACATATGTAGCCAATCTAACGATTGAATCATTTGCAGATTTTAGAGCATCAATAGAATTTACCCATTCTTTTAAAATTTTAGTAACTAATTTACCACTTTTACACTGCACTGTTGCTGCCACAGCTTCCACGGGGATGAACTTTATTAGACCATAATTAAATATATATGGTGTATATTGCTCATCATATATAGCTATATCTACCTCCTTCGAAACATTTTGATTTGAATCTATTATAAACACCGAGCGGGCAATATTAAATTTTTTAGGGACTATTCTTTTAAAAAAAACCGCCCATATTTCTTCACGATATGAACCGGCCGTTAATTGATGATTTGTCACATTATAATTTAATTGTGTTACCAACTCTCTTTCCATTTTTAAATAATTTTCCTTAATATCCTTGATAAAGTTGCTCATACTATTACACCTCTTTCTAAAAAATTTCAAAACTTTAATACAAAATCAATCCATTGCTATCGAATATCATTTTATTTATATACTATGATAAGTTTATATTGATTTTTCTCTCAATTCTTTTATGTATTAAGCCAATAAATACGACATATCGAAAACTTACAACGCTTTATATTCCAATCTTCCCAGTCTCTACCGTTTTCAGCTGCTATTTGCCTTTACATCCAAATCTGGTTTTATTCTATCAGATATAATGAGTTTTAAATCATTTCCTCTTGTTCCATTTACATTCCAATCTGGTTCTATTCTATCCATTTGATAAAACAAAAATTATTGAAGCAATTAGTAATTTACATTCCAATCTGGTTCTATTCTAATGCTCGGCAACATGAAAGTGACTTTAACAGATAAACTAATTTACATTCCAATCTGGTTATATTCTAATATTAACCTCCCTTCACTGCCAACCATATATCCTGCTGATTTACATTCCAATCTGGTTCTATTCTAATGAAGTAAAACGATCCTGTCAGGTACTCCTGCATTGCCATTTACATTCCAATCTGGTTCTATTCTAATAATAAAGCTGACCGGATAAAACTTCCGGGCTTGGTAATTTACATTCCAATCTGGCTCTATTCTAATGTTCAATGCACACAGTAGATTTACAAATAGGTAAAATTTACATTCCAATCTGGCTCTATTCTAATCTTTCTGCGGACTTATCTGCACTCGTTCTTCAGACATTTACATTCCAATCTGGTTCTATTCTAATGCATTTGCCTAGCGATAGCCTCCGCTTCACCTGTATTTACATTCCAATCTGGTTCTATTCTAATTTTTTTTAGTCCTTGTTCACCTTGCTCTTCTGATAATTTACATTCCAATCTGGTTCTATTCTAATCCTTCCCCCATAATATCACATATTTACGGACTTTTAAAGGTACTTTTTGTCGACATTTATTTTCAAACTTATTCTGCTGTAATATTTTCTGCAAGTTATTCCTATTATCTATACTTATACCTCTGTTACAAAAGCTTTGTCTTTCTTACTATTTTTCAGGTTTATTATAGGTCGACAATTATTTCCATGCAGTCAATGTTTCATATTATTTTCAAGTCATATAGCCTTACACAGTAATATATTTAGTCTTAGTTTACAAGCATAAGAAAAAGAGTATTGCAGCTTAGAGCAGTACACAGGAATAGATTTAGTTTTCATTCCCCAAACACCGTATTTCTAAATATCAAATCAACAATAAAAAGAAATTTGACTTTTATCCGGCAACTAAATCATAAAAGGGTCTTCTTGCTGCAATCCCATAACATTTTTATCAAGCCATCTTTCATTGCGACTTTTAAATATAATTACAGAATCGTAGCTTTTATCAATTTCTTTATCTATAGACTTTTCCAGTTTAAATAAGTCCGCCTCTGAAATCTCTCCTTCAAATACTGATTTTTGAATGTGGACAAGGTTTTGTTTACACAGCTTAAATACCTTATTCCACCTTTTTTGACCGTTTCCATCTTTACATATATCATAAGCTAATATTACATACATCTTTACCACCACATTACAAAAGAATCATATTTTTTCTCATCATACAAATGCTTTATAAGCTTATAACATTCAAGTCTTATCAAATATCTGTAGCTGACTTCCCTACCTAGTTCTTTATGCATAATAGTTTGTTTTAATCTTTTATCATACTCTGATAATATAATTTTTGAACCTTGTTCTGACAAATGCAAATAATCCAAGCCCTTTGTAAAATGATTTTCTCTTATTTGATTTTTATTCAGTAAAGAAAATATCATCCTATCCGCAATAAGAGGCTTAAATATTTCCGCAATATCAAGGCTTAATGAAAATCTGCTTACACCCGGCTCATGCAAATAACTTATTGTGGGGTTTAGCTGTGTTTTATAGATTTCTCCTAAAACTGTTGTATATACCAAGCTGTTTAAATATGATATCAAAGTATTGATCATATTGTCAGGAGGACGCTTTACTCTGGCAGTAAAATCTATCTCCTGATCTATAAGCACATTCCATTTACTATAATAAATCTTATGAATATTTCCTTCGACTCCCATTAGCTGCTTTATATTATCACATTTATCAACTTCTTTCACTAAATGCGTGATTTCAAGCATGGCATCTTTTACATCCTTACCGCGCCCATTATAGTAGCGCAGATTTCTGTAAATATTGTTTCCGGCAGCTTTTACAAATTCTTTTGCCAACTCTATTCTTTTTTCTTTATCTGTATAATGCTCAACCTGCTTTACCAATAATTTACCTGAAATCTTGATTTCTCTTGGTACAAGGCTTGATACATAAAAATCATAATAATTGAAAAAATGTACCATAATATTATTCTGTGATAAGAATGTAATAAGTTTGGTATTGATACTGTCTTCTCCAAAAAAGTAAATCTCCGAAATGCTGTTGATTGGTATATCCTTTTTATTCCCCTCTTCACTTGTGAACCTTAAGGTATTATCTTTTCTGCTTAATTCTCCATTTTGATAAATATATAAGCTGTTTTTCATTGTTTTCTCCTATATCATACACAAATCAAAATACGCACATTTTTTGCAAATATTGCTGTTAAGTTGGTTAGGTATATTTTCTGCTTGTACTATTTCTTTAATATTATCCAATATCTTTCTTATCTTTTCCTCATCATCTTCTTCCAAACTTATATCAACAGTTTGTTTCATCAAGGGATAGTCAAGCTTTGCTTTAATATTTTCCACACCATATTGTTTTAAATAGTACAAGTAATATTTAAGCTGCCAAACAGAAGCCTCTTCTATCTTTCTGCTTTTTTTGATCTCATGTATGACTCCTGAATGCTCTGCAAAGTCTATATTTATTTCTTCATTGATCATTATATGCTTTCTTTCGGATGCATAAGAGCTGCTATCAATAAATTTGCCTATCTGAACAAGCTCATTTTCATCTTCCATAGAAATATCATTATAAAACAGCCATAATTTTCTCTTGCACACAAAGTAGTAATATACCATTATTCCGCTTATTTTTTCATGCATCATATAAATATACCGCCGCTGTCATCTTTTTCTTTTAATATCCCGAACTCTTTATTGTAAATCCATGTCGAAATAATAATTTTCTCATTATCTACCACACAACAATCTTTATCATTTCCAAGCTCATATAAAGTTATATTTAAGGTAAACTTCCTGAATTTATCTTTCAGGCGTAATATATCCACCCTTAGTTTCTGTTTTTCATCTTTATTTTTAGTTCTTCCTATAAGCTTCCTTTTTTCTTCAATTTCATCAATTATCTCTATGATATGTTCTTGCTTATCTTCATATATGGACTGTGGAATAACTCTTTTACTAAGTATGTGCCTAAACTCTTCAGCTACATCACTGAGCTTTTTTGAGTCGGGCATTATATTAATAAGATGTTCATGCATCCTGTTGTATTCAGAAATATATTCAATATGGTTGCTGCGGTATAATTCATCATATTCTCTTATTTTTTCCTTAGTAAAATACTTATTAATCATCTTGTTCTTATCCGCTTCGGAAAGTAAACCCTTGTTATCTTCTTTTTCCCATTCAAGTAATGCAGCCTTGCTTAATTCAAATAAAGATCTGAATAATATTCCTTTTGACGAATTAGCATTTTTATTGTCATAAACTCTAAATAATTTTTCATTTATGTCCGTATATACAAAACAATTAAACTCATCTATAGACTTTAACCCTTTTCTGTTACATCTCCCAAGTCTTTGCAGCAAAGCACTTAAGTCTGAAAGTTCTGTAACAAGGTAATCAAAATCAATATCAAGGCTTGCTTCAACTACCTGTGTTGAAATCCATATGACTCTTTTTTTACATTTACTTTCGCCATCCTTTAGTATGGCATCTTCCTTTTCATTACGATCTTGTACTGTAAATTTTGAATGTAGCAGGTGCATTTCAATATCTATATCATTTTCTTCAAGCCACAGCTTAAGTTCCTTATAAATATTTTGTGCTACCCCTACAGTATTCAAAACTATCAAAAGTTTCATACTTTCTTGATCACATTTATCTTCTATAAATTTTTTAATATCTTCTACATCTACACGCTTATGGTTTAATTTCACTCTATGCCTTATCTTGTCATTTAAAAATTCGGCTTCTTTATATTCTATTTTTTTCTCTATGCCGTCTTGTAATAAGTCTTTAATAAAAGGCGGCAATGTCGCTGTAGTAATTGCAAACTTCCCTCCTACCATATCTATAAGCTGTAAGGCATATATAAGTGTGGCTAATATATCCGGTGAATATGCCTGTATTTCATCTATAACTATTTTTGAATAACTGTAGGTTGCAAGTTGCAACTCGTATGAGCAGTACTTAAAAGCAAATCTGAATATTTGATCGGGAGTACTTATTGTTAAAGGCAAAGACATTGCACGAGTAAGTCCGTAATACTCCCAAAACTTCATGCTTTCCTCAGTTTCGGTATTTTCGGCTTTACTACTTTGATTATCGCTGCTGTCTTCCAAATATATATTTTCCAGTTCTCCATGCAGTAATCCCAGATTTTCATTATAATCATCAGGAAAGAAATTGTTTTTGATTCTCCTATACATTGCGTTAATTGCAGTCTTTAAAGGAAGTACATAAAAACCTTTGTGATTTCCTATCCACAAAAGAGAGGCTTCAGTTTTTCCAAGTCCGGTAGAGCCTATCAGTATTATGTTATTGTCAGTATTGTCCTTTGCAAACTTCTGCATATTATTCCAACCATTCGATAAGCCTTTACTCCTAAACTCTTTCATAAGCTTTTCAAGTCTGCTTTCCAAATATACATTTGGAAGTTCTGCTTTGCTGTGTGCACTTGCAGCATAATCACACTTATGTAAAAACCCCTTTACAAGTATGGATTTTTTTGAGGGCTTACTTCTTAAGTTTCTGATAAGTGCTAATTCCCTTAAACCTATACTTTTGGAAAAGTCCGTTTCAATGTTTCCAAATACTTCTTTTGCAATTATTTTTAGATTATCACTTATTAATTCTTTTTTCTCAGATATACTTTCAAAATTATCGACATAGTTGTGATGGTTTAATATGGCATATAATATAATATTCTTATCTTCTTTATCATACTTTTCAAGAAATTGCTTTGACAGGTAGAAGGACAAAATATTATGACCTATCTCCTTGCTGTCATCAAATTTTTTCTTTGATTCAAGTCTTTTTTGAAATAAAGGATTTACCTTACCTATGTCATGATATATACAAGCCTCTTCTATTAAATCTATATCCTCTATATCAACTATTTTTCTAAGTTCTTCCAAATTTTTAAGCAAATCAGATGTATGCTCATATATGGTTTCATCCTCTTTTGCTTTATACTCTTGGTAAAAATCCGGTAATTTTTTATTTATCTCCATTTTTTGCTCCATTTTTGTTTAATTTGTATTTTTATCTTGATTAAGTAATCATATATTGTTTTTTCTGTTCACTTGATGGATGTCATTATCTGCAAAGCTTAGATCTTCTTATATCGACCATGTGATAAAAAGAACCTAAGCTTACTTTATTCATTTAAGCTTAGGTTCAAAAATCAGAATAAATGAATTAGATCCTCTTACCATATATAATAAATATTCTAAGCAATAATAGATTTTATCGGAGATTACTTAGAGAGCCGCCTATATTCATACTGATTTGCAGCACCGGAAGTCGCAATTTCATCCGGTTTCCACTTAGAAATCCACCTATATCCAAAACGAATTGAAAAAACAATCGCTATTGCCATCTCAATTATCTTTCTTGGAAATCCACCTATGTCCAAACTGAATTGCGAAGTAAGCTACTACTTTAGGGTGCAAAACGGGCGTATTTTTTAACTATTCTTTAATTAAACTATATATGCAATTTTATCAGAGTATCATAATTTCTGTATCTACATTTAATTAATTTAGGTTTACTATATATCCTCCCTCAGGCTCATATAGAGCATTTTCAGAGTTTTCATCTATACCTATGTTAGAAGAGTACAGGCAGGGAATCTTATTAAATACTCTCCTTTTTCCTTCTATGACATAATCTTTTGCAACATAGTATATAGTTCCTTTGGCAGGTTTTTTTACTCCCTCATCTGTAAGAAAATAATCTCCCATACCTCCTTCATCTGTGTTTACACAGTCCGCATTTACATACATGGAGTAGTCATTGGGTAACTTATAGTCTCCATTAATATCGGAACTAAGTTCAACCTCTTTCATCTCCAAAAGCTCTATAAAGTCCTCGCTTCGTCCAAGAGCAACAAGGTTATTTTGACTTTCAAGTATATCTTTTAATACAGACTCCTCTGCACTTATATGAATCACCAATTCCACATCATAAAGCACTTCCTGTGTCTGTATACCCTTGGTTAAGGTCTTAAAATGACTTAGCGGCTCTTCTACCTTTTGAAAAAGCTCCTGCTTGTAAGCAGCCTTTAGCTCTTTTATCTCTGCATCCTTTTCTTCTATAACTTTTTTAAGCTCCAAGCTTTTTTCGGATTTTGCCTCTAACTTACTTATTTCATCTTTTATTCGCTTTTTTTCTTCTTTCCAAGCTTTTTCTGTATCATCAAGTATCTTCTTTTTCTCGGTTTTAAACTCATTGGAAATGTTTTTTATACTTATATATTCTTCCAACTTTTCTTCATCATATATCTGTATGGTTTTTTTGTCCTTAAAGCTGTTTCCTTGTGATTTAAGAGCCTCTGCAACTTTTAAAAATCCCGTATTTAATGCATTAGGATTTTTAAGATATATCAGTATACTTCTGTCATCTTCCAAATTATTAAGAAGTGCATGATTGACATATAATTCTCTTTGCATATTTCTGTACTTTCCTTGTACACTTACCTTTATCTCATGATAGGAAGTGTAGCTACAGGCATTATGCAATGCACCTATAATAGTGGAATATTGAGGTAGCGGATAGGTCATTCTATTATTGACGGTTTCTTCTCTTGTGTATGAAGCCTGATTTTGTCTTAGTTTAATTCTCAATGCTTTCATAATATTCATCCACCTCTTTGCTTAAACTCGCAAAGAATTCTTCTATAGAGCCTGCATTAAGCTCGGCTTCTATTTCTTTCTCATTCTCAAAGTTGTAACCCTTTAGTAAAGCTGATTTATAACCCTCTTTAAGCTTTGCCTTTAAGTCCTCTTCTATTTTTAATTTATTTGCCTCTATATGGATGACATTTTCAAAGTAATGTGTCTTTTTTTCTCCTATACCTCCCACTACAAATATAGGTTCTGCATTGTCCATATTTCCTCTCACAACCAAAGAAAGATTTTTTATTGCATTAAGAAGAGCCTTTACTCTATATGCTCTTTCTTCTTTTTGAGCCTTAGTATCGTAGTTTTCATCAATTCCGACCTTATCTAAATCAATAGTAATGCTGTATCTTTTTAATGACTTGTCGTATTCGTATTGATAAGGCATCAGACCGGCATTTGCAGCTTTTTCCTGAATATTTATACCTTTTTCCTTAGCATAGGTCTGTGCAAGATACATATTATTATGAAATCTTGTCTCATTTACAAAGGGGTAAAATGAGATTGCATCGGTAAGGTAAAAAGAGCTTCTTCTGATTTTCCTATCTCCTATAGTGCTCATGTATCCGCCCTCTAAGGCTCTGTTGGTTGCTACATTGATGTCATTTGAAACTGCCTTTTGATCTACTTTTCCGTCCTGCTCCACTTTCAGATCATCATACAAACCGCTTTGTACCATAATAGCATTTTTCATGCTTTCTCTTGAGCGGATGGCATAAGCCTTGCCGTTCTTATAAACTTTTTGAACACTTCCTACATTTCCCAGTCCCTCTCCGTAGTTTGAAGTCATACTTGCAACTACAGTTAAAGTTAAAGCCTTATTTCTCATCACCTACTCCTCCTCTTGATTGCCTTTATCATCTTTTCTTTTACTGCTTATAATAAGCGAATTTATAAAGTTATATGCCAGATTTTTATTTGCTTCAAAATCCTGTATCAGCTTATGCATAAATACAAAGGGAACTTCCGTATAGGAAGATAGTTGAAGCATTATCTCTACAAAGCGGTCGTAATCTTTTGAAATCAATGTATTTGCAAGTCTTTGCTGATAACCTTTAATTTTATTTTCCTGTCTGTTTGAAATAAAATATTGTACCACCTGTGATGCGGCGGCACTTGAACCCTTAAACTCAGGTGTTTTTTCCATATTTCCCTCCATATTTTTATATATAATCTCATTAATGTAGATAAGACGGCTTAAACAAAAGGTTTCAGGAGTATTTGACTCGGTATCGTACTCCAGTTTCATAAGTCTCTCTATCAAATTGTCCAAACTGAGTTCATTTAGTATACTGTCTGTAACCTCTTGCATAACATTAATATAATAATTATCATTTACCTTTATATGCCTTTTAAAAACATTTGCCAAGGAGTCTGAAAACTCTCTGTTGTCAGCTATAGCCTTAAAAATCTTAATGGCAGGCTGCCTTATAAACATACTCTCGTAGTAATCAGTATCCATATTTTTTACTATTACTTCTACATCATAATCAATAAAACCGGCTCCTTCCGAGTAGCTGTAAAATACGGAGTTCCATGTTTTTTGATTTTCAAATTGCTGTCCGAGAAAATAATCCATCTCTCCATTTGACTGTAGAAGATATTTTATAGAGGTATTGTTATTTATAAATATGGAACTTCCGGACCTTGAAAAAGCAAAGGGTATAAAATCAAATTCCACCTCATCATTAAATGTTCTTGATTCTTTATCAAAGCAAAAACATATTGATTTGGTCTTTCTCCCGGTATCTACACAAAAGCCAAGCAAACGGCATACCTCGCCACTTTCACTTCTGTACTTGGAGTTATTAATAAACTTTTGATAGCCGCTTTTTGCATTACTAAAGGTATCCCTGATAAGCTCAAGTCTATTATCTTCAATTAAATTTAAAATTAACTCTTTATTAGAAGTATCAAACTTAATTCCTTTGAAAACTTTCTTCATAATTGTATTTGCAGAAAATTTTTTATTGATTTCCGATATTTGTTCTTCGGTGAATTCACTTTGACTCAACCTTGCTCTAAGATCGTTATGATGCATCTTATCCGAAAACCATTTTTCAGCAAATAAAAGATAGTTTTTATCACCCTCCAAATCATTTGAATCATTATGTATATCTTCAAAATTGTAATAAAGATATCTGCCCTTAAAACTGTAAGTTATCTCTCTATCATCAAAAAATCTGATCATTCCGACAATGGCTGCCGAGTATCTCCAATCCGAAGGTTCTATCCTGCTATTGTAGCTAATAGAGTTTTCTTCAAATTCTCCTCTACTAATCATAATATCACCCCCTACATAACTTGTTCGACCAAACCGAAACCGGAATTTCGCTTTGAACCTACTCCGGTTTTAAGCATGTGGTTAAGTATTTTTTTATCACCTGAAACTATAAAGCTGCCTATGCTTACCGGTATCTTAAGCCCGTATGCCGGTACTATTATCTTTTTAAGACCGCTTAAATCGTATCTTAAGCTCTCTATTTCTTCATCCATATAAGGCAGGTCTTCTTTCAGTTTCCTTGCCAATTCTATTGCAAACTCTACATCTTCTACTGTCAAATATCTGTCTTTATTATTCTCCTTATAATGATGCTTTAAGCATATAGGTGATAAAACCTTGAATACTGCATAGTCATCTGTTATTTCCTTTTCACTTATCATTTTAATGCTTTTAAGGCTGATATGATTACCTTCTCCTATAGGGAAAGCTTGGTTTTTCATCATAAGCAGACTGGAGTAGTAGATCAATGCAGTCTGTTGATCCTTAAATTTTAAAGTCATATTTACTTCATTGCCTGCAAGCTCCATAAGCTCTCCCTTAAATACAGGCTTTATAAAAGCGATAGACCATACAAAAGACTTCTTTTTTGCTCCGCTTTGATAAAGCTCTTCGTAAAAGTATCCGTCCATATATGACGAGATCGACTTTTTGAAAAAACTTATAATTGTTCTTCTGTAGTCACTGCGAATTACAGGTTTTTCAAGTTCTAATTTTAATATATACTTCATAGTCCTCCTTTGTCGTAAAATAATTTCCAATTTGGAATTATTCCGGGTTAATTATGTAAAGATACAGTAAACTAAATGTTTTTTTTACTACTGTAATGTATTATTGACATTTAAATAATACCGGCAATAATAGAGTAAATCTCAATTCTCTTTATCATATATTTGTTACAATCTATTAACACAGTAGTAATAAGGCTAGGTATCAACTGTACTATACACTACTATTGTTTATAGAATAAACTTAGAAAATAGAGTTTAACCACTTTTATTATATCCTCACATCTGAATTATAAGTAATTTTTACAAAAAAATAAAGTCTTCTATATGATAAACTATAAGATTTTATTTATATTATATTTCTTTACTTATATGCTTTTCAAACTTCCCAATGCCCTAAATTTAAACAGTACATTGAAACTTCAACATTTCAGTGTACAAACCTCATTTGGGTGTGGGAAGTTTGAGTTTTAAATTTAAAAATGCTGCCGCAAAACCATATATTTATGATTTTGCAACAGCATTTTTTATCT
>ERZ773014.1757-NODE-1757-length-13296-cov-2.491428_pt1 | contig 13296 bp, 7 predicted proteins | sample MGYA00580841_ERZ773014 | MGnify/ENA primary metagenome ERZ773014 (study PRJEB29015, sample SAMEA2737989) | human oral metagenome | biome: human oral; feature: human-associated habitat; material: dental | place: China | collected 2067 ...
GTGGGTCTACAGTGGGTCTACAGTGGGTCTACAGTGGCTCTACAGTGGGTCTACAATGAAGACTAACCAAAGATTAATGGAATACTAATAGAACTTATAATGTTGTTGCTATGAACTGTTGCTCTGGTTCTGTGGGGTCAGACTTGTCCGAGCTAAAATAACTAACTACTATCTTATCATTGTTGTTTGAAAAGAAATGCCTATCTTTGCGCGAATAAACATCCGTGTAACTTGCACTATGAAATACATTATTACCCTTATGGGATTATTTACTTTTGGAATGACTCACGCTCAGATTCAGCGTGTAGAACCACCTTTTTGGTGGGAAGGAATGCACTACAGCCAAGTGCAGGTATTGCTCTATGGCAAAAACATCGCTCAGTACAATGTGGAGAGCGATTTGCCTATTGTAAACATACTGAAAACAGAGAACCCTAACTATCTGTTTGTAACCGTCGATACCAAAGATAAAAAAGCGGGCAACTATACCATTTCGCTATTGCAAAAGAAAAAGAAAGTGGGCAGTGTTCGCTACGAATTAAAAGCACGTCGTGAGGGCTCGGCTTACCGCAAGAGTTTCGACAGTAGCGATGTGGTTTACCTCATTATGCCCGACCGCTTTGCCAATGGCAAACCCGACAATGATTCGCACCCCGCACTTACTGATAAGCTCAACCGCTCAGATTCTTTCGGTCGTCACGGGGGGGACATTCAGGGGATTATCGACCATTTGGATTATATACAAACCTTAGGAGCTACGGCTATATGGAGTACGCCCTTATGTGAGGACAACGAACCACAACATTCTTATCACACTTATGCCCAAACCGATGTGTACAAAATAGACCCGCGTTATGGTACTAATGAAGAGTACCGACAGCTCTCAGCGGCTTTGCACAAGCGCGGAATGAAGCTCATCAAAGATTATGTAACCAACCACTGGGGCAGTCAGCATTGGATGCTGAAAGACCTGCCTTGCTACGACTGGTTACACCAATTTCCTGGTTATGGACAGAGCTCTTTTAGGATAACTACTCAGATGGACAGCAATGCCTCGGAATGGGACAAAAAGTACTGCGAAAAAGGTTGGTTTGCACGCTCTTTGTCTGACCTCAATCAAGCGAACCCATTGGTACTAAACTACCTCACCCAGAACGCGATTTGGTGGATAGAATACGCCGACCTCGACGGTTTGCGTGTGGATACTTATCCGTATAACGACAAAGCAGGCATTGCCCAATGGACGAAAGCTATTACTGATGAATATCCTTATTTCAACATTATGGGCGAGGTATGGCTTACTCAGAGCGCACAAGTGTCGTATTGGCAAAAGGATAGCCCTATCAGTGCAATACAAAGCTATAACACCTACCTGCCTACGGTAATGGACTTCCCGCTCTTCGATGCAATAGGAGAGGCTTTCCGTACCACACCTTCGTGGGACAAAGGTATGATACAACTCTACGACAACTTTGCGAACGACTTTCTGTATAAAGACATCAACAATCTGCTCATCTTTGCAGAAAATCACGATACGGCACGTATCAATCACGTATATCCTAAGATAGAGGATTATAAGATGATTATTACCTTGCTAGCAACGGCACGAGGCATTCCACAACTGTACTACGGTAGCGAGATAGCAATGGCAGGCGACAAGAGTAAGGGCGATGGCGATATACGACAAGATTTCCCTGGTGGCTGGGCAGGCGATACGCAGAACGCTTTTAGCGCTTCGGGGCGTACGGCTACTCAGAAAGAGTATTACGATTTTACGGCTAAGCTCTTCAATTGGCGTAAGGACAAAACCGTAATTCACTACGGGAAGACCAAGCAATACTTGCCTGAAAATGAAGTGTATGTTTATTTCCGTTACAACGATACCGAGACCGTAATGGTAGTGCTCAACAACAACGAAAAGAGCCAAACGCTCCACCTAAACCGCTTTGCCGAGAGTTTGGCGGGATTTTTGAGGGGGAAAGATATTATCTCGGGGAAAGAGATTGTTTTAGGGGATACTTTGGAAGTAGCAGGTAAGACAAGTCTTATTATAATGATGAATCATTAATGGTTAATAGTTGCTCCAAGATTGCTTTAAGTAACCTCTCTCCTGTGACTTTTTCAACTTTGCCAAAGTTCAAACTTTGGCAAAAGTTTGTGATGCAAAGATGACACTAATGCTATGGATAAAATACTCAAATTAAACTTATGAAGAACATCATTACAATAGGATTGCTAATAGGGTGTGTGTTCTTTGGGAAAGCACAGAGCGAGGCGGATAAATGGCTAAAAGCAGTATCGGCACAACAGGGTATTGCCATTGAGTGGCAGGAGCGCAAAACCTCTCTTGCCTCAGAGGGCATTCGCTCTTTTGTGGGTTACTACCAAGACAATTTTGTGGCGACCCTTTCGGTAGGAGGACAGAGCGTGTCGGGGAGTTTTCATTACCGAGATAAATCGTATGAAATCAGTTTACAAAAAGGAAAATTAGTATTTTTGCCTAATGAAAAATTTGAGTGTGGCACTACCGATATACCTCATTCACACCCGAGCCATTCAACAGCACGCCCCACAATATTAGCCGAAGAAACCACTCCTACCATTGCCAACACACAAACACTAAGAATATACCGTTTGGCGATGCATATCCCTTATAGCACCTTCAGTACAGAACACTTAGAGAAAAACATACAAAAAGTAAAAACGTTTTGGGCAGATACTGAAAATTTCCTCAACGAGATGTACCTGCGCGACTTGGGAGTACGTTTTGAGGTAGTAAAGGACGAACGCCTCATTATCAAAGATGAAAATCAAGAAACTTTTAACGCAAAACACCGAGCTGATTATGTGATTGATCATTCTACTAATGTTATCAATAGGCTTATAGGAGAAAACAGTTATGATGTGGGTATTACCCTTGCTTATACCATTTCTTTAAATGAAGGCATTCGTGGCTTGGCTGATAATATTAATGGTGTTTATCAAGCTAAAACGAAAGCTGCTGCTGTAGCAGTACTTACCAAAGAAGTCATAGCTCACGAAATAGGGCACTTATTTGGCGGTAGGCACACTTTTGGCAGTCATAAAGGTTCGAGTGCCTACGATAGCGAAAAAACAGAGCTCGGTAGCGGTACTTCGGTGATGAGCTATGGCAGTCCGCGTGATTTCTTCTCGTTATCGAGCATAGAGCGCATACGCCAGCGATTGACACAAGTACCCGCAAAAGCCCAAGATAAGACTTTTGCTACCCAAGCTCCACGTATAGACCACAGCAAGCTTAAAAATCATTATACAATTCCGAAAGGTACTTTCTTTCAGTTTTATATTCCCGCTACTGACCCTGATAGCGAGCAACTGCTATATACTGTTAATCAACACGATGTACGCAATGGTGACGAAACCCCTATAACGCAGTACGCTATTTATAAACCTACTACCGCTAACCCTGTTACTATTAAAACAGAGTATCACGAAAATTCTGGAAATGTAGTGGCTAATAGCGGTTTAGCTCATCAGACAACGGGTACTTTTACCTTTTGGTTGGGGGTAAGTGATGCACAACCTCAGCAGGCTGCCGATTATATAGTGCAATATGATTTGGCAGAAACAAAGGTTACTGTAAAAGAGGGGACACCTTTTGAAATTACTACTACCCCTAAAAATAAATACAAAGGTGGTGAGAAAATCTCGCTGCAATGGAAGGTTGATGCCGCTATTTTTGCAGGTACAAAGGTGCGTGTGCTGTTGTCAGATGATTTAGGAAAAACGTTTAAGCATATTGTTTTGGCTGAAACGGCTAATGATGGTGCTGAAGAGGTTACTTTGCCTAATATTAATACTACTAAGGCAGTGCTGAAAGTAGAGGTGATTGATGGTTTGGCATTTGCACTTACTAATTACAATCCTCAAACAGGAGGTTTTACCATTGAAAAAGATGATAATCTTGCTTCTGAGCCTTTGGCATTTGTAGTTGCTACTTTGCCTCAAGACCTTACCCTTAGTTGTGCTAAGGAAGTGCCTACAGCGGTAATGCCTACCACTACGGGGGGCTGTGCGAGTGTGAGTTATCGTATGGAAGAGAAGAAAACTGCTGTATTGTGCGATAATCGTTTTACTTTATTGCGTATCTTTACCGCGACTGATGGTTGCACCACGCTAACGCATACGCAAACCATAAAGGTAGCTGACAACATACCGCCTACTTTTGTAGGAACTCTTCCGCAGGATATTACTATAGAAGATGGAGAGCCTATTCCTCTACAAAAAAGTATTTCGGCAGAAGATACTTGCGCTGGAGCGCCAACGGTTAAACGTTCAGAGAGAGAAGAACTCAATGAAGAAGGCAAACGCACAAAAATCATCTACCAATGGGTAGCTCGTGATGTATGCGGTAATGAGGCGGTACACACTCAGACCATTTCGATTACTCCTAAAAAAATAGTACCTCCTGCCCCTAATGATACTGCTGAAGTGGTTATTTATAATGGAGTATCTACTGACGATGCTAATAATTACTTCCGTATAGCGAATACAGACCCTAATAGTCCTATCTCGGTGATTATTTTTGATGAAATGGGACTTAAAGTGTATGAAAGCGACCGTTATCAGGAAAGGGGAGAGGTATTTAGAGGCTATCCGAATGTAAAAAGCGTAATAGGTAGTAATAAAGCCTTAGCAGGTACTTATTTCTATATAGTTAAATACTACAAAAATGGCAAACAAGAGTCCGCAAAAGGATTTTTGTACGTCAGGTAGTCTTACTCTAAAGACCTGAGAATTATTAAATAAAATAATATTATTAACAAAAATTATAATAATTAGCTTGCTAATTGATTTTTAGTTCGTACCTTTGCACCGTCAAACTAATATCAGTAATGAAAGCAATATTATATTATTGTTGCGCATTGGTTATAGGTTTGCAAGCCGCCAATGCGCAACAAAAAACTCAAGAACTCTTCAATTATTTTTCACAACCTCAACCTATTAGCTGGGCAGTTTCTCTTCCTAACGCACCGTCGTTACCTATCAAATGGCAAGAGCGAAAAGTTACTTCTCAACCTCGAGAGTTCCGTAGTTTTGTAGGCTATTATCAAGACCATTTCGTAGGAGTAATAACCCTTAGTAAGGAGTATGCTACTGGCGAAATCTTCTATCAAGGCAATTCGTATCTGTTAGAGACTTCAGAAAAAGGAGTAGTTAGCATAAAAAAAGACCAATCTTCAAAAGCCTGTGGCGTACAAAATTCTTCTGAAAAACAAAGTCTTACAAGCAGACAGTACTATGAAGGCAATGAAGATAAGAATGACCCACCCATTGAGAAACCAGAAATATACAATTCGCTTTACCCCGAGGCTCTTATTCACACTGATGGGGTATTTAGGCACTACCGATTGGCACTTCCGGTAGATTACAGCATTTACAATTCGACATTTTTTTATAAAGATGTAAATAGAGTTAAGGCATTTTGGTATGCTACTATTGCCTTTGTAAATGAATTATACCGCAATGATGTAGGGGTAGATTTTACTTTAGTAGATGATGAAGCACTTATCTTCACTACTACAGAAAATCAGCTATTTCGCAGAGGTAGTCGGGCTAATGATGTGGTAAATGATGGTACGATTACCCTTAACAAACATTATGACCCTAAAAAGTATGATTTGGCAGTTATTCTCACTGACTATAGGGAGAAATATAATGGTATGGCAGCAGTTTATTCGGCTTATGAACAACATAATAAGGCAAATGCTACGGCACGCCCTGTAAAACCTTCTACCATTGCTCACGAGATAGGACATATGTTTGGGGCAGACCATACTTTTTCTAACGGAGGGCAGTATTCTAGCAAGACTGAAATAGGCTCAGGTCAGTCGATTATGAGTTATGGACACGAGCATCCTCGTGATTTCTTCTCATTGATAAGTTTGGAAACTATACGCAGATTTTTAGGTAACTCGATGGCCTATTATGCTGATGAGGCACGCACCCAAGAGGCAGGAAAACGTGTGGAAGGTACCGGCTCTAACCTTGTGTATGGGGTGAAGAGTAATAACCAGCCTCCTGTACTTGACCGTTCGCACTTAAAGAAAGAATATGTAATTCCGAAAGATACCTACTTTCAGTTTTACCTAACAGGTAAAGATGCTGAAAATGATACCATTACCTATATGGCTCACCAAGCAGATAGGCGTTTTCACTCTACTAGTTCAAATGCCCGCTTTATGACTTACAAGGGGAAAACCAATGGTAATATTCGCTTTGAGACTACTTGGTTTGAGAAAGAACGCAATACTTTTGTACCAATAGCTGCTACTTCGCCTTTAAACTATACCCCTGGTGTTTTTACTTTTTGGTTGGCAGCTGCTGACCATAACAGAGCTGACCGCAACCACGTAGTAAAATATGATGTGGAGGAAGTAAAAGTGAAAATAGCTGAAGGGAAACCTTTTGAAATACAAAACTTTGACAATGGTAGTTGGGAACAAAATCGCACTTACAACGGAGGACAGCTGCTTACCCTACATTGGCAAGTAGATAAAAAAATCTTTGGAGAAGATAGTAAAGTGAGGATATTGCTATCGGACGACTCTGGAAAGACTTATAAATACATACAGAAAGAGATCGCTGATAATAATGGAACGTGCGATGTGATACTCCCCAACATCAATATAGGTACTACCCACGGACATTTTGGCAAACAAAGAGGACAAGGCATTATCAAAATAGAAGTGATTGATGGCTTGGCTTATGCATTGTCTTGTACAAAGCCTTATCACGTAGGAGGTTTTATGATACAAAAAGACCCTACAAAACCTGAAACTACGCCAGAACCAGAACCACAGCCTAGCCCACAACCTAATCCTCAGACGAGTCCACAACCCAAGCCAACCCCTCAGCTACAGCCACAACCAGCCCCACAACCTAAACCAACGCCCCGACCCAACCCCGACCCGTCTGATCCGTCAGCCCCGTCAGTACCACCCACTCCGTCTCAATCACCTATTATATACAATGCTGTCTCAACCACTAACCCCGAGAACTATTTTAAAATAGAAAATGCTGACGAAGATCGCCCTATCTCGGTGCTCATCTTCGATGAAATGGGACTCAAAGTATACGAGAACAACTATTACGGCAAAAACGGTGAAGTGTTTAGGGGCTACTCTAATCTAAAAACTATAAGTAACAAACCTCTTGCAGGTACTTATTTCTATATAGTTACCTATTATAAAGATGGTAACTTAGAAGAAAAGAAAGGATTCCTATATGTAAGATAATCGGAATTCTACCTGTTACCTAATACTAACGACTAATAACTAACAACAAATGAAAATATCACAACTTTTACTACTCTGGTTCTTGGTAACAGGAACCATAAATGCACAACAAAAAGCTACTGAGGTGATACGCCTTTTTGGTACAAACTCCTCAGTACAATGGAATGTTCCTATCGAAGGAAAATCTATATCGCTCAACTGGCAAGCACGCCCCAACAGCCTTGCCCAAGAAGGCTTCCGCACTTTTGTAGCCTATCACAATGGCAATTTTGCAGGAACGCTCTCAATGAATAAAACTACCCTATCAGGTGAAGTATGGCACGATGGTCATTCTTATTTCATCAACACTGAAAATGAAATGCTCAAAGTTACTACCGATAAAGAACACTTCGCTTGTGGCACTTGCGCCGATGGACAATGCTCCCAAGCTACAACGACCACTTCCCAAAGACTACCTATGCAACTCGCGCCTGCTAATGCGATGACTGCACGTGGGACAATACTGCACGAAGAGCCACTTCCGTCTGACGACAAAAAAGTGCTTTACAATACCAATGTACTCAGAACCTATCGTTTGGCTATGCTCATCGATTACAGTTTTTACAAGGAACGTTGTTATGGTGATATAAATAAGGTAAAAGAATTTATGACAAAAGTAGAGGCAGGGCTCAACGAAGTATGCGGTAGAGAGATTGGTTGTCAATTTACTTTGGTGAACGACCCTCGCCTTATCATCACTACTAAAGACAAAGAAATATACGATTACCCTGTGGTGAGAGAGGCATTGAATAGAGCGACTTCAGATTTTAATAACCTTATAGGCGAAGAGAATTACGATGCAGGTATTGTCTTTTCTATATACCGTGATAATCGCGGATTGGCGCATTTGGGTGAAATTACAGGAAAGCTAAAAGGAGGCTGTATCGCCAATCACGAGTTTTATATCATCCTTCACGAATTAGGACACTTATTAGGCTCTGCACACACCTTTACCATAGGAGGAGCAACCGCTTCTTCTGAAACCGAACCCGATAGAGGTAATTCGATAATGAGTTATATCAACGACCCTAATGGTACTTATTTTTCGTTGCCATCTATATATTCTATCCGCAATCGTACCAATTTGCACGATGCTTATTATAGCGATAAAGCCCGTACCCAGTTGGTAGGATTACCACAAGATAATATCCCTTATGGTGAAGTTTCAACTAACCGTGCCCCTGTAATCCAACGTTCTACATTAAAGAAGGAATACAAACTGCCTAAAAATACTTATTTTCAATTCAATATAGAAGCAATCGACCCTGATGGTGACCCACTTCTCTATATGGCACATCAAGCCGACTTTAATAATGGCAAAGCGCGTTTCCCTTCTAATCGCCCTACCGAAAACAATCATATAGAGTTCTATCAACCCTATAGAAAAAATAATAACACTAATGAATGGGAAAAAGTACTTTATAAGTTCACAGGTGAAAACGAAACCGGTATTTTTACTTTTTGGTTAGGCGTATGCGATGGTAAAATAGGAGCTTACAAAGACGGAAAACCGCACGTAGCGCTCTATGATGTCTATGAAACCAAAGTAAATATAGTAGGGGGAACGCCTTTCAAGATTACTTCTGTAAGCAAGAGTAGTGCGGAAAAATACAAACGTGGTAAAGAAGTTACCATTAATTGGAGCGTAGATAAAAATGTTTTTGGCAACGATAGTAAGGTGCGTATCCTCTTTTCAGACGATTATGGAAAAACCTATAAATACGTGTTAGCCGATGGATTGCCTAACAACGGACAAGCTACGGTCATTTTTCCTACACAAGCCAAAGGGTGGAAAAATTCTAATCTTTTTGTAGAAGGTCTCTTTAAAATAGAAGTAATTGACCATATTGCCTATGCTGTGAGCACTGACACCCCAGGCACTTTGGATATGCACAGCCCTGACATTACCTTTAAAAATTTGCCTGAGCCTGTGATAACTGTTAAAAAGAATGCTATTCCCGAAAAACCTAACGTTACCGCCGAATCTCATTATTGTGGTGCTAATAAAGTCGCTCAGGTAACTTTTTCAGAAGAAGACCATACTACCTACTTGTTGCGCAAATGGGTAGCAACAGATAAATGTAGCCACTCCGCTACAGCACAGCAATTTATCTATTACGAAAAAGAAGCGCCTACTAAAACCTTGCGTTTTGTAGCTCCTCTTCCTGAGGATAAACACGTACAATGCAGAGGCGATATTCCTGCTAAAACTGAAGTAAAAGCAGAGGGTGCCGATAACATTCACATAGACTATGAAGAAGAGTTTAGAGAAGGCGACCGTAAGTCCTACAAACTCACTCGCTCTTGGATAGCCTATGCCGATGGAGCTTTGCCTATCCGTTATACCCAACAAATTTTCCTCAGGGACACTCAAAAACCAGTGCTCTCGTCTTACCCTCCAAGTATGACCGTAAAGAGCGACGCCGATGTACCTGTAAGAGAAAACCTCACAGCAACCGATAATTGTGATGGGGCTTTACAAGTAGTATCTAGCCAAAGCAGTGAAACCAAAGACGGTAAAAAAATAGTGCGCTATGTGTGGTTTGTAGAAGATAGTGCTCATAACGAAAACCGTTATGAACGAGTAATCACTATTGACCCTAACGCTCAAAATCCTAAACCCCAACCTAACCCACAACCCAACCCGCAACCTAATCCGTCCGACCCGTCCAAATCACCCTCTGCGGCACTTATAATATATAATGCTGTCTCAACTACTAACCCCGAGAACTATTTCAAGGTAGAAAATGCCGATGAAGATCGCCCTATCTCATTACTTATTTTTGATGAAATGGGCTTAAAAGTGTATGAAAATAACCGCTATCAGCAAAATGGTGACTATTTCAGAGGCTATCCTAACGTAAAAGGAGTGGTAGGTAGTAAACGCTTAGCAGGTACTTATTTCTATGTGGTTACCTATTATTTCAAAGGACAACAACAAACCAAAAAAGGAATTTTATACGTAAAATGATACTACTAAAAATATAATTGATAAATGAATAAGATAGATATTTTATTACTGGTAATTCTGGCTTTCGGAGCTGTACGTGGCTTTATGCGAGGGGTTATCATCGAAATGGCATCGCTATTAGCTATTGTGATAGGTATCTATGGGGCGATACACTTTTCGTTCTTTACTGCCTCGTTGTTAGACAAGATTCTACCTGCCCAAAAGCAAACCTTGGAGATTTTTGCATTTGGTATTACTCTCATTGTATTAATGCTGGGGGTAATGCTCTTAGCTAAAGTTCTTACTCAGATGCTCAAAATTGCCGAACTTGGTCTTCTGAACCGTTTAGCAGGAGCCTTGTTTGGCTTACTCAAAGTGGCTGTAATTGCAGGGTCGATGTTCTTGTTTTTAGAGCGTACCTTTCAAACCGAAAAGTGGCTCTCAGCCTCGGCTTTGAGTGAATCTCTTCTGTACAACCCCGTAAAGAGTATCAGTCAAGTAGTATACGCCAATGTATTTCCTGAGAAAGAGAAAAAAGAAGAGAAAAGTGAATAGTAAATGGAAGGGTTAGTCTATAAATCTACAGGAAGCTGGTACACAGTGAAGGACGTCGCTACGGGGCAGTTCTACGAGTGTCGCATCAAAGGCAAATTTCGCCTAAAAGGCATTAAGAACACAAATCCCATAGCCGTGGGTGACCGCGTGCTCTTTCGTTTAGAAGAGGGCAACAGAGGCGTCATTACCGAGATAAAAGAACGCGATAACTACATCATTCGTAAATCAGTAAACCTCTCTAAGCAAACTCATATCATCGCTTCCAATATCAACCTCGCTTTCTTGGTAGTAACCCTCAACAATCCGCCTACCTCTACTACTTTCATCGACCGTTTTTTGGTAACTGCCGAAGCCTATGGTATCAAAACCGTATTGCTTTTCAACAAAGTAGATACTTATACAGAAGATGAGCTCACCGAAGTGAAATACCTCGCTTCAATATACCGCAAGGCAGGTTATGAATGTATAGGTATTTCGGCTACTACGGGCAAAAATATCGATAAGGTAAAAACCATTATGGAAGGAAAAACCTGCGTGGTATCAGGGCATTCTGGTGTGGGCAAGTCTACCCTCATCAATGCCATAGCTCCCAATTTACATCTCAAAACTGCCGAAATCTCTCAGCAACATCAGCAAGGTCAGCACACTACCACTTTTGCCGAGATGTTCGATTTACCTTTTGGGGCACGCATTATCGATACCCCAGGTATCAAAGGCTTTGGTATGGTAGAAATCGAAAAAGAAGAACTCACCGACTATTTTCCCGAGTTTTTCGCTCTCAAACACCAATGTAAGTTCAATAATTGTCTCCACACCGATGAACCCCAATGCGCTGTAAAAGCAGCCTTAGACCGCGATGAAATCGCTTGGTCGCGCTACAAAAGCTATCTCCAAATTCTAAAAGGCGAAGAAAGTGTATACCGAGAAGGCGAAGGGGAGTAACGCAAAAAACAATATTAAAATAAAACACCTCCCTCTTACAAACAACAGACCTCCTATTAGAGGTCTGTTTTCTTTCGTTTTATTTCTGTGTAAATGCCCTTTATAGCAGTTTGAAAATCAAGTTATTATATAGCTATCCTATACCAATCGTCCAAGATTCGTATAAGCTTCCTATAAGCTTTCTATAAGCTCCCTACTACTAAAAAAGAGGTTATTTAAAGAATAAATGCGGGAAAAGAGTTTCGATTGGTTTCTTAACGAAAGCTATTTTTAATGTTGCTCTGAGAAATCCCCAACCATAACTAAAAAACTGTACCAAAAGCGCCCAAACCGATAAAAATCCTATCTTCACACTGCGGTTCTCTCGGGCACTGTCCCACCCTATCAATATAAAATAAGAAGCGTATACAAGCAAGGGAGCGATGTGCCCAAAAAAGGCTAACAGTATAGCACCACAGAGTCCCAAGACAAAGCAAGTGGGCAACCAAAAAGTCAGCTTGCGCGTTTGTGGGTGCCAATGGTTAAGGATAGCCCGCGTTTGTCCAAATTTGCTCACTTGGGTACGGAATTTCGCCCACGAAATGCGCCGTTTGTGAAACACAAAAGCAGTAGGGATAAAAGCCGAATCAAAACCCTTTTCCCAAAGGCGTATCACTAAATCAGGGTCTTCACCAGGGTGTATTTTCCCAAAACCTCCCGTCGCCTCAAAAGCTTTACGCGATAAACCCATATTAAAACTGCGAGGTTCAAACCGCTGAATACGCTTTTGGCTACCGCGAATGCCCCCCGTAGTCAGCAAAGAAGTCATCGTATAGTTAATAGCTTTCTGAATATCGGTAAAGTCATCGGTAGCAGTATCCGAGCCCCCAAAACAATCTACGTAATGGGCTTGCAAGAAGTCATCTACCGCTTCCAAATAATGAGAAGGCAAAATGCAATCGGAATCTAAAATGAGAAAATAATCGTGCTGAGCGCGTTGCATACCGTAATTGCGCGAGTCGCCCGGACCTGTATTAGGCTTAGAAAGATAAGTAATCGATAAATCGTTTTGGTATTTTTTACATATCTGCTCTGAGGTAATAGTAGAGCCGTCCTCTATCACTACTACTTCAAAATCACTTTCGTAAGTTTGTGATACAAGGCTGTTTAGCAGTTCGTCAAGTTCCTCAGGGCGATTGTATATAGGGATAATAAAACTATATTTCATCTGTTAAAGTAATGTTAAAATTAAAAGATTTTGTAACATCTCTATAATACCATACGTATAATATGCGTATAAGAATCGACAAAATTAAGGATTTTTTCTGAATGAGACAACTAAAAATTACCAAACAGGTAACCAACCGTGAAACCGCGTCTCTTGATAAGTATTTGCAAGAGATTGGTCGTGTAGATTTGATTACTGCTGATGAAGAGGTAGAATTGGCACAACGCATTAAGGCAGGCGATGTAGCCGCCTTAGAAAAACTCACCAAAGCCAATTTGCGCTTCGTGGTATCAGTAGCTAAACAATACCAAAACCAAGGGCTTACC
>ERZ773014.1760-NODE-1760-length-13284-cov-6.963489_pt1 | contig 13284 bp, 17 predicted proteins | sample MGYA00580841_ERZ773014 | MGnify/ENA primary metagenome ERZ773014 (study PRJEB29015, sample SAMEA2737989) | human oral metagenome | biome: human oral; feature: human-associated habitat; material: dental | place: China | collected 2067 ...
GTGTGTGTGTGTGTGTGTGTGTGTGTGTGTGTTTACACTTTTAACTGGATTAGCCAAATATAAAGCACTAAAAGATGTAAAGAAACCAACATGTCCTTCCATCATATTGTCTACTTGATATATTGTCGCTAATTCTTTCATGAGGGCAAAGGTATATCTTTCTTTTGAGATATGCAAGAAAAAGAATGGAAATAATGAACTCTTCCTAATAGTAGATATGTAGAACACCTTGCAAAAGAATCTTAGAAATTTAACGAGTGATGTTCTTCTTGTTTACAAAGTTTTTATTTTCTTTGTGCCATGCGGACTAATACACTCTTTCTATTGGTTTCAATCGTCTATCCTTAAATTATGAGAGAACTTCAGTTGGCAAGTAAATAATTGATGAAAAATTTGCGCATTCAACAAATGTTGATTATTTTTGCGTTATGATTTGAAAGAAAGGATTGGATGAAAAAGAGGAATAAATCAAAAGAACTCAAAGAAAAAGAAGATGATCTATTGTTCTACTTGGAGTATTGGAAGAAGTTTCCCAATCACTTCCAGTGTATAGCAGAAAAGGAAATCAAAGATTTAGAAAATAAAATTAAAAATAATTGAGCTGCTTTTCTGGAAAGAAAGTTGGCTCGTAAATGTATAATCAATGATAAAAGACGAAATCTTAGCTCTTGCTGCAAGGAATAGAATAGCAAAGACTCAGGAAGAAAAGGCTGAAATCTCTTTGAAGATGGAAGAACTAAAAGACAAAGATCCAAAGGCTTTTACGGAGGCATTGGAAAGCCTTATTAGGACAACAGCAGACAAAGTTGAAGAGCTTACCATTGCTGAGAAGATGGGAGAAATGACAAAAATGCTTTCGATGGCTTATGTTGCACGCAATTATTTCGGTAAATCACGCTCATGGTTAGCCCATAAGATTAATGGCGATGTCATCAATGGAAAGCCTGTTTCCTTTACAGAAGAAGAAAAACAGACTTTCAAGCATGCTTTGGCTGACATGTCTGCACGATTAAAGTCATTAGGAATCTCTCTATAATCTACTTAGAATTGCATAGGAGTCTGGGGTGAATTCATCCTGGGCTTTTATGGTTATATAGGAATCATAGATGTTTTTGCGACGCTAACAATCGAGAAATGTATTTGTTCCTTTTAAGAATGTGCGAAGAGGTTCCTATCTATAGCTTACGGAAGTGGCAAGATTGTTAGCATACTTTTTTATTAGGGGATGCCCCCAAGCCATCTCATATAGCATTGTTCGCTGATGCTTTCGACATCAAGTGCGATAAAAATCATTCTAAATCTGTGCAAGGTGCAAGGCTTTGCACCAATATTTTTTATTAACTTTGTAGGCAAAATCAACGGGAATAATGAAAATCGGGATTATTGTTGCGATGGACAAAGAGTTTGCGCAACTGAAGAAGGTGTTTGGAAACGACCCCAACGTTGTGCTGCAAAAATGCGGCATCGGTAAGGTGAATGCCGCCATAGGAGCCACAATGATGATTGAAAAGCATCATCCCGATGTGATTATCTCTTCGGGATGTGCGGGTGGTGCCGACCCTTCGCTCAACGTGGGTGACGTGGTTGTGGCCGCTGAAACGACCTATCACGATGCCTATTGCGGCGATAATTGCGCCTATGGGCAGATTATGGGCATGCCAAAACGGTATATATTGTCGGATAAACTCAATGTAATTGTGCAGCAATTTGGTGCAGATTGCTCCACAATATCAATGGGTTTAACGGTGAGTGGCGACTGGTTTGTGGATACACGTGAAAAGATGTGTGAGATTATGCAGCATTTTCCCGAGGCCAAAGCCGTGGATATGGAGAGTTGCAGCATTGCGCAAGTGTGCCACACGTTTGATGTACCGTTTGTGAGTTTTCGCATCATCAGCGATGTTCCATTAAAAGACCATAAGGCAGAGATGTATTTTGATTTCTGGGATCGGTTGGCCGATGGTAGTTTTGAGGTGACAAACCGCTTTGTAGAGTTGCTGCAACAACAAAACGAAGCATTGCAATAAATTAAAAAAGGAAGTAGAGAATGGAGAAAATACCGAGTTTCACAGTGAACCACGAGCAGTTGCAACGTGGTGTTTATGTGAGCCGAAAAGATCGCGTGGGCGATGAGATTGTGACGACATTTGACGTGCGCATGAAATTACCCAATTGTGAACCTGCACTGCATAATGGTGCTATTCACACCATAGAACATCTTGCAGCGACTTTTTTGCGCAATGATGCTGAGTGGAAAACGCGCATTGTTTATTGGGGACCGATGGGCTGTCTGACGGGCAATTACCTCATCGTGCAAGGCGATTTAGAAAGCCGTGACGTGTTGGATTTGTTGCGTCGCACATTCGATTTCATTGCCCATTATGAAGGAGAGATACCGGGTGCGTCGCCCATGGATTGCGGAAACTATCTGCTGCAAGACTTGCCTATGGCGCGTTATGAAGCCCAAAAATATCTTGACGAGGTGCTTAATGACATCACGGATGCCCAGTTGCATTATCCACCCAAGGCTGAATAGCCTGTTTTTACCCATCATCTTATCGCGAAAACAACCCACAACGTGCACATTGCAATTGCCGGAAACATTGGCAGTGGAAAGACAACGCTCACCGCACTCCTTGCCAAGCATTATGGATGGACACCGAAATACGAAGCGGTGGACTATAATCCCTATTTGGAAGACTACTATAAGGACATTCCACGGTGGTCGTTCAACATGGAAGTGTTCTTTCTTAAAGAACGCTTTAAAGATTTGCTTGCGTTGGCAAAGAGTGACAGAAAAGAAACCTTTGTGCAGGATCGCAGCATCTATGAAGGCGTCTATGTGTTTACCGAGAACAACTATCGGATGGGCAATCTCAGTGCGCGCGACTTCCAAACCTACATGGAACTTTTCGCCTCGATGACCACTATCTTGCGCTATCCCGATTTGATGATTTATCTACGGTCGAGTGTTCCGAATTTAGTGAAGAACATTCAGAAGCGTGGACGCGACTATGAACAGCAGATTCCTTTAGAATATTTGGAGCGCTTGAACCAGCTTTACGAGGAGTTTGTGTTTCAGCGATACAAAGGAAAAGTGCTCGTTGTGGAGGTCGACCCGCTTGATTATCTGCACAATAAAAAAGATTTTGCGGGCATTATCGATAAAATCGATGCCCATTTATTTGGATTATTCTAACCCTATTTTCATTGAATTATGCATATTGCAATCGCCGGAAACATTGGAAGTGGCAAAACAACGCTCACACGTATGCTGGCCAAGCGTTTTCATTGGACACCCCGTTTTGAACCCGTTGACAACAATCCCTATCTCGACGACTTCTATGCCGACATGCCGCGGTGGTCGTTTAATCTGCAAGTTTATTTCTTGAACAAGCGTTTTAAAGAGGTGGTGGAGATTGCAAAAAGCAAAGATACGATTATTCAAGACCGCACGATTTTTGAGGATGCACGCATCTTTGCGCCCAACTTGCACGCGATGGGGATGATGAGCGATCGCGATTTCGCCAATTATTCCGACCTCTTCGACCTGATGATTTCATTGGTTGAGCTGCCCGATTTGATGATTTATATCCGCTCAAGCATCCCTACTTTGGTCAATCATATTGGCAAGCGTGGCCGCGAATTCGAGAAAAGCATTCGCATTGACTATCTCACTGGGCTCAACAATCGTTATGAAGCCTGGATAAAGGGTTATAAAGGACATCTTATAATCGTCGATGGTGACAACATAGACTTTGAAAACAGTGCGCAGGATTTTCAAAAAATCACCGACCAAATTGATGCCGAACTCTATGGATTGTTCCCGCTGAAGGACGACAAACGATAGGCAGCGGCAGTTGTTGCAGCATAAAAAGCATAGGTTTATGGGGTCCCCTCATTGCAGATGAAATGTGGTTGCTGCCACAAACCGACATTTTTTTTACTTTCGTTGGCAGTTTACGGAAAATATTTGTAACTTTGCAGCCCGTATGGAGCGTACCGAATCGTTTCAAATAGACCTCAAAGCGTTGGCACAAGGCGAGACAAAGCGTGTGTTCAACTTGGATGATTCATTTTTTCAGTCGTTAGAAGCTGCGGAAGTGAAGCGTGGTCATTTGCAAACAATATTGGTGATTAATCGCACCGATGACTATTTCGATTTGACGTTTCATACAACCGGCCACGTGGTGATTTCCTGTGATGTGTGTCTCGAAGATATGGAGCAACCCATTGAAACAGAGAACCATTTGGCTGTGAAAATGGGCGAAAGCTATGCCGAAGATGATGACCTTGTGACGGTGGCCGAGGATGAAGGAATACTCGATGTTGCATGGTTTATCTATGAATTTATTGAACTCTGCATTCCTATCAAGCATGTGCATGCACCTGGAAAATGTAACCCTGCAATGATAGAGAAGCTGAAAGCACTCTCGACTACCCGAAGTAGTGATGTGAATGGAGAGGAAGCAATGGATCCACGGTGGGCAGCTTTGTCGCAATTGAAACTCGAAGAATAAACAAAAAATTAATTTAAAAGATTATGGCACATCCTAAAAGAAGACAGTCAAAGACGCGTACACTTAAAAGAAGAACGCACGATAAGGCAGTAGCTCCTACGTTGGCAGTATGCCCTAACTGCGGTGGCTATTACGTTTATCACACAGTTTGCCCTACTTGTGGTTATTATAGAGGTAAGGTTGCTGTTGTTAAGGAAGTAGCAGAATAATGAAGAATATCAACGCCATCATCACTGGTGTGGCAGGTTATGTGCCCGATTATGTTCTCAATAATGATGAACTCTCGCGCATGGTCGACACCAATGATGAATGGATTGTCACGCGAACGGGTATTAAGGAGCGTCGCCTGCTGGTAGAAGAAGGCTTAGGCACGTCCTACATGGCACGAAAAGCGGCCAAACTCCTGCTGAAAAAGACAGGAGTTGACCCAGATTCGATTGATGCGGTCATCGTTGCTACCACGACACCTGATTATCCTCATCCCTCAACGGCTTCTATTGTGTTGGGGAAATTAGAGCTAAAGAACGCCTTTGCATTCGATTTCGCAGCAGCATGTTGCGGCTTTATGTATGCGCTTGATGTGGCTTCTAACATGATTCAGAGCGGTCGGCACAAACGAATTATCGTGATTGGCGCTGATAAAATGTCGGCCATCACCGATTATCAAGACCGCACTACTTGTCCTTTGTTTGGCGATGGTGCAGGAGCTGTGCTGGTGGAAGGGACTGAAGAGGAAAACATTGGCTTGATAGACTCCTATCATCGCACAGACGGAAAGGGTCTTCCTTTCTTGCATGTGAAAGCGGGTGGATCGGTATTCCCTGCATCCCATTACTCTGTTGATCATCGCATGCACTACACTTATCAGGAGGGACGCTTCGTGTTCCGCTATGCAGTGAACGCCATGGGCAATGACTGCGAGGAGTTGTTGAAGCGCAATCATCTCACGATGGACGATGTAGATTATGTCGTTCCGCATCAGGCAAACCTCCGAATCATCGAAGCTGTGGCCAAACGTATTGGCGCACCGATGGAGAAAGTGTTGGTCAACATTCAGCGTTATGGCAACACGAGTGCCGCTTGTATGCCGCTTGTGTTGTGGGACTTTGAGAAAACGCTCAAGAAAGGCGATAACATCATTCTCACAGCTTTCGGTGCCGGATTCGTAAACGGTGCAGCTTATTTGCGCTGGGCATACGACGGTGCAGACGTAGGTGCAGCAAAATAGGTTGTAAAACGAAATAAGAATAAGAAACGCATCTGTCTTATCCGTCAGGAGGGCGATGCGTTTTTTTATGGATATTCACCTAAAAGAAGATGATACACAAAGCAGGTTTTGTAAACATCGTGGGCAATCCCAACGTGGGAAAAAGCACCTTGATGAATCAGTTGGTGGGCGAACGCATCAGCATTGCTACGTTTAAGGCGCAAACCACACGCCATCGCATCATGGGAATTGTGAATGAAGACGATTGTCAGATTGTGTTTTCCGACACACCGGGCGTGTTGAAGCCTAATTATAAAATGCAAGAGATGATGCTGGCCTTTTCGGAATCGGCACTCACCGATGCTGACATTCTGCTTTATGTGACCGACGTGGTGGAAAATCCTGAGAAGAATCTCGACTTCTTAAACAAGGTGAAGCGCATGCAAATTCCTGTGCTTTTGCTGGTAAACAAGATTGATGAGACCAATCAACAGCAGCTCGGCGACATCGTTTCGCGCTGGCACACGCTGCTACCCAACGCCGAGATATTGCCCCTTTCGGCCAAGAATAAGTTTGGCATCGACATTTTGTTGAAGCGCATCAAGGAGCTTCTGCCCGAGTCGCCTGCCTATTTCGACAAGGAACAGCTCACCGATAAGCCCGCCAAATTCTTCGTGAGCGAAATCATTCGCGAGAAGATTCTGCTCTATTACGATAAGGAAATACCTTACAGCGTAGAGGTGCGTGTGGAGCAATTCAAGGAGACAGCAACCGCAATCCGCATCAACGCCGTCATCTATGTGGAGCGCGACAGCCAAAAAGGCATCATCATTGGGCACCAAGGGGTGGCGTTGAAAAAGGTGAATACCGAGGCGCGCAAGGCACTCGAGAAGTTTTTTGCGAAGAAAATCTTCCTTGAAACCTTTGTGAAGGTCGATAAAGATTGGCGTTCTTCGCAGCGCGAGCTCAACAGCTTTGGTTACAATCCCGAGTAAGGGGCGCGCCAAGGCAAATTCCATCAATCATCCATTGGGACGCAAGTTCCATCATTTATCTTAAGGCCCTGAATAGACCGAGGGCACACTCTCCGCAAAAAGGAGGGCCGAAGAATGTATAACTTCAGAAATTAAACAACAATTATGGCAAATTTAGTAGCTATCGTAGGGCGTCCCAATGTGGGAAAATCTACACTTTTTAATCGCCTCACACAGTCGCGTAGGGCGATTGTCAGCGACACGGCCGGCACTACCCGCGACCGACAGTATGGCAAATGCAGCTGGAATGGAAAGGAGTTCTCCGTTGTGGATACGGGCGGATGGGTGGTCAATTCCGACGATGTGTTTGAGGATGCCATTCGCCGTCAGGTGTTGGTAGCCACCGAGGAGGCCGATTTGGTGCTCTTCTTGGTGGACGTAACCACCGGCGTTACCGATTGGGACGAAGACGTTGCAACCATTCTTCGTCGCACAAAGTTGCCCGTTATCCTGGTGGCCAACAAGGTAGACAACAGCGCCGATTACTATCAGGCGGCCGAATTCTATCGTCTTGGCTTGGGCGATCCGCAGTGTGTGAGCGCTGCCACGGGGGGCGGAACGGGCGATTTGCTCGACCTTATCATCGGCAAGCTGCCCCAGGAAAACCCGGAAACCATAGAGGATGACATTCCACGTTTCGCCGTTGTAGGGCGGCCCAATGCAGGAAAGAGCAGCATCATCAATGCATTCATCGGCGAGGACCGCAACATTGTGACCGAAATTGCCGGCACCACGCGCGACAGCATCTACACGCGGTTCGACAAGTTTGGTTTTGATTTCTACTTAGTCGACACCGCAGGCATCCGCCGCAAGAATAAAGTGAGCGAGGATCTTGAGTTTTATAGCGTGATGCGATCGATACGCGCCATAGAAAACAGCGACGTATGCATACTCATGCTCGATGCGACACGCGGCGTGGAAGCGCAGGACATGAACATCTTTCAGTTGATACAAAAGAACAACAAAAGTCTCGTCGTGGTGGTGAACAAATGGGACTTGGTGCAGGAAAAGTCGCAAAAGGTAATCGACACGTTCGAAGCAGCCATCCGAAACCGCATGGCACCCTTCGTCGATTTCCCCATCATCTTTGCTTCGGCCCTCACCAAACAGCGCATCTTCCGCGTTTTGGAAACGGCAAAACAGGTTTATCTCAACCGCAAGACACACGTCGGAACGTCGAAGCTCAACGAAGTGATGTTGCCCATCATCGAGGCCTTCCCGCCACAAAGCGTCAAGGGAAAATACATCAAAATCAAATATTGCACGCAGCTCCCCAACACGCAAATCCCCTCCTTCGTGTTCTATGCCAACCTCCCGCAGTATGTGAAGGAGAATTACCGCCGCTTTCTTGAAAACAAAATCCGCGAGAACTGGAGCATGCACGGCTGCCCCATCAACATCTTCATACGGCAGAAGTGATTTGATATTGTCAAGGGATAGGCTTGAGGCAGATGAAAGCGACGGATAAAAGGAACATGTGGCAGGCGTGGCTTGTTGGTCTTGCTCTTTTTATGGCTATAACATGCTGTTGCTTGGGATGTAATACCACAAAAGAGAATAAAGGTATGGACACAACTTTTCATTGGGAGGCACATGCGGCTTCACCGAGGTTCTACCCCGTAGAGGTGAAGTATGCAAGTGTAGCTGTTGGCAATACAGGCTATTGGGCCGGAGCTTCGGAAAGGTTCACAGGCACGGGGCTTGGTGATTTTGATGGAATTGTTGAGACTGACGATGAGAAAATTGAAATACCAAGCGCCATTGACGTGATGTGGCTATCATATTTGGAGAAAAAGTTCTACAGAGTGAAAGCAAAATTGCCCCGTTATTTACAAGACCGGATGCTTGAACTGTTCAGGGACGGTTATTATGACTATCCGCTGAAGCGTTACTGGACGTATGACAGTTTCGTTATCACCATGCTCCCCAAAGGACGCGTATGGCTCTATCTTAGTGGAATTGGGCGCAGCACGCTCGTCTGCGATTCTCTTGCAGGCGAAGAGATACAGGTTTCCTTGAAGAACTTCGACAAGGAGGGCTATGCGTATCACAAAACCTTGGACGCCTTTTGCAAGGGGCGTATCTCTGATTATCCCGAGGCTGTGGAAAACTTCAAACAAAATGGTATTCCAGAGGGGTTGTGGGACAGGTATAAACGGCGCTACCACTATGACATTGAGTTTGTCTATGAGGATAGCAGAGCTGTATCGGGAAATGATTTTCTCTACCGTTTCATCACGTCAGAATATTACCATAGGGATAAGGTTCAAAGGTTCTCGACCCTGCCCTGTGCCAGAGAACTCCAAATGGGTTGGCACGTTGGCACCACAGAATATGATGCCTATTTTTATTTTGATGAGGATGAAGTCATGCAGAAATATGCAGAAGCATTCGGCACATCGGAGAAGGAGGGTAAGCTGGTAGTCCGCGTCAGCAAGCATAACAATAAGTTCGACATCTATCTTCAAGTAGATGGCAAACAGTATCCTTTCAAGAAGACAAAGATACACGTCTTTCGTGAGACACCGGAACATCAGAAGGAGGAAGACAAGCTATTTTATAATAATCACGAAGATATCAATTCAGAGGATATTCATTATATAGGGGAATAAACCATGGATGATAAATATTCGAATAGGGTTGCAACCATAGGAAGCAAGGCTGTAAAGCGTAAAGAAGAAACAAAGACGTTAACGTTCACGGTCGGCGCGTTCTATAACAAGGTGAACACACGCCTCGTGCGTCTTTGCAGGATGACGAAAATCATAGTATTGGGGTGCATGCTGTTGTCGCTTTTTGGTTGCAAACACATTCTCAGCGACCCCGCAAAACCCGTAGGCAAATCTGCTTTGCACTATTATCAGCAGCTTTTAAACGGCAACTATGCCGCGTTTGTCGATGCCACCTATCGGCCCGAAAGTTTGCCTTCGACCTATCGTTCGCAGCTCATTCTGAACGCAAAAATGTTCATCGAACAGCAACAAAACGAGCACGACGGACTGAAAAGCGTTGCCGTGGCGCATGCAACCATCGACGAAGTGCAGCACACGGGCAATGCCTTCCTCACTTTTAGGTATGGCGACGGCTCGTCAGAGCAAGTTGTTGTGCCGATGGTGGAGCACGATGGCGCGTGGTATTTGCGCTGATTGCGACGGACTTCTTTTCGTTTTGCGCATCATTTGCGGAACTTCCGCAAGCAACATGCAGTTTTGTGTTATATTTGCGGGAGTTCCGCAAGCAATAAGCATTTTTGTAACATATTTGCGGAAGTTCCGCAAGCAACATGCAGTTTTGTAATATATTTGCGGGAGTTCCGCAAGCAATATGCAATTTTGTAACATATTTGCAGGCGAACTGCAAGCAATATGCAGTTTTTGAACATATTTGCGGAAGTTCCGCAAATAAAATGCAGTTTTTGAACATATTTGCGGGCGAACCGCAAATGAAATGCAATTTTGGAACATGTTTGCAGTTGAACTGCAAGCAACATGCAATTTGGGAATATGTTTGCAGTTGAACTGCAAATGTGGTGCAAAGAAAGAAGAGATTAAAATCGGAGTGGGCACATCTTGTGGCTTGTGCGTGGGGTGTTTGGTGCGTCGTTGCGGGCTTGTTGCGCGACAATGACGACGAAAATAAATGTGTAGCGCGTGGTTTTTGGGTCGATATTGAGCCATAACCACGCGCTACACTTTGCGTTATGTTTGGGGGAATGGTGGCGTCGTGTGCGCCGACGATGGTGGGAGATTACTTTTCGTTTTCGGCAATCTCTACCTCTTTCACCTTCTTGAACAGCTCGCTGGCGAAGACCAGTTCGTTGAGCTTTTTGTTGGTCGAGGTCACCACTTCGTCTTTGTTGCCCTGCCATTCCTTTCGGCCTTTATAGATGAAGACGATGTTTTCGCCAATGCCCATCACCGAGTTCATGTCGTGGGTGTTGATGATGGTGGTCATATTGTATTCTTTGGTGATGCTCGAGAGCAGTTGGTCGATAACCAATGAGGTTTTAGGGTCGAGTCCTGAGTTGGGCTCATCGCAGAAAAGGTATTTGGGATTCATCACGATTGCGCGGGCAATGGCGACTCGTTTCTGCATGCCGCCCGAGATTTCGCCGGGGAATTTCTGCTGGGCGTCGATCAGGTTCACGCGGGCTAAGCATTCCTGGGCACGTTTCACGCGGTCGTGATAGGTCATGGTTGAGAACATGTCAAGCGGGAACATCACGTTTTCGAGCACGGAAAGCGAGTCGAAAAGTGCAGCGTTTTGGAAAATCATCCCCATCTCGCGGCGCAGCATTGCTTTTTCTTTTTTGTTCATCTGCATGAGGTTGCGCCCGTCGTAGAAGATGTTTCCCTGTGTGGGTGTGAGCAATCCCACGAGATTTTTGATTAAAACGGTCTTGCCGCTTCCGCTTTGGCCGATGATGAGATTGGTTTTTCCGTCTTCAAAGGTGGTGCTGATGTCTTTCAACACTTCTTTGTCGGCAAACGATTTGTAGAGATGCTTTACTTCGATCATGAGAGTAATTGTGTGAGAAATACGTCGGAGAATAGAATTAAAACACTGCTCGACACCACGGCATCGGTGCTGGCTTTTCCCACTTCGACCGAGCCTCCTTCAACGGTGTAGCCGAAGAACGATGACACGCTGGCGATGATGAAGGCGAAGAACATGCTCTTGATGATGCTCATCCAGATGAACCAGGCGTTGAATGCGTGCTGCAAGCCGAGCGTGAGGTCGTCGGGGGTGAGGATGTGGCCGATGTATGCGGTGCTGTATGCGCCCACAATGCCGATGGCCGAACTGAAGATAACCAGGAAGGGCATCATCGTGATGAGCCCCAAAATCTTGGGCAGAATGAGATAGTTGGCCGAGTTCACGCCCATGATGTCCAAGGCATCAATCTGCTGGGTGACGCGCATCGTGCCGAGTTCTGAGGCGATGTTCGACCCCACTTTTCCTGCAAGAATCAAACACATGATGCTGCTCGAAAACTCTAAGAGCATAATTTCGCGTGTGGTGTAGCCCGAAACCCAGCGCGGCATCCATGGACTTTGAATGTTCATTTTCATTTGAATGCAAATCACTGCGCCAATGAAAAACGAGATGAGTATCACGATGCCTATCGAGTCGACGCCTAATTGCGCCATCTCTTTGCTGTAACGTTTGAGGAACATGCGCATGCGATCGGGAACCGCTATCGAGCGTCCCATGAGCATCAGATAGCGCCCAAAGGTCGTGAGATATTTGTGTAAGAGTTTGAGAATCAACATAAGTGTTACCTGTCTTCTTTTGGTTGCAAAAGTAACCAAAATCCTTTGAAAAAGTGATTTCGTGCACATAGTTTTTATTTTTTTATTTTGTCAGTCAGCCGAATAGCTATAACTTTGCAGCCAACGCATGTTTTGATATGGAAGAACAGAAACTGACAACGCTGCGCACCGAGGGATTGGTGAAACGCTATGGCAAACGAACGGTGGCCAATGGCGTGAGCATTAACGTGAAACAAGGTGAGATTGTGGGGCTGCTTGGGCCTAATGGTGCGGGCAAGACCACCTCTTTTTATATGACAACGGGTTTGGTGGTGCCCAACGAAGGGCATGTTTTCTTAGACGAAAAGGAAATCACCGACTATCCCGTTTATAAGCGGGCGCGCGCCGGCATCGGCTATTTGCCGCAGGAGGCGAGCGTGTTTCGCAAGATGAGTGTCGAGGATAATATCATGTCAGTGCTCGAGATGACCCGTCTGTCGCACGCCAATCAGGTGGAGAAATTGGAGAGTCTGATTCGCGAGTTCCGCTTAACAAAAGTGCGAAAGAACAAGGGCGACCAGCTCTCGGGCGGCGAAAGACGTCGCACCGAGATTGCCCGTTGCTTGGCCATCGACCCCAAATTCATCATGCTTGATGAGCCTTTTGCCGGCGTCGACCCCATAGCCGTGGAGGATATTCAGCACATCGTGTGGCGCTTGAAATATCGCAACATCGGCATTCTCATCACCGACCACAACGTGCAGGAAACCCTTTCCATCTGCGACCGTGCCTATCTGTTGTTCGAAGGCCGCATCCTCTTCGATGGTCCTTCTGAGGAACTGGCCGCCAATCCCGTTGTGCGCAAAAACTATCTGAGCGAAAATTTCGTCTACCGCAAGTTCAAACCCAACGCCGAAGACGAAGCCCTCGAAGCCCAACTGAAAGCATAATGTTTCTTCATGTCTTGACTTTGCCCCAGAAAAGTGGGCTATATTGTGGGGCAAAGTGCAGTATATTGTATTGAAACATAGCCTATATTGTGTGATAAAATGGGTGGCATTCTATCAGGTAAGTATGTTTGGTTTAAACAAGGCTATGGGGCGTCGAAAGCGTTCCGTCGCCAATGTTGCACTTCTTTTATTGGAGGAAAGTCAGATATTCGTTTCAGAATCAAGCTTTTATCGTATTCTGCATGAAAGAGGTCTATTGGAACGTATGGAGCATGATTTCGTCCTTGCAGCCGATGAGTTCCATCATAAGACTAAATTCGC
>ERZ773014.1762-NODE-1762-length-13272-cov-8.013392_pt1 | contig 13272 bp, 9 predicted proteins | sample MGYA00580841_ERZ773014 | MGnify/ENA primary metagenome ERZ773014 (study PRJEB29015, sample SAMEA2737989) | human oral metagenome | biome: human oral; feature: human-associated habitat; material: dental | place: China | collected 2067 ...
TCTTAGTATATAGTAAAAAGGATGTTATGTATAATAATGCTTTGCATCTTCAAGGAGAATACAATGAAGGATATGATAATATTGAAATAGAATTAAATTAAATGGATTATATTTATTAAAAGATAAAGACTCTTTAAAAGCAAGTATGTAATGAATTATTGCATAATTGATACATAGTTATAAAAAATTATACATTAAAGAAAATTAATAAGTGTTACAAGCAAGGTTTATTTTGACAGTTCTTGACTTGAGACATAGTTTAACACAGGAGGTAAGTAAAATGAGGAAAAAAGTTTTGGCACTCATGATGATCTTAGTATTGGCAACAAGTGCCTTGGCAGGGTGCAGTGCAGGTTCGGATAAAAACGAATCATCTACTTCAAGTGAAACAAAAAAATCATCTAAAAAAAATGAAACATCTAAAGCAAGTGAAGAGTCAGAATCTTCTGATAAAAAGAAGTCATCAGAAAAAAGCGGCTTAGGAGAAGAAGAAAGTCAAATAGGAAAAGGGGTAAATGGAGATATCCCTGCTCCCGACTATAGCTATGAGGGAATTGTAAATGCTCCTGTAGGTATATGCCCGGCTCCTCATCAACAAAAGACCTATGGAGTACAGCAATGGGTAAATATTAAAGAAGAGTGGAGAAAGAATATGAAGGCGGAGGTTGATAAAATAGAAGAACCTCTAAAATCAAATGCTACTGATAAGGATATAGACAGGTTTTTCAATCAGTTACTGTATATAGCCCAATCAGATTACTCTGCTATTGAAGAAATTGACCGTTTTGGTTATGTGATTTTCAAAAATGATATGCTGGATCCTTTCACTAATCAGACTATTATTGAAAATAAACAAATAAATGTAGAAATAGTACTGGATGCATCAGGGTCTATGGCAAAGCAGATTGGAGGTCAAACTATGATGAATATAGCCAAAAGTTCTATTTCAGAGGTTCTTAAGCAACTTCCGCAAAATGCAAGGGTAGGTCTTAGAGTATTTGGACACAAGGGAAATAATACGGAATCCGGAAAAACTGAGTCTTGTGCTGCAAATGAGTTGATTTATCCTATTGAAACATTAAATGCAGAAGGTATTACACAAGCCCTAGCTGCTATTGAACCTACAGGATGGACTTCAATAGCGGATTCAATTAAAAATGGTGTGCAAGATCTTACTCAGTTTGAAGGTGAAGATACAGTCAATATTTTGTATATTATTACAGACGGTATAGAAACCTGTGGCGGAGATCCTGTAGCAGCTGCTAAAGAGCTTAAAGATCAAGGAACAAATATAGTTTTTGGAATCATAGGATTTAATGTAAATGCTTCTCAGGACGCTTTATTAAAAGAAATTGCTCAAGCGGGAGAAGGTTATTATGCCAATGCCTCTGATGCAGGCACTTTGACCGCTGAACTATACACAATTAACGAAGCTGCCAACAATCTTTATAATTGGGAACCGCTTAGCCAAACAGTTTATTATAATAAGGTAACCGGACATAAAAACGGTCTATTTTTTAATAAAGCAGCTATTTCTGGAACATATACAGATGAATACTCTGCCTTAAATGAAGCAATTGAATACGCTCGTAAGAAAGAATTAATTTCAGATAACGATGATATTTATAAAAAGCTTAAAGAAAAGGCTACGCAAAGAAGAGATACAATTAAACAGGTTCTGGAAGAGGAATATGCTAAACGAGAGACTCAGTCTAAGGAGTATTTGGCTTCTTTAGAATCAAGGATAGGAGAAGAGGTGGCGGTTATGCCGACAACCAGTCGTGTAAATCCTTTCAGTGATTATTATATAAGTACCGTAGGAGCGGGAGGCAGTATAGAGGACTCTCAAAAGGACGGAGAACAGCTTAACTCGCAGCAGGAAGAAAGTATGAAGAATGAGTAAGAAGGAAGCTTTTGCAGCACTTATTTTTGCAAGTATTTTCCTTGTAGTAGCTACATCCTGCACAAAACAAAACAAAGCTCGAAGTGAATCAATAAGTCATGAAGGAATTAATATCAAGGAGTTGGAATATACCGATGATGATTCATTTATAGATTTTAACCTTCAGGATCAATACGATAATCTTCATAGATTATCTGAGTACAGGGGAAAGAATGTAATATTGGTATTTTGGGCTACCTGGTGTACCGATTGCATGGAGGAAGTGCCGGATGTAGAAAGGCTTTACCTTGAATACAAGAAAGAAGGAAAAGAAGATTTGGTTATTTTAGGAGTGAATACACCAAACAGAGAACCTGAAGCAAGTATAAGTAAAATAAAAGCTTTTATGAAGGAGAAAGATTATACATTTCCTACTTTAATGGATGAGGATGGAAATGTCTTTGAAGCCTATAAAATAAGAACTTATCCGACTACTTATTTCATTGGAGCTGATGGCAAATTAAAAGACTGTGTTAAAGAAATCATGCATTATGAGGACATGAAAAAAAGTATAGAGCAGTATTTTGATGAAAAATAAATGCTTCGGTGAATTGTTAGCAAAAGAAGTATAGCGAAACATATAATATTTTTTATGAATGTGTATATAAAAAACATATGTGCAGCAGTTACTGAGCTGAGTATTTTTGATTGGATAACAAAATAATCGGTAAAAACCGGATTATATGCAGCTTGTACTGAGCTGAGGATTTTTGATTTTCACAATTGGGAAAAGTGTTAATTTATTTGATTTTCAGAAAAATTATAAAGGGGAGGGAAACCTCCCCTAAAATTTATTATTTTTGATTATTTTTTACATCATACGGAACAGACCTATAACCTTTCCCAGTATGCTTACATCTTTTACCAAAATAGGCTCCATATCATCATTTTGAGGTTGTAATCTTATATGATTTTTTTCTTTATAGTAGGTTTTTACGGTTGCGGTATCATCCATTAAAGCAACTACTATATCACCGTTGTTGGCATGGTTTTGCTTTGCCACAAGTATCTTATCACTATCAAAAATTCCCACATTGACCATGGAATCGCCTTTTACCTTAAGCATAAATATGTCAGTGTTGGGCAGCATATCGGCAGGAAAAGGAAAGTAATCGCTTATATTTTCCTCTGCAAACATAGGAGTACCGGCTGCCACCTCTCCAAGCAAGGGAACATTGACCATTTCTCTTCTTGTAAGGTTAAAGCTTTCGTCTACAACCTCTATGGTTCTTGGCTTACTTGGGTCTTTTCTTATATAACCTTTTCTTTCCAGGCTCTCAAGATGGGCGTGAACGGAAGAAGTGGAACGCAGATTGACTGCTTGACAGATTTCTCTAACTGCCGGAGGATACCCCCTTTTTAAGATACTTTCTTTGATATATTGTAATATTGCCTGTTGTTTTTCTGTTAATTTAGCATTAGCCATAGTATCAACTCCTTTGCATAGATTGTCAGCATTTGCAGTAACATTATATAGATATATAATATCATAAAAGCTACTTAAAAGCAAACTATTGTTCTTGTATACAAAAGCCTATTATGGCTAATGACGATTTGTCGGGGAGTTGGCAACATAAACAATTATAATAGTTTGTGGCTATTAGTTTATAAAAAACTCCGTATAATTCAATCATACTCGCAACCCATTTTCAAAGCTTCGACAAATTCACACAGACTGCGGAACTCGTGTGCTCGCCAAAAGCGGGCGAGCTGCACTAGGGACATCCTCGTCTGTGGAATTTGTACCTCGCTTTATCAAAAGGGTTAACCGCTAAAAAGATTGAATTATACGGAGTTTTTTATCTCCCACCACGCCACTGTTACAAAAGATTAGTGATGTGTAGATATCTTTATAACGGTTTATGTGATATACGAATCATTATTTGTGTTAGCTGAAGTATTGATTTTTAATATACTGTACCAATTTTGAGTGTGGGAAGTTTGAGTTATTTATAATACTTGATAGGCTACGGTTCTTTTATTTGTATAAGGCATAGATTTTTTTATATACCGTATGCTATACTTAAATTGAGTATAAAACTTATCTTATTGTAGCTATCAGGGTTTATTAAAATAAATTTATTTACTCAATTTTAGGTGGGTATTGGTATGACACTGTTCCAAAGAGATAGAGAAAATAGAGAGACTGGACTGAAAGAAGGGATTGAGCTTGGTCGAGAAGAAGGATATGAAAACAGTGCAAAAATTCTGAAGCTTTAAAAAAACAAAATATGGTTCTTGGAATACATTAATACATTAAGAAATATTTAGAAAATAGTTTTGATAAATTAAGTAACTCAAAATCAGTTTACCTAACTCACTTTCCATGCTATAATGAAGTCGTTTGAAAGAAAATGTATTTATGAGGAGAGTTTATGAAGAAAAGTTTATTGTTTTTAGCATGTGCATCTATCATGGCACTTACAGCATGCAGCTCTAACACAAACGCTACCACAGCGGCAGAGACTTCTGCTACAGAGGCGGCAAGCAGTGAGCAGACAAGTGCGGAAACCACAGCAGAGGCTGCAAAGGTTGATTTTAGCGGCAGAACACTTAATGTAGTAGCTACCAGTGACAAGTACAAGACCCTATTTGATGAGTTTACCAAGCAGACAGGTGCTAAGGTAGAATTCCTTTCAATGTCAAGCGGTGAGGTTATTTCAAGAGCTAAGGCGGAAGGCAAGCCTATGGCGGATGTGTGGTTTGGAGGCGGTCTTGATGCATTTATGGCAGCTAAGGATGACGGATTGCTTGAGTTATACAAGTCTCCTAATTCAGAAGATATAGCAGACGAGTATAAGGACGCAGACGGAGCATGGATAGCAAAGGGTATAACCGTTGCAGGATTTTTAGTAAACAACAGTGTTATCGAAGAAAAATCACTCACAGTACCGAAGACTTGGGAAGAGCTTGCAGACAGCAAGTATCAGGGCGAGATAATCATGAGTAATCCGGCAGTGTCAGGTACTAACTATGCGGTAGTAAAGGGACTTTTAGACCAGTACGGTGAAGAAGCAGGTTGGGAGTATATAAAGAAGTTAAATGCAAATATAGCCTTCTACGGTAAGAGAGGTAAGGATCCTCAAGAAAAGACTCAGGCAGGCGAATTTGCTATAGGTATTATCCCTGTAGATAAGTCAGCCTTTGATGCAGCCCAGGAGAGCGGACTTACTGTAGTATATCCGGAAGACGCTATTCCATGGGTACCGGAAGGAGTAGCTATATTTAAGGGCAGTGATAATACAGATGTTGCAAAGGCATTTGTAGACTTTATGCTTACCGCTGAGGCTCAAAAGATGATAGCTGAACTTGACGGTAAGGACAGCGCACAGATAATTAAGCCGGGAGTAAAGGGCTTGGAGCTTGGACTTCCAAAGGATAAGCTTATCAAGGAAGATTTAAGCACATTCGGAACTGACAGAGAGAGAATACTCGCAGAGTTCGCAAAGATTGCGGAAGGTAAGATAGAAGAATAAGCAGGTATAAGATGAATACAAGAAAATGGCATAAGTTTATGGATATATTGATAATACTGACACTTACGGTATCGGTAGGTATATTTATACTTATGCCGTTTTTTTACATTTTAAAAGAGGCATTTGTATATAAGGGAGTTTTTAATGTTGCCGAGCTTGGACAAATAATCATTAAAAACACAAAACTCTTAATAAATACATTAAAACTAAGTATAATCACGGCAAGTCTCACAGTCATTGTAAGCAGCTGTGTGGCGCTTTATCTGTATATAGAAAAAGAATTTATAAGAAATAAGCTTATACTTTTTTTGATGTTGACCATGATAAGTCCACCCTTTGTAAGTGCACTCTCATACATCAATCTATTTGGAAGAAGGGGACTTATAAGCTACAGACTCTTACACCTTTCCATACAGCCTTACGGTATGTGGGGCATAGTGTTTATGCAACTGCTCAGTGAGTTTTCATTGGCATCTTTGCTTATATACGGAGTGCTTAAAAATATTCCGAGATATATGATAGACAGTGCTAAAAGCTTGGGGGCAAGGACTAATGATATTATTAAAGATATACTGATTCCAAATATGAGTTCCGGCATCAAGGCTGCATTTATATTAAGTTTTCTAAAAAGCATATCGGACTTTGGAACTCCTGCCATAATAGGCGGCAAGTTCAATGTACTTGCGACAGAAAGTTATTTTGCCGTTATTGCCGAAGGGAACTTACATAAGGCGGCAAGCCTTAACATATTAATGTTTATTCCGGCACTTTTGGTATTTGTTTTTTATCAAAAAAGCCTTAAAAATATGCAAACTGCCACACATGGGATAAGCTCGGGCGAGTCGGATGTAAAAAGAAACGGCTGTATTTACCGTTTTATAAAAATACTGGCACTATTTTTTATTCTGTGGATAGGCTTGCAATACGCTTCGCTGATACTCTCCGCCTTTACTTCCATGAAAAAGGGAAATATGATATTTAGCCTTAAAAATATCAAAGAAAGCCTTGTCTATCTTGATGAGAGCCTGCTAAGAAGTATTACTTACAGCTTTATTTCGGCGGTTTTGGGAAGTATCATAGGGCTTATGATAGCTTATTATATGCAGATAAGAAAACTTCGTATAGCTAAATTCCTTGATATGACGGCAAGCTTTCCCTATATAATTCCAGGTACATTTTTCGGTTTGGGGTATATATTAAGTTTTAACAAGCCGCCGTTTCTACTGGTGGGAACTTCGGCTATAGTAGTGTTAAATGTACTTTTTAAACAGTTACCGTTTTCGACAAAAATGGGAAATTCCGCTATGGAGATGATTGATATTGAGGCACTTAGTGCGGTAAGAGACCTTGGAGGTTCAAGGATAGACGAGCTTAAGGACTTGGTGCTGCCGCTAAGTAAGGACTATCTTTTTATGTCCTTCGCCAATGCATTTACCACTACCATGACTACCATAGGCTCGATTATCTTCCTCGTATATCCGGGGCAGAAGGTGCTGACACTTGTAATGTTTGATGCGATACAAAGCGGTAAGTATGGGGTAGGCTCGGTGCTGGCACTGGTGATAATGCTGGTTTGTGTTGGGGTAAATGTGATTGTGAGGAAGTTAGTAATATAAACAATAGTCAAATTAAACAGCAGTAATTAAACAGAAACACTCCCTATTTCAATCATACTCGCAGTACTGTTAATAAAGTTTCGACAAACTTAGTACAGACTGCGGAACTCGTGTGCTCGCCTACTCCGTGGCGAGCTGCACTCGAACAGTCCTCGTCTGTAAAGTTTGTAACTCACTTTATTAACAGTACTAACCGCTAAAAAGATTGAAATAGGGAGTGTTTCTGTAATCACCAACCCGCAAAAAATAGCTGTATAAGGGTTTGGAGTAAATAGCTATTGTTTATGTTGCTAATGGGAGGCGGAGGGGGAGGTGCGGCAGCGACTTTTATTCAAATCTTAAAAGTTGTTCGTATAGAAGAAAAGAGAGGTTGTGTATGTATCTTGAGATTAAGGGGCTTTCTAAAAGCTACGGTACTAAGAGTATTATAGAAGATATAGATATTAATATGGATAAGGGGGCGCTTTTGTGCCTTTTGGGCGCATCGGGCTCAGGTAAGAGTACTATATTAAAAGCTATAGGCGGTTTTATAATCATTGATAAAGGAAGCATATATCTTGACGGGGAGAAGATAAGCGACAAGGAGGCACAGGATAGAGAAGTGTCTACAGTGTTTCAGTCCTACGGACTTTTCCCCCATATGTCTGTAATTGAAAATATTGCCTATGGGCTTAAGTTTAAGGGAATCAAGAAGAAGGAAAGATTAGAAAAGGCGGAGGAATTTCTTGATATTATCAAGCTTTCAGGTTTTGGAAGCAAGAAGATATCAGAGCTTTCCGGAGGGGAGCAGCAAAGAGTGGCTCTTGCCAGAAGTCTTATAGTAAAGCCTAAGCTGCTTTTGCTTGACGAGCCTTTAAGTAATATAGATGCCAAGTTAAGGCAGAGTATGAGAAATGAAATAAGAAGTATACAAAAAAAATTTGCCATAAGCACTATTTTTGTAACCCATGATCAGGAAGAGGCTTTCGAGCTGGCAGACAGAATTATTTACCTTAATAATGGAAGTATAGTACAAAACTCAGACCCCAGGAAGCTTTACTTAGAGCCTAAAAGCGAAAAGGTACTTAAGTTTATAGGTCAGGTAAATATCTGTGACGAGGGTTATGTAAGACCTGAAAAAATAGTACTCTGTGAAAACGGAGAAGAATTTGAGATAATGCATACCGTATACAAGGGGGCTTTTACGGAAATTTTGATAAAGAACGAGAAGTATACATTTACAATGCTGGTATTAAACTCGGAGGATAAGGAGTTTAGAGTGGGGGATAAAATAAGAGTAAGGTATAGTTTGAGAAAACTTGCGACTTAGGTTTATGGTGTAAATATATTTGCTGTTATTTGTACCGCAAGCCGGCGATGGAATGGGAGCTTACATGACTAATGAAATGGAAATTTTTATTTGTTGTAACACTATGCAGATCATAAAAATAAAATAGCAAATCAAGTATTACAAGAGTAGGATATATAGGGAATCACTCAAAAAATATATGACAGTTATTGGGATATCATACAGAACAAATTGAAAATGCCTATGAGGATATTGATAGTTTACTTAATACCCGAAAACACACATAGTAGTACAGAGATATTTTCCAATGCTAATTAAATGCTGATAAATATATTGACTTTTCTGCTAAATACCATTTGTTAGGAGCAAAAAATGATAAATCTATTTGAATATATTAAAGAAAATAAAAAGCTAAATACATTACTTATGCATGAATGTGATATTTATTTTTATAAGCAAAGTCAAGAAACTAATTTTTCGAGTAATCAAGAAATATATTCAATTCCATGCGAGGCATTTGCGCAGGATGGCAGCGGTGGAGAGTTTGTCTTTTTAAATGATGGCAGTATAGGATTTATAAGTAGCGAAGGAGAGGTCGGAAGAGTTGCAGAGAACTTAGACGGACTTATGACTTTTTTGCTCCACGCCGGAAATATTTTTGACTTTAACTGTAGGTTTCTTTATCAAAATCAAAGCTTACTAAAAAAATATTGTGCCGGATATATGTTAAAAATAAGAGAAAGCTATAAGACTGAGGACAAAGACTGGGATAGGATTCGATTGGATCTTGCCAAGGAGTTAAGTCTTACTTTTGAGCCTGATAAATTAGCAGATCTGGCAATGAATTTTTATCAATCAGCTACAAGAACTCCATCTTTTTCTTGCAAATATACGGATGGTGAAAACGAGTATATTTGTGATTCGGTGCTTTCAGATATTGTGGGTTTATGGGTAACTAAACTTACAGGTATGAGCAAAGAAGAAATTGAGAATAGCAGCAATAATTTCAATTTGTAAAAGTCAGTCTATCTCGATTTAGATGTATTGCTGTGTTAATATTTAAGATTAAATGAGTGAAATAATAAATCAATAGTAGGAGCTGTTCGGTACACGATACTAATATACCATAACTTCCGGATTTTTTTGAGGTAAATAAAAATAGATAATCTCGGTAAAATAATTAGGGCGTGTACTAAAACTATAACAGACTATACTATTTGCACAAAATAAATATTGATACACAGTAAATAAAGTTAAGTTTGAAAAAAATAAAAACTTTCAAAAAATGCAACTGACTCCATTTATCAATCGTTATATAAGTACAAGGTATAAAGAAAGGAGTAAGGCATGCTTGATGATATTATCAAATGGATTGTGCGATCGGTAGTGGAGTCTTTTCCCATTGATTCGAAACGCAAAGAAGAAGTACTAATAAATATTAAAAAAAGACAGTGGATTAGGAGATAGTCAAGATGTATTGTAGTTATTGCGGTAAGAAAATTCAAGATGGATCAAACTTTTGTTTCTCGTGTGGAAAAGAGACACTCAAACAAAAAAAGGAAAATGAACTTTCAGAGTTTGTAAAAAGGGCAAAGACAGGTGACCGGGATGCCATTACAGTTCTTTATGAAAAGACTTATACACAGGTTTTCTATACAGTAAAGTCTATGATCAAAGATGAGGATGCGGTATTTGATATATTGCAGGATGCTTATATGAAGGCATTTGCACATTTAGACAGTTTCAAGGGTGATGATAAATTCCTGCCATGGGTCAAGCAAATCGCTGCCAATACAGCAAGGGACTGGCTCAAGCGAAAGAAACCCTTGCTTTTTAGCGAGCTTAACACTGATGAAGATCAGGATATGAAATTTGAAGAACAAATAGAGGATGATAGAGATGAAAATATTCCCGAAAAGTTTATAGACCAGCAGGAAACGGTAAGGCTTATACGAGAAATCATTGACAATTTGCCGGAAGATCAAAGAGCGGCTATAGGTATGTATTATTATGATGGGATGTCAGTAAAAGAAATAGCTGCTGCCATGGGAGCATCCGAAAGTGCCGTAAAGAGCAGATTAAAATACGGACGTGATAAAATAGAGGCGAAGGTGATTGAACTTGAGAAGAACGGAACCAAGCTATACGGTATTGCACCGTTCCCATTCTGGTTATTACTAATGAACAGTCTAAAAAATTATGCACCTGAACTCTCACCGAATGTGAATGTTCTTAAAGCGGTACTGGAAAGTATTGTCAAAACCTCAGCGACCGGGGCGACTATCAAAACAGCAGGAGATATCGCACAAACAGCAACTGAAACTTCCAAGACGGCAGCCGGAGCAGCTGCAAGCGCAGCTACAGGAGGAGCGGCGGCAACAGGGACAACGGGCGTAGCGGGAGGAACTGCAAGTGGGGCAGTAGGTACAGCGACTACAGCCTCAGCAACAGGAGTCGGAGCAACAGCAAGCAAAGCAGCCACAGCAAAAGGAATTGGGGCACTTGCAGCCGGAATCGGCGGCTTGGGAGCAGCAAAAATTGCAGTAATTGTCTTGCTAAGCAGTGCTTTTATAGGGGGCGGTGTATTCGGAGTAACACAACTAATTAAATTAAGTAACGAACAGGCGGTGGAAGAGACTTTAGAAGAAGATGATGAAGAGCCTAAAAGCAAGGAAAGCAGCGAGCCTGAAGAAAGCACAGAGGAGAGTACTGTAGAGAGCTCTCTTCAAGCAGAGGCTTTGGAGCAATATAAGCTTATTATAAGCAATGCAGCCGGATATGATTATTACAATGGGGATTTTCCTTTGGAAGGTGATTATAAATATGCACTGGTGAAACTGCAAGAAAATGATCCGGTACAGACCCTGCTCTTAGGAGCAAAAACAGTTAGAGAATCTTATTATATACGTGTTTTCAGGTATGATCCCGGAACTAAAACTGTGCATCAGCCCGCAGAAGTAATTGACGAGGGAATGGTGAGCAGGAGTGTTGTAACAGGTGTGAATATGATGGCAGACGGAAACGGTATTCATTGGATGAGTACAGCCAGAGGAGACGGAGAAACTACGCTTGAGCGTGTAACACTGGATGGAGATGTTCTTCGTAAAGAATTAGTATATACAGGAGGTTTTGGTGCCGAATTGCCGGCTGAATTCAAATCTGTAGAAATAGAGTGGCATAGTACCCAAGATTTAAGTGCTATTGACAGACAATTAAGCAGTTTAAGCCAAGACAGTCAAGTGCCGCAGCAACTGCCACCGGCGACCGAGATACAAGTCTCAACACAGGCAACACTTCCGACAGATGGTGACCGTATAGTACTTACCGGAACTATTAATGATTATGATTATAATGGAGTGATCAAAGTTCAAGGAGAGCCTGATCCTAACGGATCAACTGATAGAACTGAAAGGTATGTTGTGTTTGTATTGGATAAACCTCAGGTGATGAATTTAGAGCAAGGTGACGATAGCGGAGAAAAAAGAAGTGATGAAGTAAGAATGATATATCTGGGACCGTACAGTAATTTAGGGCAGTATTACGGACAACATGTTACAGTCAGTGTGGATCCGGATGAGATGATGTGGCCGAGTGATACCAGAATGCCGGTCGGACAGCCAAGCGGTTCCATTCGTGTATTAAATTAGCACACTTTAACGGATTCGTATATTACAGCAATATTGCAATATAAAAATATACTCAAACTTCCCACACCCAAAATGGGGTTCGTACATTGAAAATTCAATATTTCAGCTAACAAAATAATGATTTATGCTGTTTTAGGTTTAGGATGTAATGCATTTTGCAGATATTTTGGCAGCCTTGATTCAAAATCAAGCATAAAAACAGATATTTGATCGTTACTTAATCTAAGTGTCTCACAAAGACTTGCCATCAATGCAGTCATTAATATAGCAAGTGAGCGATAAAAAGTGATATCTGCCATTTCATCCACAAGAAAAAAGAATAACTCACCAAGAGTCCGATAGTCTTCATTTTGTCTTTGCTCAACTGAAAGTAGCATATACCTAAGAAAAACAATTGCAGTATGTGCAGTCAGTGCATCATAAGATAAGCTGTGGCACTCACCTATAAGATTAAGCATTGATTTACAGGTTTTAAAAAATACTTCTATTTGCCATCTTTTTCCGTAAATACGAATGATCTCTTCTTCACACAAACTTGTGTCAGTGCATATAAAGGCAAGCCAATCCTTACGATTAGCTTTATTCCTTACACAGACAATTTTAGCTGCTATAGGTTCTTCTTTTCCTACTTTTACATCAACTGAAAGTAGATATTTAGATCTACCTCTACGCTTTTTGCTTTGTGAATAAATCTCCTTTATATTAAGTTGTTTTCCACAGTATTCATACTTGATGCGTGAGCTTTTCTTGATCATTGCAATGACATCTATCCCTCTTGACTTGATATCAGTTATCTGAGCGGGAGTGGCAAACCAAGAGTCAAACAGGACATAGTCGGCAGATAATCCGGCTTTAGTTGCATTATCAAGAAGAGTAAGCATTGCCTTTGGTGCTTTTGTTTGAGCAAGTTCTCTACGCTTTCCTGCAATCGTTCTTTTGTCAAATGATCTTTTGGGACCAATAATATTTGATTCCTTAGAAGAAGCTAAAAGGCAACTGTTAACAGGGATAAGAGAATTGCCGTCACTCCAACATAAAGTAAGCATACGATAACCCTTTTGATAACTCATGCTTACATGGTCAAACACTCTTGAACTGAGTTCGGTCTTTTTACAGCCTGTTCGGTTAAAAAGACTGTCATCTATTATGAATACATTTTTTCGATCAGGTGATGTCAGCTTACTGATATCGTTATTGACTATATTTGCAGCAACTAGGGAAGTGAGACGAAGCCAATTAGTTTTTACAGAGTTCATGAAACGATAAAAAGCATTCTTGGAAAAGTTTTCGGTAAAAGTTCCTG
>ERZ773014.1766-NODE-1766-length-13256-cov-17.213620_pt1 | contig 13256 bp, 11 predicted proteins | sample MGYA00580841_ERZ773014 | MGnify/ENA primary metagenome ERZ773014 (study PRJEB29015, sample SAMEA2737989) | human oral metagenome | biome: human oral; feature: human-associated habitat; material: dental | place: China | collected 2067 ...
GAGCGAATCGAGCGAGATGCCCAGGCCGCACCTCGAACAGAGGTCGGCACGGCAGCGGCGATGTCGCGGGCCCATCGCCGGTTGGCGGACAAGGACGGGTCCGAATCCGGAGTCGAGACGAAGGGGCTCCGGATATCGTCGCCCGACACGGCGGTGGCAGTGGGAAGACCCGCCTCGCGCTCGGCGAGACGATCCTGGAGCCGATTGGGAGCCGGCACGGGGGCGTCGGGATCGAGATCGGCCAAGGCCGCCAGGAAGCGCCCCTCCTCGCGAGCGAAGACGGTCGCATCCGAGGCCAGGTCGAACACCCCGGACATGAAGTTGTCCGGAGCGGCATTCTCCTCAAGACGGCGTACGAGATAGGAGATGGCGACGTCGAACTCGTCCGGGTCGACCACGGGCACGTACAGCAGAAGATGACCGGTGTCGTGACGCACCACCTCCTGCAGTCCGGTGGCCATGCCCGCCAGCATCTCGAACTCGACGTCGTCCGCGACGCCGCGAGCGGCCCGCAGCTCATAGGCGAAGGCGATGTCGAACAGGTTCTGGCCCGCCACACCGAGGCGGATGGCACGGGTGCGCTCAGGGGTCATGGCCCAGCTCAGAATGCGCTTGTAGTTGGTGTCTGTGGCCTGCTTGGTCGGCCACGTGGTCAGCTCCCAGCCGTGGATCTGGGCGTCGACCCTCTCCATGGACAGGTTGGCCCCCTTGACCACCCGCACCTTGATGCGAGAACCACCGGAGTCCACACGAGCAGTCGCCCATTCCTGAAGACGCTCCATGGCGGCCAGGGAGTCGGGCAGGTAGGCCTGCAGCACAATGCCCGCCTCGTAGTCGGTCAGATCCTCCTGGTCGAGGATGGCGGTGAATACCGCAATGGTCAGGTCGAGGTCCTTGTAGTCCTCCATGTCGAGGTTGAGGAAAGTGCCGTGATCACGGGCCAAGCGGTACAGGGGCGAGAGCACGTCCACACCGTGGGCGACGACCTCATCGAAGCCCCACGGATTGTGCGGACCGGTCACCGCGGAGACCTTGACGGAGACGTAGTCGACGTCCTCACGGGCCACCAGGCGGGAGACCTCCGCCAGGCGCTGCGCGGCCTCCTTGTCCCCCAGAACGGCCTCGCCCAGAAGATTGACGTTGAGTCGATTGCCACCGGAGCGCAAGCGAGCCAGAGCGGGCCCCAGTCCTCGATCGGTGGCATCGACGACGAGGTCGCCGACGATCTCGCGGAAAACACGACGCGCCACGGTGGTCGCCGTACGAGGGGCCAAGCGGGCGGCCCTGCCTCCCAGGCCCATGGCGGCGGCCAGGGAGGGCGGCAGGAAGTCGGTGCGCCCAGCAGCCAGCCGCGTCAGGGCATGGCTGGCGACGTCGAGGTCGGCGGGCCGCACGACATCATCGACGAAGCGAGTGGTGAAGCTCAGGCCGTCCGGGTCCGACAGGATTCGCGCCAGAAGCCTCGCAGTGCGGGGAACGGGCTGGGACGTCGACTCCTCGGCCCAGCGGCGCGCGCGTGCGATCGCCCTCTCGCCGATCTCCCACAGTTCCTCGGGGCAACGGCGCTCGGCGTCGTTGGACACAGGGTGATCGACGGTGGTGGACATCGGTGATGCTCCTGGCTCGGCGGGGTACGGAATGCCCTCTAAGTGTGCCTTATCCCACCACCTCTGTGGGCGGAAAGTCCCGAGTCCAGAAGATGATCACGCATGCGGGCATCTCCGAGGCGAGGGCGGCGACGTGTGACATGTAGGGACGCCCAGGCGAGAAGCCCAGTTCAGAAAACCGATTCAGAAGCCGAGTTTGGTCAAGGCCTTGGGATCGGACTGCCAGTCCTTGGCGGTCCGCACATGCAGATCGAGGTAGACCTTCCTTCCCAGGAGTTTCTCAATCTCTTTGCGGGCCATCATGCCGATCTCCTTGAGACGAGATCCTCCCCGGCCGATCATGATGGCCTTCTGGGAGTCGCGCTCGACGACGAGGCTCACGCGCACCTGGAGTCGCCCGCCCTCGCCTTTGACACGCGCCCCAGTGGTATCCGTGGTCGGGTCGAGGATCTCATCGACGACGACCGCCAAAGAGTGGGGCAGTTCGTCGCGCACGCCTTCCAGGGCGGCCTCGCGCACGAGTTCGCCGATCATCATGGCCTGCGGCTCATCGGTGATCTCGCCAGTGGGGTACAGCGGCGGGGAGAACGGCAGGTGGGAGACGAGCACATCGGTCAGAACATCGATCTGCTGGCCGCGTCTGGCCGAGACGGGGACGATATCGGCCCATTCGCCGAGTTGATCGACAGCCAGCAGCTGAGCCGCCAGAGCCTCCTTGGACACCGTATCGGCCTTGGTCACCACAGCGACGACGGGCGTGCGCGCTTCGGCCAGGTCACGGGTGATGAAGCGGTCGCCCGGGCCGATCTTCTCGTCGGCCGGGATGCAGAAGGCGATGACATCGACACCTGCCAGGGTCTCGCGCACCAGGTCGTTGAGACGTTTACCGAGAAGAGTCCGGGGACGGTGAAGGCCGGGGGTGTCGACCAGGACCAGTTGGGAATCGCTGCGGTGAACGACACCGCGCACATTGTGGCGGGTCGTCTGAGGCCGGCCAGAGGTGATGGCGACCTTGGTACCGACCAGGGCGTTGGTCAGCGTCGACTTCCCGGCATTGGGGCGTCCCACCAGGCAGGCGAAGCCCGCCCGAAAATCCTCGGGCGTCTCGGGAACGATGATCTCGACGCGCGCAGAGGCGGGTGAAGAGGCGTCGAAGTCCTCGTCGTTGTCCTCAAGAGCGTTAGGGCCGTCCATGAGCTCGGCATCACTTGGGAAGCGAGCCGGTGGGAAGTCCCCTTCAATGGCGCTATCCGCACTATTAGCACTGACAGCACTGACGGGGCTGACAGGACTGCCGACACCACTCGCGCCATCGGCGGCGCCGATCTGCTCGCTCGTTGAATCACTCATCGGTTGTATCTTCTCCCAGGACCGTGTTCAGCGCCAGCAATCGGAAAACTGGGCGGAATAGGCCGGGAGGCCGGGAAAGCCCGTAAGACCCGGAATGCATTACGTGGTGGCGGCCCCGGTTCTCGGGTCGTATAGGGGTCTATCAGAGAGCGCCCGCTGGGCGGATATCAGGCGCGGGCGCCGATGAGATCGGGCCCGGGAGTGCGACTGACGATGAGAGTGGCGACCTGGCGTCGTCTGCCGACGGCTTCCTCGGCGGTCAGGTCCACCCCCTGAGCGCTGCCATGAGCCCCGGGGAGGGGGACGCGGCCGATGGCTTTGGTGAGCAGACCGCCCGCCGTATCGACGTCATCGTCATCGATCTCCAAGCCGAACAGCTCGCCGAGTTCATCAAGGCCCAGACGCGCGGGGACGCGATAGCGCCCCTGGCCCAGCTCCTCGACTTCGGGCTCGGCATGGTCGTGCTCGTCGGTGAGTTCGCCGACGACCTCCTCCAGGAGGTCCTCCATGGTGACCAGTCCGGCGGTGCCGCCGTACTCGTCAACTGCGAGCACCATGTGGACGCGGCCGGTCTGCATGTCGCGCAGCAGGTCGTCAGCGGGCTTGGTCTCAGGGATCCAGACGGCCTCGCGGGCGAAGGAGGACACCGGGCGGGTCTCATGCTCAGGGCGGTCGGACAAACGCCGCAAGACGTCCTTGAGGTAGAGGATGCCGCGGACATCATCGGCGTCCTCCCCCACGACGGGTACGCGCGAATAACCGGAGCGCACGAACAGGCGCATGGCGGCGGAGGCGGGTTTGTCGGCGTCGATGGTGACCATGTCGGTGCGGGGCACCATGACCTCGCGCACGAGGGTCTGGCCGAGCTCGACGACGCTGCGCATCATCTCGCGGTCCTCGTCCTCAATGGTCTCGGCCTCGCCGATCTCGTCGATCATCTCGCGCAAGTCCTCGGTGACCTCGGCGCGGGCCTCAGCATCGGTCAGGGCGGCCGAGCGCCCGTAGCGGGAGTCGATCCATCGCCACGGGGCGCCGAGGGCGTCGACCTTGAGGAGCACGCCGGCCAGGACCAGCAGGGTGCCATCGGGGTGACGACGCCCGACTGAACGCGGGGAGAAGCCGACCACCAGGCCGAGCAGAACAATATTGAGCACGACGGCCACGACCAGTACCTGCCACCACCGGTCCAGCAGGCCTGAGGAGGCCAGGGTCAGCAGGACTGCGGCGAGCATATTGACGGCGACGCGGATCGGAGCGACAGAGCCCAGGACCTGGCCCCGTTTCTCGGCCAAGGCCAAGACCCGACCGGCACCGCGTCGCTGATCTTGAACGAGATCCTCGGCGGCGGCACGGGTCATGCGCATCAGCGCCGTCTCTCCGGCCGTCAGCACAGCGCCGAATGCCAGAACGATAATGGCCAGGACGATCAGGAGGGCAACGGGCGTGCCGCTCACTGGCCCCGCTCCGCGAGGAAGGTCAGCAGCAGAGTGCGTTGAAGGTCGAACATCTCCTTCTTCTCCTGCGGCTCGGCATGGTCGTAGCCCAGAAGGTGGAGGATGCCGTGGGTGGTCAGCAGGAGCATCTCCTCGACAGCGGAGTGGCCCGCCTCGATGGCCTGCTTGGCGGCGACCTGCGGGCATAGCACGATGTCGCCCAAGGTTCCCGCCGGCGTCTCGCTCTCAGCGGTGCCGGGCCGCAGCTCATCCATGGGGAAGCTCATGACGTCAGTGGGACCGGACAGTTTGAGCCAGCGCATGTGGAGTTCGGCCATGGGCTCGGGGTCGACGAACAGGATGTTCAACTCGGCCAGAGGATTGACATGCAGAGCGCGCAGAACGTGATCGGCAAGCGCGGAGAACTCGGTGCCATCAATGGCGGTCTGAGTCTCATTGACGACCTCGGTACTCACGGGCGGTTCCTCTCGCGGAATTCTGAAGGGGTGCGGCCGCGGCGGTTGCGACGGTTATCGTGGTTGTTGTGATTGTCACGATTGTCGCGCGCGCGGTCATGGTCATGGCCGGGGGCAGGTGCAGCCCGCTCAGCGGCCGTCTGAGCCTCGTAGCGGGAGTATGCCTCGACGATGCGCCCCACGAGGCGGTGGCGCACGACATCGGCGGAGCCGAGCTCGCAGAAGGCGATGCCGTCGACGCCGTCGAGGATGCGGCGCACGACGAGCAAGCCGGAAGGCCGCTGCCCGGGCAAGTCGATCTGGGAGACGTCACCGGTGACGACCATCTTGGAGCCGAAACCGAGGCGGGTGAGGAACATCTTCATCTGCTCGGGGCTGGTGTTCTGAGCCTCGTCCAGGATGACGAAGGCGTCGTTGAGGGTGCGCCCGCGCATGTAGGCCAGGGGCGCCACCTCGATGGTGCCGGCGGCCATGAGGCGGGGCAGGGCCTCGGGCTCGAGCATGTCGTGAAGGGCGTCGTAGAGGGGCCGCAGGTAGGGGTCGATCTTGTCAGTCAGACTCCCCGGCAGGAAGCCGAGGTTCTCCCCCGCTTCGACGGCGGGCCGGGTGAGGATGATGCGGGAGACCTGCTTGCGCGCCAGGGCGTCCACGGCCTTGGCCATGGCCAGATAGGTCTTGCCGGTGCCGGCCGGGCCGATGCCGAAGGTGATGGTGGATTCCTCGATGGCGTCGGTGTAGGTCTTCTGGCCGAGGGATTTGGGGCGGACGGAACGGCCATGAGCGGTCAGGACGTCGTCGGCCAGGACCTCGGCCGGACGGGCGGCGACGTCCAGCAGACTGATGGCGCGCTCGACGGCATCCGCGGTCAGGGGCGTGCCCGCACGAGCGACGTCGATGAGCTCGGACAGGAGCAGGACGACGACATCGACCCGGGATTCCTCGCCGGTGATGGTGATGGTCGTACTGCGCACATGAACATCGACGTCCGGAAATCCCTTCTCAATGGCGCGCAGGACCTCGTCCCGGGCGCCCAGGAGGATGACCGGGGCGACGTCCTCGGGCAGGGTGAGGGTGCGGACCACGGTGGAGTCGGGGGCTGTGGAGGCGGAGTGGGCGGCAGCCGAGTCGATTGATGAAACGGTTAGGGCTGCGGAACCTGCCGGGATTGAGGAGCTGGCGGTTGAGGAGGTCATCGCCGGCGAACCGGCTGCTGCGGTGGGCGGTGTCGTCATCACTGTCGATCCTAGATGATTGGTCCCAGAGACGCCGAGGGCACGTCACCCCGGGGCTACTCGCACGCCGCCATCACAAGATGCCATGGTTCATCATCTGGAGATGTCGGGCCGATCGACGTTTTTCCGGTTCAACTCTCCAGTCCGATACCTGCACCTCGGATCGGCTAGTGTTGCCTTGTAGTCGGCCATGGGCGCCGAGATGCGGGCGAGACCCGCACCAGTAACGTCTTTCGAGGATTCGTATGACTGACTACCTCACCCTTGGAAATGACGGCCGACTCATAGATCGCGAAGGCAAGACCCTGGAGCTCAAGCGGTATCTCAGCTCGCCCACGGGTCCGCTGCGCACCATCACAGCCTTCGCGAACTCCGCGGGTGGCCGCCTCGTCATAGGGATCGCGGATGATGGCACCGTGGTCGGTGTTGAGGACCCGCTCTCCGAGGAGGAGCGCGTCGCCAGTCTCATCAATGACTGGATCTCGCCCCAGCTGGTTCCCGCCATCGACCTTGTCACGCTCGGCGGCAATACTGTTCTCGTCGTCGATGTTCCACTGAGCACCCGACGCCCCCACTACATCACTCGGCAGGGCCCAGAAGCGGGCGTCTACGTGCGTCTCGGTTCCTCCACTCGCCAGGCCGATCCGGCGCTGGTCGCCGAGCTCGAACGCAACGCTCACGGTATCGCCTTTGAGAATCTGTCCGAGCCGCGTGCGGCTCTGACCGACCTGGATATGAGCACTCTGGCCGAGCTGCGCGGCCGCACCACCGACACGGATGATCTGCTGGCACTCGGTCTTGCAGTGAGACAAGGCGATCAGATCGTTCCGACCTACGCAGGGATTCTCGTTGCGTGCCCCGACCCCACGCGTTTCCTCCCCTCCGCCTGGGTTCAGTGCGGCCGATTGCGCGGCCCCCACGGCACTGACATCTTCGACCAGGTAGAGATCCACGGCCCAATGCCGTTGGCCGCCGACGAGGCCGTCGACTTCCTGCTGAAGCACGCCTACAAGACCGCCGTCTTCGGAGAAGTGCGTCGTCGCGATGTCTACTCCATCCCCGTTGAGCCGATCCGCGAGGTCATCGTCAACGCCCTCGTACACGCCTCCTACGCCGAGCGCAGCACTCCCATCCGCATCGGTTTCTACGACAACCGCGTCCAAGTCGACAGCCCCGGGCTGCTCCTCCCCGGCATGACCGTCGACACCATGCGGAAAGTGTCCCGGCTGCGCAACCCCGCACTGGCGCGCATCTTCCACGAAGCCGGGATCATGGAACAGTGGGGCACGGGCATCCAGCGCGTCTTCGAGCAGGTGGCCCAAGCCGGCCTGCCCGAACCCACTATCGAGGAGGTCGTCGACCGCGTGCGGGTCACGATCCACGTGCCCAGCCACAACCCTGCCGATGCCGGAAAGCACGGTGAGTCACTAAGTCGAGGCACTAAGTCGGAGCACCGAGACGGAGCACCAAGGCACCAAGTCGAGGCACTAAGTCAGGACACCAAGGCACCAAGTCGAGGCACTAAGTCGGAGCACCAAGACGGAGTGCCAAGCACACCGACTACCGCTCTGACGCCGGACGAGTTGACTGTTCTACATCAGATGGAGACAGCGACAGTAAGCAGGGCAGAGATCATGAACGCGCTGGGCATTACAAACCAGACGCGCGCATTCCAGCGCCATGTCGAACCGCTGATCGAGGCCGGACTCGTCGAACGAACGATCCCTGACAAGCCCACGAGCCGCCTCCAGCGCTACCGAATCACCGACGCCGGACGCACCTATCTCAACAGGCTCTCCGGAGACGTTAAATGAGCATCAATCTCCGATGGAGACAGCTCGCGTCATGGCGCCGCAAGAATGGGTTGTTCTACGCCATTGTCGCTTGGATTTTCCTAGCTGTACTGGTCGGGAGGGTTGGTTGAGGGGGTGTGATCTGAGTCTTTGAGGTGAGGAGAGCGCCTTGGGCTGGTTGAGTGGGGGTGTTGTCACCCACAGCAGCCGGGCGCTGGTGACCGCTGATAAGGGGAACGGCCCGCAGTGTGTGAGGTCTTTCGTAACGTGGGTGCGGGGCCTGTCGTCCACCGGCTGGGAGCCTGTCAAGTTGTTTGTGTATGTGGTGTGGGTTACAGGTGGGGGTTGATTCGGTCGGGATAGGCCAGGGACAGCTGTTGGAGGGCTTGCTTCCAGTTGGTGGTTATAGCGCCCTCGATCAGTCTGCCGGTGGTCGCGCTCTTGCCGGCCCGTCCTTTCTGCTGCTCCTTTTGCCGTTGTCGGGCTCTCTTGTCCTCGATGTTGCAGATAGCCAGCCACAGCAGCTTGACCGCTGCCTCGTCGGAGGGGAAGGGACCCCGGTTCCTGGTGACCTTGCGCAGCTGGTAGTTCAGCGACTCGATCGCGTTGGTGGAGGGGGTACCTCCCACGAAGTGGGGGAGAGATGACCCGTCGCACCATCGGCGGGAAGGCCAGGAAAGGAGTGAATCGCTCCCAGGAGTCGGTGTGGACTGCTAGGTGTTTTTCGGACACTGCTTGTTTGGGGTTTCAGGCTGCCTTGGTTAGACCCAGGAATTCTTGCTCGACCTCGTTAGGTGTGCGGTATCCCAGGGCTGAGTGAAGGCGTACGTGATTGTATCTCAGCTCGATCCACGAGGGCCTGTCCAGTTTTCTGTGTAAGCGGGGTCTATAGGTAGGGGTTGATTCGATCGGGGTAGGCGGTGGCGAGCTGGGCCAGGGCCTTGTTCCAGTCGGTGGTGATCTGCCCTTCGACGAGCTTGCCCTTGGCCCTGCGCTTGGATGCTGGCAGTCCTTTCTCCTTGTCGCGTTCTCGGGCTCGTTTGTCCACAGGTGTCGCAGATCGCCAGCCACAGCAGCTTGACCACCGCCTCATCGGAGGGGAAGTGACCGCGGTTCTTGGAGACCTTGCGCAGCTGGTAGCTCGCAGTCTCGATCGCGTTGGTGGAGGGGGTACCTCCCACGAAGTGGGGGAGAGATGACACGCCTGAGCATCGGCGGGAAGTCCAGGAAGGGAGTGAACCTCTCCCAGGCCCGCTCCCAGGTCGTCACCGTCTGGGGGTACTTGACCCCCATGTCGGACTCGGAGAAGTCGGTCAGGGCCTGCCAGGCGGCCTCCTGGTTCGGGGCGGTGTAAACGGCCTTGAGAGCGGCCGCGACCTTCCGGCGGTCCCCGTAGGAGACGAACCGCATCGAGGCACGGATCAGGTGGACCACACAGGTCTGGACCGTGGCCTGGGGCCAGGTCGCCTCGATCGCCTCGGGAAGGCCGGTGAGCCCGTCACATTCCCCCGCGCGCTTCGCTCCGGTGCGGGAGGTGCCCCCTCTACGATCAGCACGTCCTTGACGCCCCTGTTGGCCAGCTCGGCGCACACGAGCCGCCCTTCAAGGAGGCTCCCTCCCCGGGCCCGGGGCCCAGATACTTAAGCCACGTGCTTGATACCGTCCATGCCCCGCCCCGACCGCGATGTGGGCTGAGCGGGAGGCGACCCGGTGATCAACGCGGACCTTGACCCGAATCGCGTCGAGGTAGACCACCGGGTAGAACTCCTCCAGCGGGCGGCGCTGCCACTCCAGGACAGCCTCGGCGACCGCGTCGGTGATCCTCGAAATGGTCCCCGAGCTGAGCTCCACGCTGAGCGTGGAGGCCAGGTGGTGCTGGATATCCCGCACCGTCATTCCACCGGCGTACAGGCTGATGATTCACACGCATCCAGGCCGTCCAGGCGGCGCTGACCTTTGCGCACCAGACGCGGGGTGAAGGTCCCGGCCCGGTCCCGGGGCACCTCGATCTCGAAGGGCCCCACCTCAGAGTCCACCATCTTGGACGTGGTCCCGTTCCTGGCATTGCCGCGTGCCTGGGTGGTCGGCTCGCCCTTGTCGTAACCCAGGTGCTCGGTCAGCTCAGCGGCCAGGCCCCTCTCCAGGGCCTCCTTGACCAGGGCCGGCAGCAGGCCATCAGCCCCGGTCATGCTCACCTGCCCGGAATCAATCTGCTCAAACAAGCCATCCAGAGCCCCAGCCGAGCGCAGCTGGTCGACCACATCCCGCCCACCAGCAGGAGCCCTGTTGTCATCATCAGTAGCAGTCATCAGTGTCAGTCCTTCCACAAGGGCTTACACAAACCATTGAACAGGCTCCTCAGGTTTGGACCACGGCCCGATCAGTGTGCACGACAAGATGGCCTCCATGGGACTGAAGGCGCCCTCACCGGCGTGGCTGGCCCGACTCTTCCGCGACCAGGGGGTGGCCCGCTCAGAGCCGTCCAAGAGACCACGGGCGGCCTGGAGACGGTTCGTCTACCCCGCCCCCAACGCCTGCTGGCAGCTCGACGCCACCGAGTACGTCATCACCCAAGGACGCAAGGTGGTCATCTTCCAGCTCCAGGACGACCACTCCCGCCTGGCGGTGGCCTCCCTGGTCGCCTCCAGCGAGACCAGCCAGGCAGCCATCGACGTCTTCGACAAAGGCGTAGCCGCCCGGGGTGTGCCCCAGCGTCTGCTGACCGACAACGGCATCGTTCTTAACCCCAGCCGGCGCGGAGTCACCGGACGCCTAGTGGAGCACGTGCGCTCCCTGGGGGTCGAGCCCATCACCTCCAAGCCCTACCACCCCACCACCCAGGGCAAGAACGAGCGCTTCCACCAGACCCTGTTCCGATACCTGGACCAGCAGCCCCTGGCCGCCTCCATCGCCGAGCTTCAGGAGCAGGTAGACCGCTTCGACCTCGTCTACAACACCCAGCGCCCCCACCAGGGCCTGCCCGGGCGCATCACCCCGCAGCAGGCCTGGGACGCCACCGAGGTGGCCCAGGCACCCCGACCGGACCGCGACACCGCCCCCATCACCCCAGGAGGCTCAGCCCCTCAGCCAGACACCACCGCACAGCGCCGGGTGCATCGACACAAGCCCATCGGTGCCACCGGACAGCGCGAGCTGACCGTCGGCCGCAACGGCACCGTCCACATCGGTGGCATCGCGTTCCTGGTCAACCGCCACCTGGCCGCCTCCACGGTCATCGCGATCTGGGACACCAGCACCATCACCTTCGCTGATCCCCACGGCGAGGTCCTGATCCAGTACACCTGGCCGCCCCACGGCACCTCCTACGTCTCTCACCACCCACCCGACCCCACCAACCAGCGCGGAGGCCGCGGCCGCAAGAGACCCTAACTGTCACCCATGTCCCGACACACCAAACGTCACCGAAGTCCTGACACAGAACCGTCACCCATGTCCCGAGACATCACAGCCCCTATGTGGTGTGTCAAGCGGTGGTGGGTAGTTTCGTGGCTGGTTGGGGGTTGTAGAGGGTGTTGTTGCGGATCATGGCGTGCAGGGTCGGGGTGCGGCGGTGGGCCAGGGCGAGGACGGCCTGGTTATGGCGTTTGCCTTGGTCGCGTTTGCGCTGGTAGTAGGCCCGGGAGACGGGGTCGGAGCGCAGTGAGGCGAAGGCGGACAGGAACATGGCGCGCTTGAGTCTCTTGTTGCCGCCGTGGGAGACGTGCTCGCCGCGGATCGATGAGCCGGAGCGGCGTGTGACGGGAGCGAGCCCGGCATAGGAGGCCAGCTGGGCGCCGGTGTCGAAGGTCTTGCCCAGGGTCTCGGCCAGGAAGACGGCTGCGGTCCCGACCCCGACACCCGGCATGGAGGTCAGGACCTCGTGAAGAGGGTGGGCCCGCACCAGGGTCTCGACCCGGGCGGCGACGTCGGCCCGCTGGGAGTGCAGGGCGATGAGCTGGCGGGCCAGGTGGGGCAGCACCGTGCCGGCGGCCTCGGTGCCGGTGACGGTGACGGTCTGCCGGCCCAGGGCCGATACGATCTTGCCGGCCCAGGCGGCGTGGCGCCGGGCGCCGTGCTTCTTGAGCTTGGCGTCGATGCGGGCCCTGCCGGCCTTCCTCAACGCGGTGGGGGTGGGCCATGCGGCGATGACCTCCAGGACGGCGTCGTGCTTCAGCCGAGGTCCCAGGATGGTCTCCAGGGCGGGGTGGATCTGGGTGTACAGGCCCCGGATCCGGTTGGCGGTCTGGTTGACCTGTCTGGCCAGGTCCAGGTCGAAACCGGTCAGCATGCTCAGCGCCGCGGCGTCCTCGTCCGAGGTGCTGATGGCTCTCAGGGTGTGGGGCATGGTGCGGGCGGCGCCGGCGATCACGGCCGCGTCCTTCGCGTCGGTCTTGGCGCTGCCCGGTGTCAGGTCGGCGATGCGGCGCATCGACAGCCCGGGCAGGTAGCCCACGGTGATGCCCATGTCCCGGGCCACCGCCACGGCCAGGGCCCCGATGGTGGCGGGCTGGTCCACCACCACCAGAAGGTGACCGTGGGCGGCCAGTTTCTCGTACAGGGCGCGCAGACGCGCCTCGTCGTTGGGCAGGGCCTTGTCGAAGACCTTCTTGCCGCCCTTGGTCAGGGCCGTGGCCCAGTGGTGAGTCTTGCCGACGTCGATGCCGACGAAGACCTCGATGTCCTCGATATCCATCTTTCTGCCGCCTCCCGCTTAAGTGGGTGAGGACCAGCCGGTGGACGATCGGTCCCGCACCCACGTTACGGAAGACCTCACACGCAGTGGGTCGTTCCCCTTATCAGCGGTCACCGGCGCCCGGCCGCCGCGGGTGACAACACCCCCCGGATCATCTACGTACAGGGGCAAGACATCATGCCCGCAGCGGCTGGCCCAGCCCCGGACCACCCGGGACCACCAACAAGGTAACGGGGGAGGGAGGCTGACGCAGGCCGGCGAGTTCACGGGGAAGGATATTGTGTCCTGCTCCTACCGGATCGGCCTCATCGAAGGGCTGATCCGCAGTTATCTTAAGAAAGAAGAAGTCATCATGAGCATCGTGGTCGAGCGCAGGAGGAGCGGAGCGCGAATCGCGCCCCTGTGGAAGAACCGGGACTACCTGCGGTGGTTCACGGGGGATCTGCTCGGCGACCTGGGCTCCTCCCTGAGAGGTTTCGCCATGCCCCTGGTGACTCTGGCCGTCGGCGGCACCGCCACCGCTTCGGGCCTCATCGGCACCACCGGCCGGATCGCCTACGTCGTCGGGCTCCTGCCCGGCGGCGTCATCGCGGACCGCACGGATCGGAAGCGGCTCATCGTAACCGGCCATGTCCTGCGGGCCCTCGTCTTCGGGGCGGTGGCCCTGGCCTG
>ERZ773014.1772-NODE-1772-length-13226-cov-9.112064_pt1 | contig 13226 bp, 7 predicted proteins | sample MGYA00580841_ERZ773014 | MGnify/ENA primary metagenome ERZ773014 (study PRJEB29015, sample SAMEA2737989) | human oral metagenome | biome: human oral; feature: human-associated habitat; material: dental | place: China | collected 2067 ...
GCCTGGCCACCATGTACGGCTCCATCATCGCCGTCGGCCTCATCGTCTTCCTGGTGGCGCCCTTCTTCGCCAAGCTCCTGCGATTCTTCCCGCCGATCGTCACGGGTACGCTCCTGACCGTCATGGGCACGACGCTCCTGTCTGTCTCCGCCGGAGACATCGTCGCCTGGGCCGATCAGGCCACCGGTGATGCAGCGAAGGCAACCGCAACATTCGAGGCACTCGGCTTCGCTTTTGGAACGATCGCGATCATCGTCATCATCCAGCGCCTCTTTAAGGGCTTCATCGGGACCCTATCCGTCCTTCTCGCCCTCGTTATCATGACGGGCGTTGCATTCGTGATGGGCAAGACCGATTTCTCGGGCGTGGGAGAAGCCAGCTGGTTGGGCATCACCACGCCCTTCTACTTCGGCATCCCGAAGTTCTCGCTCACCGCGCTCCTTGCCATGATCATCGTCATGGCGGTCACCGCCGTGGAGACCACGGGCGACGTCTTCGCCACCGGCGAGGTCGTGGGCAAGCGCATCGCCCCGCGCGACATCGCTAACGCCCTGCGCGCCGACGGCCTATCCACGCTGCTGGGCGGCGTCCTCAACTCCTTCCCCTACACCTGCTTCGCGCAGAACGTCGGCCTCGTGCGCCTGACCCGCGTGAAGTCCCGCTGGGTCGTCACCGCCGCGGGCGTCTTCATGATCATCCTGGGCCTGTTGCCGAAGGCCGCGGCCATCGTCGCCGCCATCCCCTCCCCTGTCATCGGCGGCGCCTCGCTGGCGATGTTCGCCAACGTCGCCGTCGTCGGCATCCAGACCCTGGCGAAGGTTGACCTGCGCGACAACCGCAACGCCGTCATCGTCTCCACGTCGATCGGCCTGGCCCTCCTCGTGACTCTCAAGCCCGGCATCGTCTCGGTCATGCCCTCCTGGCTGCAGATCATCTTCGGCTCCGGCGTGACCATCGGCTCGCTGACGGCCATCATCCTCAACATCCTGTTCTTCCACATCGGACGCCAGGCCTCGCCGGACGTGGCCGTGGTGGACGGCAAGAAGATCAACCTGGACGACGTCAACGCAATGGATCGCGACCAGTTCGTCGCGACCTTCTCCTCGATGTTCTCGTCGCACACGTGGCCGGTCGAGCGCGCCTGGGAATCTCGTCCCTTCGCCTCCGTGTCTGAGCTGCGATCCTCCTTCGAGGACGCGGTCCTGTCGGCCAACCCCAAGGAGGCCGAGGAGCTCATCGCGTCCTACACGGACGTCGTCTCCCTGGTCCTCGATGGTGCGGGCGACGAGCAGGCCAGCTCGGATACCTCGTCCCTGTCCGTGGGCGAGGTGTCCTCCGAAGAAGCCGAGGAGCTGCGCGCCCTGGCTGCCGCCTACCGCGAGAAGTTTGGCCGCCCGCTGGTCATCTGCGTGGACAACGTGGTGGACCGCAAGCACCTGCTGTCCTCGGGCTGGCGCCGCGTCGAGCACTCCCCCGCCCGCGAGGCTCGCTTCGCACTCGGCGAGGTCATCGACATCGCCGACCTGCGCTTCGATCAGCTGGTCGCAGACGCGAACCCTATGCGTGCCGCGTGGGACGCTGGCTTTGAGCGCCTCTGAGTAGCACTCAGAGTCTCCAAAAGACGAGGCCGGGGCGCGTTGGGAAATATGCCTGACGCGCCCCGGCTTTTGCGCGGCCTATTGTGGGCGATTTTACCCTGGTGATGTGCGTTGTGGACACCACAACTCCCCAATCAGCTGGCGGTGACACCACTCAGCGGGGGCGCCGCATGAGGGTCCGAGGGAGGTCGCGTGACGCGATTACCTCAATCAACGACGGAATTGCACGACACAAGGGTCCGACACACCGGCAACACGCGTTGAGAGGGTTTCGCGTCGTACCCCCTTAGCACTACCACTTCAGAGGCCACCGAAGGTGGTAAGCACCAACGAACTGGATAGGAAACGACGATCTGGATAGGTCATCGGCTTCTGGATAGGAAAACAACCTATCCAGAAGAGCCGTTCCTATCCAGAAGACAACTTCCGCCGTAGGAAATACGCACCACAGGCCCCACCACAAAACCGCACCGCACAGACTTCGCAGCATAGACCGCGGCGCCATCACACCAACGCATAGCACTTTTCACCCACAGTTCACCCGAGTCGCTCCAGGTGCAGATACGCCGAGGGGCCGACCTCGTGGTCGGCCCCTCGGCGTATCCCATCAACACAGTGCAAGTTGTCCCAGAAGGCTCCTCAATAATGTCTCGCCGGCATTGCTCGGGCCTGGCCCGTGCCGTATTCCCTTGTGATGACACCTACTGTAGGAGCCCAACCTTGCGACAACGGCAAGGTGAGCTGAGAAAATCCTGGGATTTTAACACCGCAGATAATTGACTGATCACGAGTGTGCGCCCCCGGTTACCCGGAGGTGCACACTGCGTTACGCATGTCAGCGCGTTGCGTCAGGCCTCAGCCGTTCCACTGTCCAGACTCGTTGAAGTAGTACCACTTCCAGCCAATCCAGTGACCGCCGGTGTACATCGCGCCCGAGTCGGTGCTCAGGTAATACCAGGAACCACCATCCATCAGCCAACCCGTGGCCATCGCGCCACTGGACCTCAGGTAGTACCAGGTCGAGCCATCCTTGAGCCAGCCGGTGGCCATCGCACCACTGGACCTCAGGTAGTACCACGTCGAGCCATCAAGCAGCCAACCGGTCGCCATCGCACCACTGGGCGTCAGGTAATACCACGTCGAACCATCAAGCAGCCAACCGGTCGCCATCGCACCACTGGGCGTCAGGTAATACCAGGTAGAGCCATCAAGCAGCCAACCGGTCACCATCCGACCCGTCGCCGGATCCAGGTAGTACCACGAGGATCCATCCTTCACCCAGCCACTCACCTGAGCACCCGAAGCATCGTGATAGAACCAGGCACCATCCTCGCTCACCCAGCCGGTACGCATGTACCCATCCGCACCGAAACGGTAGGTGGAGTTGCCGATCCGCACCGCCTGGCCGGCAGGGTAGGAACCATCCGCGTAGCGATACCACCAGCCGACCGAATCACTGATCCACGCACCGCCCCGCGGGGCAGGAGCCGGGGTGGGCTCAGGCGTCGGATCCGGGGTCGGCGCAGGCGTTGGATCCGGAGTGGGCGCAGGCGTCGGCGTTGGATCCGGAGTGGGCGCAGGCGTCGGATCCGGAGTCGGAGCAGGCGTCGGACCCGGAGTGGGCGCGGGCGTCGGGTCAGGCGCAGGCGTCGGATCCGGAGTGGGCGCAGGCGTCGGAGCCGCGGCCATCGTCAGGTTCGCCGAAGCCACCAGGTACGAGGCGTCACGCGCATCAATGCGCAGGTGAACATCTGTCACGGCTGGCGTCACCGTCACATCCATTGAGGCTGTATCCGCCTCACTATCCGGCATGTCGGTCCAGTCCTGAAGGACAGACTCATGACCGTCTGCACCGATCTGCACGACGCGCACCTGTCGTCCACTCGGAACACCGCCCGCCACGGTGGCTGTCACGGTCGCAGGCGCACCCGACGGTGGCTTCACGGCGTAGTCTGCCCCCGCCTCGGCAACGCCTGAACCAGACAGTGTCAGTGACGCAGGAGCAAAGGAGTGCAACTGCGACGCGTCGTAGCCCGCAGCTACCATTGAGTCCCTCGCGACCGTCCATGCCTGAGATCCTTCGGTTCCCGCCACATAGACGTGTGTGTCGCCTCGGAATTCCCGGTTCCCGTTGCGACCAAGGTAAAAAGTCGTAAGGGTCGACGGGAGGATGATGAAGCGCGGGGCGATACCCCAATAGGAAATACTCCTCATTCCCTCACCGAAGAAAGCGCTCTCTCCGCGCTTGCCATCTGCAGTCCCGTTGTGCGCAAATGTGCCGTCGACACCGCCTCGTACGACGAGGTGAGGAGTTTGTCGCACAAGCGAATCGTATGTCTTCATTTCCTTGATCTGCGTGCCAAACACAAGGGTTTCCACCCCCAGTTCACCAAAGCCGTTGGCGACCTGTAGAGAGTCGGGAATGACAATGTTATTCAACTTGGTGCAGTCCTCAAACGCTCCGTCTCCGATGGTTGTCAACCCATCGGGCAGGTTGATGCTCGTCAGAAACGCGTTTTCTGCCATGCCCCGCTTACCGATGGAAAGCAGTGTGGAAGGCAGAGTGATAGAGGAGAGATTCGTGTCCAAAAGGGCGTAATCGTCTATTACCTGGGTTCCCTCCACAACCGCATAGGAGCTACCGATATCCATGCGTCTCGGGAAAAGAACTAAGTGCGTGTGGTCCTTCGTGTAGAGGACACCGTTGACAGTCTCGTAGTTCGGATTATCCGCATCCACCTCCACGTGGGACAGGCACCTGAATGTTAGAGGATCAGCGCTCAGCGAACCCATTTCAACTTTGGGCCCAACATGAAGGGACTTCAGCAACCCCATGCCGCTAAACGCGCCCTGTTCAAGCTGCTCGACCGAGCGCGGCAGAACGAGGGCCTCAACCCTCGTATAATCGAACGCTATGCCCTCGATGCGCTTCAGCTGGGACGGATGTTGATCGTCATCCTGGAACGTGATCGTTCTCAGTTCGGAACCGCTGAATGCCTTGGGTCCCAACACCTGAACGCTAGCGGGAACCCAGACGTGTTCAACGAACGTTCTCTCGAAGGCCTCTTCGCCGATCACGGTCACGCCGTCAGGGATCGCAATGTCCGTCGCCTCACCCCTGTACTTAGTGAGGACGCCGCCCGAGATCACGAAGTCATCTGTCGAAGAGGGACGCACGTCAACCACGGTCGAGGCGACTTTGACCTCACCCGCTGGGGTCGTCACGGTAGCCGTCAGCGTCGCGCTCGCTGGCCCACGCGTGGCATGTACCGTGGCGGTCGGCCGATCCTCCTCGGTGGTCAGCGTCCCCACCGAGGAAGAGTCAAGTGCCCAAGACACATGACTCCCTTGAAGTGAAGGGGCTAAAAGCGCGTTGACGAGCAGTTGCCGTCCACCTGCGACCGTCAACGTGGATTCTGGCAGCTCGATCCCAGTCTCCTCGGACACGGAACGGACCTGCACGCGGACAGTGTATGTTATGTCACGATCCCCGTCGTAGATCGCGGTTACATACGCATCGCCCGGGGTAAGGGCGGTGATGACACCGTTCGGATCCACGGTCGCCACGGATTCGTTCTCAGATTCCCAGGTGAGATAGTCGGAATTCTCACGTGGGTTCTCATAACCGACAGGCTCGACGGCGATGCTCTGCCCCGGGGCCAGCGCCGTACTGTGTGGCTGTAGTTGCAAAGGCGGATAGGGGGCCGGATCGCGTGAGATCTTGCATTCCGCTGAGCGGTAACCGACCGGATCGATGTCTTCAGTAGCGGCACCGTTGGCCGCTGGGACACCGACAATGGTGAAAGCTAGAGCACCGGCCGCGGCGAGCGCCAGCGCCTTCAATGTTCGTTGGGACATCGTTGTCTCCCCTTGGGTTACACGTGGGCCAGGGACAGGTGTGAGCCGCGACTACGCGACCGCGTTCCAACAATACACGCACACAGGTTTTTCCGTAAGTCTTTGGGGCATTTTCTTTCATATCGCCCCGCGCCCCCGGACACTGTGTCCGGGGGGCGCGGGGCAGGATCAGCCCTCTCAGTCGCTGACTAAGCGATCAGCTGACCATTATCAGCAAAGTGGTACCAGGTACCCCAGATGCGCAGCCACCCCGTTGTCATCGCGCCGGAGGGGCGATTCAGGTAGTACCAGTGTCCGCCATCCTTGAGCCATCCCGTCGCCATCGCGCCGTTGGCGGGCGACAGGTAGTACCAGGTGGCACCAGCTTTCACCCACCCAGTGGCCATGACGCCGCTTTGTGGGCTCAAGTAATACCAGCGCACACCCGAGAGCAGCCAGCCGCTGGCCTGCGCCCCGGAGGCCGCGTGGTAATACCACTGCCCGCCGTCGAGCACCCAGCCGGTACGCATGTAGCCCGACGCATCGAAACGGTACACGTTCCCGTCGATGACGGCAGACTCTCCCGAGGGGTAGGAGCCGTCCTCGTATCGGTACCACCAGCCTCGTCCATTGCGCTTCCACGCACCTGCCTTGCGCGCAGGGCTCGGGGCGCTGACGTGAATCGTGGCGCTCGCCGATACGAGCGAGGGCTGCGTCGGGTCATAGACGGTCACCGTCGCATCCCCCGCGCCCACCGCCGTCACGGTGCCGTCCTGACTGACCGTGGCCACGGCCTCGTTCGACGAAGACCACGCCACATCAGTCACGCTCGCATCCGCGGGTTCGTGGGTGGTATTCAGCGTCACGCTATACCCTACGGACAGCGTCGCGTCAGTCTGGGAGAGCGCAAGCGACGTCATGGGAACGGCCTTCAGATCCACCTTCACCGTCCCCTTGTTCACCGGCCAGTCCCAGACCTGCAGGTACACCGTCGAGGGGTCAGCGCCCGAACGCTCAGCGATCTGAGACAGCGGCACCTCGAAGTGGCCGCCGTGTCGCCCATCATCCCCACGTTCGTCCGAACCGTAGACCTTCTCACGCATGAATGGCTCGCCATCCGCGCTCCACAAGAATCCGTACGCTGCTATAGGCGAGGACTCGGTGGCATCGAAGGAGAGCTTGCGTTCATCTCCCTCGCCCGATATCTGCACGTTGGAAATAAGGGGCGGGGCCGTATCCACCGTCACCTCGTGAGTCAGGCGCTGTGTGAGAGGCGAGGCGCCGCCGGTCGTGCCTTCGATAGTGAGCGTATAGCGTCCATCCGCCAGCGCACGCCCATGCTCGTCGTATCCATCGAAGAGCGGTTGACTACCGAACGTAGCTTCCGCGGTGCTCGCCTCGGAGTAGCGGCCGTTCCAGACAGTCCGACTCTTGGGTGCGCCCCCGAACGTGTATGAGCGCACGACGTCACCTGCCTCGTTCCGATACGTGTAAGTCAACGACATGACGTCGCGCAGCAGTACCGTCGCTGGGGTCGCGTATGTCCGGGCGTTTTCTTCCGTCGACCGCGAGATGATGTAGAGATGACGATCATTCGTGCTGATCGCAGCGGCATCTTCCACGTCAAACGGGTTCAGCTGCCCGAGAGTCAGCCCGTGGAAAGTCATCGTGGACGTGCCGATCGTCCCCTCGCCGTACACCGGACTGTCGAAGTTGGGAGTCTCATCTACCGAGCCATAGAAACCGAGGTACGGAATCGTCAGGTCGATCCCCTTGCCAGCCCAGTTCGTCGAGTGCTTCGTATAGAGCAGACCGTTCACATCTTCAGAGAGCGCCTGCCCACCCAGCGTGTATGTGTGGGCTGTGTCGGAGAGATTCGTCAACTGTATCTGGAAGGTCCAGCCGCTGGCGCTTTCGCCCAGCTCAGCTTTCGGTCGCGACGGGTTCGCGGCACCCACAACGCTCGGGTACACCGACGAGGTCGTGGCTGCCTGCGCATCCACCGTTCCTGCGCCAACCCAGCGCGGGGACCAGAAGGTACCGTCCGCTGCAGAGGTATCGACGATCGGATGAGCGGTCCCCATCAGGAAGCTGGGAACCAACGCGGACTTGTCCTCCTCGCTCATCCCCGCGAACATCGGATCGGTCGCCATGCGCTGACGCACAAGGGCAGCGACACCGGCAACTCGAGCCGACGCCTCGCCGGTGCCCGGCATCCGTTGATAGTCCTTGCCGGGGATAGCAGCGTTGACGTTCCCTCCAGGCGCGGCGAGCACGGAGGAATATGTGGCGGGTGCACCAACATCACCCAGGTCACGCACGCCCGTGCGCCACTCAGCCCTGCCGCTGTCTCCTGCTGGGGCATCAACCGTGATACCCGTGCCGGAAAGCCGGGCAAAGACGTCGTCGTACAGTGCCTCCGCGTCACCACCGAGGTCGCGATTCGCCATGAAGGCCACACAAACCGTGTCGGGCTTCAAGACCATCGCATCATCGAGGGCCGCCAACAGGTCACTGTCGCGCACAGTTCGAGTGCTATTAGAGAGGACCTTGGCGAGGATGAGCTGCGCATCGGGCGCACTCCCCTGATAGGTCGCCCCGTTGGCAGCCGCGAGCGCCGCCATGCGAGTGCCATGAGCATGCGCCGTATAGTCTTGCGGACCATAGCCATAGCCGATGGATGGATTCGTGTCACGGTCCGCATAGTCGTAGACGAAAGGAATCTTGTCACTGACCCATGCGCCGCCTTGACCCGCATCCAGCTGGGACGTGAGGGACTCCATCTCGGCCTGCAGGAGGCGCAGCGCGGCGGTGTCCATCGTCCCGGCGAAGGCCTCGTGCGAGGTATCGAAACTCGCGTCAATGACTTCGATGACGCGCCCACGTCCCCGACCAGCTACCTGGTCGGAACGAGTTTCCTTCGCTGGATCGGCAACTGCCGCGCCGCCGTCCCCTGACATTTCGGGATAGAAGACCGGCTCACGCTGCCCATCGAAGAACGCGTCCTTGACCCCCTGCACACTCTTGATGGCGCCGCGGGCAGACTCGGGAGCGGTGATCGAAAAGCCGTCGAGGGCGTGGTGGTAATCCCGCACATCCCCAATGGTGCCGCCCGGGGACGCCTGGCTAACGGAGCGCGCGATGCGCTGCTTGATGTTCTTGTATGCGCTCGCTCGGTCGTCGCCGACAGCCCCTGCCGCAAGCTGAACGATGATGGTGGTCGCCTCATCCGCCTCGGCCACGCCGGGCGTAGAAGTCTCGGTACTGTCCGTATCGGCCGCAAACGAGGGAGCCATGCTCATGGTAGTGATAGCGAGGGCGCCGGTCATGACTAACGCCAGCGCCTACAAACGCCGATGACGCATCTACAACTCACTTCCTTAACAGCTGGTTCAATGGGAAGTGCATGAGCGCAGCTACCCTGCTTTCAAAGTAAGCTCTGGCTGTCCGTCGTAGCGTAGTTTGTCGCTAATTTCTCACATTATCCACCAATAGGCCCGCACGCCTATCTGCCGTATGCCGCACCACATTGTCGAGTCCTGCGCCGCAATGACGGAGGCTTGCCTGCCCGCCTCATCGAGCCACCCTCAAGAACTCACAGCAAGTTTCACCAATATACAAAATAGTGCCTGTCGGAGGATGAGAAAGCCGTATCACTAACAGTCCGAGGCTTATGCAGCCGAAACGTCGTTGACACTTCTCGCTCGCGGTGGCTGAGCATAGGAACAACCCGCCGTGGACGCTTTGTGCGCCCCTGGCGGGTTGTCAGTCGCGCGCGTCGCGGCACGCGGACGCGGGTCAGAGAATGACCGCGGTGCCCGTCGCGATGGCGGCGAGCATGCCGTTGTTGGTGCCGGCGGTGAAGTAGTCGACCTTCACGCCGACGACCGCGTTGGCACCCATGGCCTGGGCGCGGGCGCACATTTCGTTGACGGCGGTCGCGGAGGCGCCGCCGATCTCTTCCTCGTACTGGGAGGCGCGGCCACCGAACATGTTGGACAGGTTCGCACCGAAGTCCTTGAACATGTTGACGCCGGAGATCGCCTCACCGGAGACCATGCCGATGTACTGCTTGACGGGCGCACCCTCAACGGTCGGGGTCGTCACAACGAGCATCATTCACTCCTTCATAGGGGGCTAACGTGGCAACACTACCCGCGATCCCGCGCGGTGGCTAGTAGGTGCGCCCGAACGCGGGCTAGGACCGCCTGACACCTCACACGGGCCAGGCTGCGGCAATTCGGACTGTCAGGCTTCGCCCGCGAGTTTGATCGGATGGCGCACGATGGTCTTCAGCTTGTCAGGTGAGACCTTACGAGCGTCCGACAGATAAACCTCATGGTGGCGCCGCTCCCCCGACAGGTCAACCTCGTAGCCTCGCTCGCGCGCGAAGGCGTCCATAGCCTCGACCGTGGCAGGCTCGTCATCATAGCTACCGACATGCAGACACTGGACACAGAGACCCTCACGTACCTGGAGGTACTCCGCGATCGAGCAGTCAATCTTCTTTTTCTTCGTTGCCTCCCTCACCGCCCAGTCGAAGACCTCTCGGGTGACGAAATCGGGTAGGCGAATGGCGGCGATCCAGTTGAAACTCTCCTTGTGGGCATAGTCAACACCTTCAACGCCGTCTTGCCACCAAAATCCTTCCAGAGGTGGCACCACGAAGTCGACGTACCCGTCAATCTGATGTGTCCCCTTCTTACTCATCTTGATCGTGTAGGAGACGGCATACAGGACTGCGATTGCCTGCTGGTAGGCGCCGTTTTCCTTATTGGGATCACCGCTGCCGCGCACGGCCACGTATGTAATGGGCGGAACCTCGATGATGCCGGGGCCTTTCTTGGGGGCGTAGAGCTCCTTGTATTCCTTCTTAAAGTCAAAGGCCATGTCAAACTCCTCTGTTTGCCCAGTGACAACACGATCAGCTGTATCGCATGCTCCCATACAGCCAGAAAACAACTTGCGTAACTGTCAGCGAAGCTGCTATGCTCTCCGACATAGCTCCCCGTCATCCTCAGGGATTGGCGGGGTTTACTCTATTCGGAGGCGTCACAATGACTGTGCGTATGGCCGTTGTAATCGACTATCAGAACGTTCACCTTACCGCTGCCCAGCTCTTTCTCCCTGGTCGCCCCATCGAAGAGAGCCTCATCGAGCCACTCCGTTTCGCAAAACAACTCGCGAAGGCGCGCAACAGCGACGGCCTGCACGAGGTCAAAGTTGCTCGCATTGAAGTTTTCCGTGGAATCCCAATCCCAGATGACGACCCCGACGGCTACCGTCGTAACCTTGAACAAAAGTCACAGTGGGAATACGGACATCAGGGTATGGTTTCAGTAACCCTGCGTCCTCTGAAATACAACTGGGAGTGGCACGACGGCCAGAAAACTCCGATTCGCTCAACTCGCAGAGAAAAAGGCGTCGATGTCATGTGTGCCCTCGCACTCGTTCGACTCGCACGATCAGGAAACTACGACGTAGTTACCCTCGCATCACGAGACACAGACCTTGCCCCCGCCCTTGACGAGGCACACAAACTCCAGACTGCGAAGATCGAAGCCTCAAAGTGGTACGACCCCTCTGACAGGAGAACATTCGGCAACATCAAAACAGATGCACGGATCTGGACAACTTCCATGAAGCGTGACCACTTTACAGCTTCACTCGACCCCCGCGAATACCTGTAACCTCAACGACCAACTCGCTGCTTACAATCCTCGAGCGACGCCATGAAGATGCACGTCTACGGGCCTTGCGGGCAGGACTGTCCCGCTGTCCTCATCATTCACCCGATGCTGTCCTCGGCCTCGAGCATGAGGGCCGCACTCTGCGATCGCATGGGTCCCGGACTGCGTTTCCTCGTGCCGGACCTGTCGGCCCACGGGGACGAGGCCTCGGCCCCCTACGTGTCGGCGGCGGCCGACGCGGCGTCGATCCACGAGTGGCTAACCTCCCACGGCTTGTCTCGTCTGTCCCTGGGTTTTGGGGCGTCGCTCGGCGGTGTCATCCTGTTCGAGCTGCTGCGGTTCCCAGACCTCTCATTCGATCAACTGTTCATCGAGGGCGTGAGCTTCTACTCGGGCGGCCCCGTGGCCCGAGTCGGCGGGGCCATTCTCAGCCGCGTGATGGTCGCGAAGCACCGGAAGGCCGTGCGCGCCCCCGACGCCGGGGCACGCAAGCTTGCGCACCTCTACGGCGAGCAGAGAGCACGCGCGATGGCCTCGAGCTTCGCCGCGATGAGCGAGGACAGCATCCGCGCGATCGTGCGCGACTGCTCTCGGGTCAGGCTACCGCCCCTCTCCCCTGACATTCAGCGGCGCTGCACCTTCGCCTATGGGGAGAAGGACTCCGACCTGCGGCTCGCGCGCCGCGCGATCCCGCGACTCTACCCGGAGGCCGAGCTGCGCATCTGGCCGGGCTCGGGGCACTGCGAGCACATGAGCCGCGACTCGGTCACCTACGGGGCGATGCTGCGGAACGTCGCCCTGGGCTCGGCATCTACTGATCGTTCGTGAAGGAGGCGATCACGCAGGGAATTCGACCTCGCACGACGCGGTAGGTGACACCAGTGCAGCCCATACGATCAAAGAACGCCCGGTAGGACACCGGGTCGAAGTGCTCCTGGAAGTGCACGCCGAATCGGGAGATCACCCTCAGGAACATGGTGTGCGCCCGCTTCTTGGGAATCACGTAGGTGGGCACGATGATCGTGCCGCCCGGCTTCACGACCCGCTTGAGCTCCTTGAGCGCGTCGCCCGGTTCAGGCAGCAAGTGGATAACGTTGCCCGCCACGGCCACATCGAAGGAATCGGCGGCGTAGCGTAGGGCCGTGATGTCGGCTTGCTCGACGGTGACGTTCGAGTGTTTCGCGAGCTTCTTGCGTGCCTGCTTGAGCATCCCCTCGGAATAGTCGGTCGCGACCACACGCGCGCATGCGGGGGCGATGGCGGCGCTAATCGCGCCCGTTCCGCACGCACATTCGAGCACGGTGTCACCGGGGCGAATCAACCGGGCAACGGCACCGCCCGTCCCGTCGTACACCCTCCTGTTGAGCGTGTTGACGGCGAGGTCGTAGAGCGGGGCAACTCGATCCCAGAACAATGCTGAACACCTCCGTATTCCCATGCATCGCACGAGGCCGACGCTGCCTCGCGCTGCTGGACATGATACGCCTGCGTCGGAGATGCCGGGGCGGAAAGGAGTTCTGTGCACAGGAACAGAACCACGAAGGCGCACGCGGATAGGATATGCGGATCCGGATAGGTTATGCGGATCCGGATAGGTTAATAAGCTATCCGGATGTTCGTAACCTATCCATATGCTCGTAACCTATGCGGATGTTCGTCACCTATCCGCGTAGGCGAGTGCGCCACGCCCCCTTGCATGCGCCCCAGCCACACAGCAAGCCGCTTCGCCAGGTTCAGCGAAGGACTACCCGCTGTGCGCACCTACGCCCGCCGGGCTCGGCGCGCATGGATGAAGGCACCGACACTATGAGCCCCGAAGCCGAGCAGGCTGTAACCCACCCCGTAGATGAGGGCACTGTCGTTGAGGAACAGGTACATCGGCGCCAGGAAACACACGAAAGGTGCGAGCAGCCACAGGAGGCTGAAGCCCTCCTTCACGCCGTCCCAGGCCCCAAAGGCCATCGCCAGGATCGGCAGGATCGCAAGCAGGATCAGGAACACGAGGCTCTTCACGATCTCCATCGAGTCCGAGACGCGCGAGACACTAAACCACGCCGCCAGCACCAGCAGGTAGATGCCGAACAGCACGGCGATACGAATC
>ERZ773014.1774-NODE-1774-length-13221-cov-2.966732_pt1 | contig 13221 bp, 9 predicted proteins | sample MGYA00580841_ERZ773014 | MGnify/ENA primary metagenome ERZ773014 (study PRJEB29015, sample SAMEA2737989) | human oral metagenome | biome: human oral; feature: human-associated habitat; material: dental | place: China | collected 2067 ...
TGAGCATATCAATATGTGCACCTACCAGTTCGCCCTGTACGAGTTCGAACGGATTCAAGCGAAATGGAGCGACCTGCTCATTTCCAACGGTGAATATCACCAGATTCCTGAAGTCTTTGTGATGAAGCAAAATGCGGTATTCCGTCTTTGCCGGCTCCAACACAAGAAACGGCATCCGCGCCTCTCGAAGGAGTCTGTGACAGGTCGTCGTTTTTCCGCTGCCGGTCACGCCGAAGAGCAGGTAGCTGCCGCCCGCTTTCTCTGCCTCCGCGCGCCGAAGTTCCGAGAGAACGGCCTGCTGTTCTGCCGTGAGTTCGCGTGACAGCGTAGCGTTCTTTGCTTCGCTGCGCCCCGTCGCTCCGGTCTTCCGCGGCCGCGCCTTCACGGCCTCCTTGACCGGCAGCACGGTTTTCAGCGCCTGGTTTAACATGCAGCCGTAGTGCTCGTGCATCCAGACCGCAAGGGTCAGAAGTCTCTCTTCCACGCCGACCTTTTTTTCGGCAATCCCAAGAATTTCGCGGAGTTGAAATCCGGTCGGCGCTTCTTTCCGAAGCGCGAGCACATAGCCGAGTTTTGCTTCCTTCGCATTGCCGAAGGGCACTTGCACCGCAGTCCCCGGTGTGAGTTTTCCGCGCAAGTCTTCAGGAATGATATAGGTAAACGGGCGGTCCACGCTCTCATGGCTGATGTTTAGAATGACATCCGCATAGCGCTCGCTCAATGCGCGCCTCGCTCTCCCTGTCCCGAAAAATAATCCGCGAGTTCCGAGAACTTCATACTGTTCGAAGCTTTAAAGAGGAGCGCATCGCCCGGCTTTACCAGCGCTTTGAGCGCCGCAAAGAGCGACTCCCGGTCCGAAAAGCAGCGAAGTTCGGGGCGATAGTCCGCGCCGCAGCGCTCTCGGTACTCTACGGCAAGCTCCGCCGCGAGGTCGCCGAGTGTATACAGGCACTCCGCCCCCTCCGTGGCTGCGAGTTCCGCGCCGATTTCCCGGTGCAGCTCTTTTTCCGCTTCGCCGAGCTCCTTCATATCGCCAAGCACCGCAATGCGACGGTGATTCTTCATCTCGCGGAGAATCGAGAGCGCCGCTCGCATCGAAGCCGGGCTGGCATTATAGCTGTCATCGATCACCAGCACGCCGTCGCGCTCAAAAATCTGCTGGCGGTGGCGATAGCCCTTGAATTTCTCGAGTTCCGCGGCCGCTCCCGCAAGCGGAACACCGTACGCTTCCGCAACCCCGAGCGCCGCAAGAGCGTTCCACACCTGATGCTCGCCCGGCACGCCGAGTTTTACGGCGACGCGCTTACCGCGTATATTTGCCGTAAATACGGCACAGCCGTTGACCAAGCCGACATTTTCCGCGCGGCAGTCCGCGCCTTCCGCGCGGCCGTAGGTGCGCGCCGTAATTCCCGCCCGGACCTGACCCGAGAGCAACATCGCATCGTCCACATTCCGAAACAGCAGTGCATCTTTTTGCATGCCGTCCTGTATTTTTAATTTCTCATCGCGTATATTTTCCCGGCTTCCGAGTTCCATGAGGTGCGCCGTGCCGATGTTGGTGACGACGGCCGCCGCAGGACGCACGAGTTCGCTGATGATGTGCATCTCGCCCGGGCGGCTGATGCCCATCTCAATCACACCGATTTCTTCGTCTTCGATGTCGAGCAGCGTGAGCGGTACGCCGATCTGCGAATTGTGATTCGCCTTGGTCTTAAACACCCGGTACTTTGCCGAGAGCGCGGCCGCAATCATCTCGCGGGTTGTGGTCTTGCCCACACTGCCGGTCACGCCGATCAACGGCAGCAAGAGGCGGCTTCTCAGCCAGCCCGCAAGCGCCTGCAGAGCGATCAGCGTATCGGCCACGCGGATCACCGCAGTCCCTGCCTCCGCCGCAGCCTCGTGCTGTGCCTCCGTCAGATTTTCTGCGGTGAAGACCGCCTTTGCACCTGCCGCAATCACCTGCTCCAAAAAGCGGTGCGCATCCACCCTCTCGCCGACGAGCGGCACGAAGAGCGTGCCTTCCTTCACATCCCGCGAATCAATGCTGATGTAAGAAATCTTTTCTTCTTCCCGGCCGCACAGCAACTCGCCGCCGGTCGCCTCTCTGATTTCATCTATACGCAGCGCGCGCATCTCACTCTCCCATCTCGCGGAGCGCATCTTCCGCCACTTCCCGATCCAGGAAGTGGGTGCGCACACCGCAAATCTCTTGGTAGTCCTCGTGTCCCTTGCCGATAATCGCAATCATATCGCCGGGTTCCGCCTTCTGCACCGCATAGTAGATGGCTTCCCGTCTGTCCGGAATCTCAATGAATGCGCCGCCGGTCTTCTCGATGCTCTCGCGAATGTCGGCGAGAATATCCTCGACTTTTTCATAGCGGGAGTTGTCCGCCGTGATAATCGAGAGATCTGCCTTTTTGCCGCCGATCTCTCCCATCGAAGTCCGGCGCTCCTTGGCGCGGTTGCCGCCGCAGCCGAACACGACGACAAGGCGTTTCGGATGGTACTCGCGCAGGGCGTCGAGCAGAGCCTCCATGCTGACCGCATTGTGCGCATAGTCCACCAGAACCGTGTAGGGATGCAGTTTGACAATCTCCATGCGGCCGTTCACGCGTATGTTTTTTAATCCGGTCCGGAGCACTTCATCCTTCACCCCCGAAAGTACCGCGACCGAGAGCGCCGCGAGTGCGTTTTCCGCGTTGAAACGCCCCGGCATACCGACCTTGACATCCGCGACTACTCGTCCCGCCCCCGCAAAATACCAAGAAAGATACGGCAAATACAAGTAATACTCCTACTAAAATTCTCTTGATTACATAGTCTCGCATAATGTTCACTCCTATACCTCTAATTGAAGCTTTCTAATCATTATGATTATTCATTTTCATGATAGTCCACAAATTTATAGATGTCAACGGAAAAATAGCAAGTTTTCGAATTATGAGAAATTGACAGTGAATATTTTTTGATATATATTTAAGCTACAAAAAACGGAGGTAAACCACATATGAATAGAAAAGACATTTTAACCGCCCACCTAAATAAAATTTTTGAAGAAAAGAGTTTTCCCGGCGTAAGCGTTTGTATTCGCGGACCCGAGGGAATCATATATGAACACGGCTTTGGCCACATCGATATGGCAAAGAGCAGAAAGATAAACAAAGATACGATAATGGGAATTGCATCTATGAGCAAATCCATGACTGCTCTAGCTTGTGCAATACTTCAGGCCGAAGGAAAGCTGAACTTCTCTGATCCCGTGACCGACTACTTTCCTCAGTTTCGTATTCCCGGAACTCCAAGAGAGAGCGTTACATTAAGACATCTCGCCATGCACACAGCCGGAGTTCCACCTATCGCACCACTTGAGTGGTCGATTGTAATGAACACTCCCGGAAGAGACACAGAATACGAAAGAGAGCTTAGAAAAAGTGCACCTAACAAGATGGACACTATAGAAGATATCATCGACTTCATCGCAAATAGCGGAGCATACAAACCCTTAGGTGCTCCTGGTGAGTACATGAGTTACTCTAACGATGCATATGCTATTCTTTCCTATATAGTCGATAAGGCTGCTGGACAGAGTCTTGAGAGTTTTCTTGATGAGCGTATTTTTAAGCCTCTTGGCATGACAAGAACAGTGCTTGACCTTGATGGAAGTGAGGCTAATAAACTTGGAATCGATGGTAATATTACTGAACTGTTTGAAAAAGATGAGGAAGGTAACCTCTACTCTGATAGAGAATGGTCTGTTCTACCCCCTTTTAGAGGCTGTGCCTGCGTTAAATCTACAGCAGATGATATGGCTAAATACTACCTGATGATTGCTCAGAACGGTATTTTCAAAGGAAAGAGGATAATACCTGCAGAGGCTGTCGAAATCCTGATTGGAAGAGAGTTTCCGGAAAGACAAAGACCTTTCTACTGTTTCGGCCTAAATAAGAGACTGATGGCCGGACGTGTACTTTGCGAACATGCCGGAGGGCTACATGGAGTTTCAACAAACGGAGGTCTCATTAGATCTGAAGATGAACTTTCCGGCTACGGACTTGCAGTTTTATGTAACGAGAGCGAAGTATCGACGGAGGATATGTTCTACGCTTGCTATAATCTGGTTTTAGGACTGGATATAGATTTAATACACCGCTGGTTTATACCTTCGGGCAAGAAATTCCTCGACCCTGAGATGATAGTTGGAAAATACATATGCCGAGAGGCAAATCCCGTATATAATATTGTTACACTTAAAGATGATTTTGAGCTTCATGCTGAGTATCAGGACGAGCCGCTTGAACTTCATCTATGTTACGGCACTCTGTTCAGTGCAAGAACAAAGGAAGACCCCGATACGCATTACACGTCCATGGAATTCCTTGTTAGAGACGGAAAAGCCTGGGGAGTTAGATGCGGAACTCGCATATATCAAAGATTTGAAGAATAGCCTAATTCGGCTTTATTCAGTCATCAGCATTAAGTTTGTTAAATGCATTCATGCAAATGAAGATTTAGAAACAAATATGCAATATTACAAAAAACTAAGAGGAGGTGAAACCTCCCCTTTTAATTTCTGCTAAACTTTTGATATACTAGTTCAAAACCTCGTAATCTGCGAAATTTACACCAATCATCTCTTCTTTCTCTGCGCTTAAACTTACAACGAAGTCCATTCCGTAATCCTTAGAGATGTTCTTCAGTCTTGTTAAGAACTCAGGTAAATCGCCGAGTGAGAAGTCAGCATGCTTTAGTATGCTGTCTATGTAAATAGTCTTGATATCATGATCAGAACTTATGATTCCATATAAAAATCCGATGTATTCGTCGCTATTTGTTACATGCTCATAATCCTCCATGCAAACGACTCTAATCTTATACTTAAGATCATACATCAGACGGGCATTCTTGTTGATAAAAATGATGTTGCCATCACTCTTTTCAGCTTCAGTATTTGCAAGCTCAATCATCATTTTGGTCTTTCCTGTTCCCTTGTGACCAATCAATAGTTTAACCATAATGCAGTCCTCCTAACATTTTGTTATCGCTATTATACACTATGTATCATTAGTATTCAATGACAATTTTGTAAAACAATTTTGTTAATTTAATAATATATTTCATGTAATCAAAGTGAGCCATTATACTTTCCTATGCTGCCCCTGAATACATTTAGATATTAGCCTTCATTACTTGTTCAAAAACCTTAGAGCTGACTTTCTAGCCTTTTCAATCTTATCCTCGTCCACATCCTCTACTGCAAATGTGCTGAGCCACCTTTTTCCATATAAAGTCTGTGCCGATTCCAACATAAGACCGCAAGCATAAATGTCCTTTTCATCTATTAATGCCTTTGTGAATGCTGCCTTTGATGTATCACAAATTTCTTCCTTGGACACCCCGTGAAATGACATTTGCATAAGACTTGAAGCTGACCAAGCTCTACAAAATGAATCCTCATCACTGAGCATCTGCCTAGTCAAAAATCCCATTTCATTTGATGTGCCAACCCATCCAAGTGCTATGATTAGCTTCCTTCTTAGAATTTCGTTGCAAGTTTGTATATTAGAAATCAGAATTGGGATAAGTCTTTCACAAAAGCCTTCATAGAAATTCCTATGCCTCGATTTTGATAAAATCTCGGCTATCATATATGCTGTAAAAACCCTGATTTCTTCACTCTCAGCTTCAGCAATCTTCTGAAATAAAAATTCCAGTCCCTCCACATCGTGCCTATCAAAGCTATTTTCTAGATAAAGCCTTCTTCCTGACTTCCATGAATCACAAATCAGCTTGTAGTGGTAATCAATCTCATCGCTTGCTCCTAGAGCCGCGATGAATTTAATTCTCTCTACGTCCGGAAAGTCCTTAATAGCTAATTCATTATATGCTTTTTCTAAACCTTCTCTTATATCACTCATTATTAAGCCTCAACTGTCCGCAAGCGGCATCTATATCATCACCGAGCTCTCGTCTTATAGTTGTAGTAATTCCGGCATTTTCTAATACCTTTTGAAACTCAATAGCCTTGCTCCTTCTAACTGTAACAAATCCGTTATCCTTGACCTCGTTAAGAGGAATCAGATTGACATGGCAAAGCTTTCCCTTGAGAAGCCCGGCCAGTTTCCGAGCACTCTGCACGCTGTCATTAACCCCACTCACAAGTGTGTACTCATAGCTTATTCTTCGCTTTGTCTTTTCGGTGTATTCATCGCAAGCTGCAAGTACCGCTGCTATGTTATAGCGGTTGTTTACCGGCATGATAGCGCTTCTATCCTCATCACTGGATGCGTGAAGTGAAATCGCAAGATTAACCTGAGCAAAGTCTTCTGCAAATCTAATAATCATAGGTACTATTCCGCAAGTTGAAACTGTGATATTTCTCATCCCGATGCCAAGACCCTTTGGCTCGTTCACTATCTTGAGAAATTTTGATAGGTTCTCGTAATTATCAAATGGTTCTCCGCTGCCCATGACGACGATGTTACCGATTTTTTCACCGGTATCCTCTTCCACTGCCATAATCTGTGAAATCATCTCCCCGGCACTTAAATCTCTTGCCAGTCCCTTAATTGTAGACGCACAAAATCTGCAACCCATCCGGCAACCTGCCTGCGATGAAACACAGATTGAGTTTCCAAACTTGTACTTCATGAATACGCACTCTATTGTATTTCCATCTGAAAGCTCAAGCAAGTACTTTCTCGTGCCGTCAAGCTTTGATTTTTGGACAGTTCGTATATTAAGTTTTTCGAGGTATGCCTTATCTTCGAGCTCGTAGCGTAAAGCTTCCGGAAGATTACTCATCTCCCGAAAGCTTTTCTTACCCTTATATATCCAGTCAAATATCTGCGCACCTCTAAAAGCAGGCTCGCCCAAACTACTGGTGAAGTCCTTAAGCTCATCTAAGGTCATACTCCTCAAATCAACTCGTTCAGACATCCTATTTCCTCACTACGCAGATTCCTGTCTTGTGACCGTTGATGTCAAAGCATTCCTCTGCCTTCGCAAATTCAACTGTATCTGCCAGAGTTTCATCCTTGATGTAATCAGCGAACTCCTTAACAGCCTCGCAAACATCTTCGTCAGCATCGAGAACAATATCGATTCTATCCATCATTTCAAAGTCATTCTGCTTACGCAATTGCTGTACCTTCGATACAACTTCTCTTGCCAGTCCTTCCTTAACGAGCTCCGGTGTAAGAACCGTATCAAGGATTGTAAATATGTTGTTCTCCATAGCTACTGCAAATCCGTCCTTTGCGCTTATTCTTACATCAACAAAGTCCTTAGGAACATTTACAGTTTCTCCGGCTACAGTCATCTGAGCTTCGCCCTTTGCATCAAGCTCAGCCACGAATGACGCAGCATCAAGCTTTGCCAGTTCAGCTCCAAACTGCTTGATATTTTTTCCCAGAATCGGTCCGGCTAGCTTGAAGTTTGGCTTTAGAGATAGGTTCATGTACTCACCTAGCTCATCAGCAAACACAACACTCTTAACGTTAAGCTCTTCCATTATTAAGTCTGTAAGATCAGCAACAAGTGGTTTATACTTTCCATCCACAAGTATCTCACCGAGTGGCTGTCTAACCTTGATTCTCTCCTTCTCACGAGCACCACGACCAAGAGTTACAAAGCTTCTTACAAGTTCCATGCGCTCCTCAACCTTGTTATCTATGAGGGCTTCATTGCACTCAGGAAGATATGCTGTATGAACAGTTTCCGCGCCTGTTAGCTTTGTATATATTTCGTCTGAAATGAACGGTGCAAACGGAGCAATCAAAAGTGATACGCCTACCAATACCTCAAAGCTCGTTGCATATACGCTCATCTTATCCTCTGTCATCTCACTTCCGTAGAATCTTCTTCTAGCACGTCTTATGTACCAGTTTGAGAAGTCTTCGCTGACAAAGTCGGTAAGCGCCCTAACAGTCTTCATATGATCATAGTTATCCATGTGCTCTCTAACTTCTTTTATTAGCTTGTTATATCTTGAGAGTATCCATCTATCAAGCTCCGGTCTCTTATCATATGCAATCTCCAGTTTTCCAACATCAAGTCCATCCTGATTTGAATATAGCACAAAGAAGTTATATACATTCTTAAGTGTTCCAAAGAACTTGCTTACAATGTCCTTAAGTCCATCTTCGTCAAACTTTGTTGGAGTCCAAGCCGGTGATACCGAGAGTAGATACCATCTTGTAGCATCTGCTCCATACTTATCAAAGAGCTCAAATGGTGAAACAGTATTTCCCTTTGATTTACTCATCTTTTTGCCGTTCTTATCAAGGATGAGGTCGTTAACAAGTACATTCTTATATGGTGCCTTACCCATGATAAATGTGGAGATAGCCATTAGAGAATAGAACCAACCTCTTGTCTGGTCTATACCTTCACAGATGAAGTCAGCCGGGAAGAGCTTCTCCTCAAATTGCTCCTTGTTCTCAAACGGATAGTGCCACTGTGCAAATGGCATTGCTCCTGAGTCAAACCAGCAGTCCATAACCTCTACGATTCTTTTCATTTCTTTGCCACAGTGTGGGCATTTTATGTGCACGTCGTCAACATACGGACGATGGAGCTCTATGCTCTCATCTATATTCTCAACAGCCTTCTCAACAAGCTCTTCGCGACTTCCTATACATTCCAGATGACCGCAATCACACTTCCAGATTGGAATTGGAGTTCCCCAGTATCTGGATCTTGAGATTGCCCAGTCCTTAACGTCTGCGAGCCAATTCCCGAATCTCTTTTCACCTACGAAAGGAGGATACCAATTTACTGTATTGTTATTCGCAACGAGCTGATCCTTAAGCTCACTCATCTTGATATACCAACTCTGTCTAGCATAGTAAACTAGAGGGGTTCCGCATCTCCAGCAGTGTGGATAGTTATGCTCTATCTTCTGCTTGGCAAATACTTTATCGTCCAGATACTTAATTATTTCTACATCAAGTCCGTCCTCCATTATGAAGTGACCCTTCCATGGAGTCTCTGTATAGCAACCCTGCTCATCAACCGGTTGAAGGAACGCAGCATTATACTTCTTGCCACACTGATAGTCGTCTTCACCAAATGCAGGAGCTGTATGTACGATACCTGTACCATCTTCGATAGATACATAGTCCATGCATGTAACAAAGAAAGCTTTTTCGTTTTCCTTAACCTGACAGAATGGCATGAGCTGCTCGTACTCCATGTACTCAAGCTCCTTACCCTTCATGCGCTCAACTACCTCGTAGTTACCCTCGCCTAAGACTCTATCTGCAAGAGCCTCAACTAGATAGAAGTAGTTGCCCTCGTCCTTGCCGCTTATCATCTTGACTTTGACATAATCAAAGTCAGGGCCTACTGTCAGCATTGTATTTGCTGCAAGCGTCCATGCGGTTGTCGTCCATGCGAGGAAGTACTCGTTATCAGTGCCCTTCTTCTTGAACTTGACGATTAGCGTGTTTACCTTTACTTCCTTATATCCTTGAGCTACCTCATGTGAAGCAAGTCCTGTTCCACATCTTGGACAGTATGGAAGAATCTTGTGTCCTTCATAGATAAGTCCCTTATCAAAGAACTTCTTTAGAATCCACCATCCGCTCTCGATATAGTCATTTTTGAGTGTGATATATGGATTATCAAGGTCAACCAAATATGCCATTCTCTCTGTCATCTCTCTCCACTTATCTGTGTAAGTGAAAACAGACTCACGGCACTTTTCGTTAAACTCCTTGATTCCGTACTTTTCTATATCCTGCTTACCATTCATGTTGAGCTGCTTCTCAACTTCGATTTCTACAGGAAGTCCGTGTGTATCCCAACCAGCCTTACGATTAACCTGGTAACCCTTCATTGTCCAGTATCTACATACTGAATCCTTAAGTGTTCTTGCCATTACATGGTGTATTCCTGGCATTCCGTTAGCCGTTGGAGGTCCCTCGTAAAAGACATATTTTGGTTTCCCCTCGCGTGCTGTTACGCACTTCTTTAGTAAATCCTCTCTTTTCCACTTCTCAACCTGTTCCTGCTGAACTTCAGCTACAGGCTGTTCGGATAATCTCTCAAACATACTTCTCTCCTTCAAAAAATTAATCCCTATACAGAAAAAACTGCATAGGGACGATTATCAAACCGCGGTACCACCCTAGTTGCTTACCTCTGACAAGGTGCCTCTCATTAAAGTGTCAGGCTCCGGAGTGATATTCGAATTTAGGTTCACCGCAGATCTCTCAGCATCCGATCTACTCTCTGTAAGGTTATTAGCCTAAACCTACTTTGTCTCCTTCATCGCCTAAATATTAAGCTTTGGCCGAGCTCAAACTCGACTATATGCTATATTAACATCCCGCAGATAAGAATTCAAGTTATTTTTGTAAAAAATCCTAATATATTATAAGATTATTTGTATAGCATTTATAAGTACAGTAAGCAAGAAAAAGGTGATGTTGCAGAATAGGTGATTCTATTCTGCTCATCACCTTAAGTTCCTTATTTATTTTGCTCTCTCAAGGTTAATGCGGTTCTGCTTGTCGATTTCGTAAACTCTTACCTTTACTTCATCTCCAACATTCATAACATCCTCAACCTTCTCTACGCGGTGGTCTGCCATCTTTGAGATGTGAAGAAGTCCTTCCTTGCCCGGAAGAATCTCGATGAATGCACCAAAGGTCATAATCTTCGTTACCTTACCCTCGTATGTCTCTCCAACCTCAGCATCCTTAGTTAGAAGCTCAATCTCGCGCTTAGCAGCCTCTGCTCCGGCCATGTCTGAGCTGTAGATGCTGATAAGGCCTGATGCATCTTCTGCGATGTCAATCTTAACACCGGTCTCTTCGATGATTTTGTTGATTGTCTTTCCGCCGGGTCCGATGACTATTCTAATCTTGTCAGGATCTATCATCATAGTGATGCTTCTTGGAGCGTACTTGGACATCTCCTTGCGTGGCTCAGGAATCTCCTCGAGCATCACATCCAGGATATGAGCTCTTCCTTCCTTAGCCTGTGCTAGAGCCTTTGATAGAATATCTCTTGAAAGTCCGTGAATTTTAATATCCATCTGGATAGCTGTTACTCCGACCTCTGTACCTGTCACCTTGAAGTCCATATCTCCGAGGAAGTCCTCCATCCCCTGAATATCACTTAGGATAGCAATTTTCTGGCTTCCATCCTCTTCTGTTCTTGATATAAGTCCCATAGCGATACCCGAAACAGGTCTCTTAATTGGAACACCGGCATCCATAAGAGCTAGAGTTGACCCACAGGTTGAACCCATCGAGCTTGAACCGTTTGATGAAAGTACATCAGAAACGACTCTCAGTGCGTACGGAAATTCCTCAACCGGTGGAATTACCGGAAGAAGTGCTCTCTCAGCAAGTGCTCCGTGTCCTATCTCTCTTCTTCCCGGACTTCTTGGTGATCTAGCCTCACCTGTGCAGTATCCCGGGAAGTTATAGTGATGCATATATCTCTTCTCTGTCTGCTCCGTGATACCGTCAATCATCTGAGCTTCGCTGGCAGGCGCAAGTGTACATGTTGACATTACCTGTGTTTGACCTCTTGTAAAAAGTCCGCTTCCGTGTACCCTTGGAAGAAGTCCGGTCTCACACCATACAGGTCTAATTTCCGTAGTCTTACGATTATCAGGTCTGATACCTTCATCAAGAATCATATTTCTTACGGATTCCTTGGTTATGTTGTATAGAACAGCTGCGATATCCTTCTCGTTATCAGGATAGATTTCAGCAAAGTGTTCCTTTGTCTCTACTTCTACGGCATCCATATTATCTAGACGCTCAAGCTTATCAAATGTATGGATAGCTTCCTGCATTCTACCTGTTGCATAATCTCTTACTGCAGTATCAATATCCTCAGGAACTTGATTAATTACAAGCTCCTTCTTAGGCTTTCCTACCTCTGCTACAATCTCATCGATGAATTCAACGAGCTTCTTAATCTCATCATGACCGAAAAGGATTGCATCGAGCATTACATCCTCAGGAACCTCATCAGCTCCTGCCTCAACCATCATGATAGCTTCCTTAGTTCCGGCAACTGTTAAGTTGATGTCTGACTGTTCTCTCTGCTCAAGTGTAGGGTTGATGATGAATCTTCCGTCAACTCTTCCAACTCTTACTGCAGCGATTGGTCCTTCCCATGGAATGTCAGATGTAGCGATAGCAACCGATGCACCTACCATAGCCATGATATCAGTCTCGCAGTCAAGGTCAACTGACATTACAGTTGCAACAACTACTACGTCGTTGTGGTATCCCTTAGGGAAAAGTGGACGAAGAGGTCTATCCATAAGTCTTGAGCTTAGGATTGCCTTCTCGCTAGGTCTTCCCTCTCTTCTGATAAATCCTCCAGGAATTTTACCTGAAGCATACATCTTCTCTTCGTAGTCGCATGATAGAGGGAAAAAGTCTATATCCTCTCTTGGTTCCTTAGAAGCGCAGACTGTAACGCTGACAACGGACTCACCGTACTTAACCATAACCTGTCCGTTCGCCTGTTCACAAATCTTTCCGAGCTCAAACTCTAAAAGTCTTCCTCCAACTGCGGTCTTAAATGTTCTATAATCTGTAAATCTTGCCATTAATAAACAACTCCTTCCTGTTTATCCTATTCCAAGGCAATAACTTCCGGCATATCAGTCCTTTTAATCTGATTTGCCTAAAAAAAGCGAGGTCTCTGACCTCGCTAACATACTTAGTATAACTACTTTCTCAAGCCTAGACGAGCAATAAGATTTCTATATCTTTCTATATCTACGTTCTTGAGGTAGTTAAGAAGGTTTCTTCTCTGACCGACCATCTTAAGTAGTCCGCGTCTTGAGTGGTGGTCCTTCTTATGAACCTTAAGGTGCTCGTTCAAATCGTTGATTCTTGCTGTTAGAACAGCTACCTGAACTTCCGGAGAACCTGTATCTCCTTCTTTAGTTGCATATTCGCTGATGATTGCAGCTTTCTGATCCTTAGTTATCATATCTTTTCTCCTTTTTATTAAATACGCTTTTGTCGAGAATGCGTTGGAGTGTCGCAAAACCAAACAAAAGTAAATTACTAAACAATGTTATCACGTTATGTGACAAATTGCAAGTGATTTATTTAGCCTTAGCTTATTAGCTGTAGTAGCGAAAAACTCCCTTAACCTTGCCGAGAATCTTGACGTCTCTAACGATTATTGGGCTCATATCATCGTTCTCAGGCTGAAGTCTAATGTGATCCTTCTCCTTGT
>ERZ773014.1777-NODE-1777-length-13209-cov-3.017561_pt1 | contig 13209 bp, 11 predicted proteins | sample MGYA00580841_ERZ773014 | MGnify/ENA primary metagenome ERZ773014 (study PRJEB29015, sample SAMEA2737989) | human oral metagenome | biome: human oral; feature: human-associated habitat; material: dental | place: China | collected 2067 ...
TATGACGAGCCTTATACCGACTCGCAGATAGAGATTATCTTTGAAAAAGCTATGCGCGGGCAAGAACTTTTTAAGGCCGAAGCCCGCCAATATAAACACTGTATCTTATCGCGAATGGCCGAAATGGATAGCGATGCAGGGTGGACACAACAGTATCACTATGGTATGATTTGTGATAACGACTTATCTGGGCGTGCTGTCGGTGGGCTTGATACAGGTTTTTGCGCCATGGACGACTATTCTACGGCGCGTGCCATGCTCAGTTTTTTCAATCGTTTGCAACAGAAAGGTAAACTGACGCGTACCCTTTTGGTGGATGTTAATCCATCAGGCAGCGATATGTTATGTACTATGGCAGGCAATTTTCAAGATACAGCCTGTCCCGGAAAAGTGCAAATGGGTATCGGTTGGTGGGGAGAAATCCCCTCGGCAGACATTGCCCGTCAGTTGAAGGTACTGCTGAGATACGGCTTACTCGGTCGTTCGGTGGGTATTTCGGGTGGTGTCAGCTCGCCACTTTCGTACGTTCGTTACGACTATTTCCGCAGAATACTCTGTCGCGAGTTGGGCAATGATGTGGTACAAGGGCTTTTGCCGCATGATATGCAGTTGTTGGGCAGCACTGTAGAAAACGTGTGTTATCATAACGCCCGTTGTTATTTTGATTTTTATTGACGCTTTCGCATATTCTCTTTGCAGGGTTGCGAGCGTGACGAATTACTAACTTTTAATACTTACTGATAATGAAAAAGCAAGGAAAATTATCTCTTACAATGCTGTTGGCAATAGGATTGTCGGCTCTTTTAATGATTCAATGTAGCGACAAAGGCGATAAACATCTGCATGTAAAAGGCGTGTTGGCAGGTGTAGAAGATTCGCTTATATTTGCTTTGAATGGCTTTACAGATGGCGAAATCGTTATGCGCGACACCGCAATTATTACCAAAAAGGGTGCTTTTGACCTGATGTTGCCCGTTGATTCCGTATTTTCGCTTGAGGTAATCGATGGTGCATCTGATCGCAAAGGCGAGTATGCAGGTTTTTATACCATGGCTATTCCGGGCGAAGAACTTATCATCGAGGGCGATATAAGGGGGAATTGCACGTTCAGCGGATCTGATTTTTATCGTCATTACAATGAAGCGGCCAAAGTGGTAACGCCCTTTAACCTCAAAATGAACAAGTTGGCGGCTGATTATGACAAGCTTTTGCGACAAGGAAAGATGAATGCAGACCTGGAAGACGGTTACAGTCAGCGTGGTTTGGAACTGTATCAGCAGCGCGAAAAAGCTATTCTTGCCTTTGCAAAGAGTCATCCCAATAGCGAGGCTTCGGCTGCATTGGTAACCTATCTTGATATTGATAGTGCGCGCAAACTGATTGATATGCTGTCGCCTGAGGTACGAAACGGTAGAATGAAAGGTTATTTTGAGCCACTTATTACTGCACCGAAGATGCCTTTGAAACAATAACAAGCCTCTCGAAAAATAAAAACATACGAAGTATACCCACCGTTGGAAAGCCTTTTTATATGCTTTTCGACGGTGGGTTACGCCATTAAAAAACGATGCTTTAAGGGCGTATTTGATTTTTTTTGCCTAATTTTGTACGCTATATAAATAGCCTATATAATATAAGGTATAAGCAAATTATGAAAAAGAAAATACAATTCAGTCTTGTTTATCGAGACATGTGGCAGAGCTCCGGTAAGTTTCAGCCACGCAAAGACCAGTTAGAGTGCATCGCTCCCGTAATCATTGAAATGGGTTGTTTTGCTCGCGTAGAAACTAATGGCGGTGCTTTTGAACAAGTGAACCTGCTTGCCGGCGAGAATCCCAATGAGGGTGTGCGTGCTTTTTGCAAGCCTTTCAATGAGGCAGGAATTAAAACCCACATGCTAGATCGGGGCTTGAATGCTCTGCGTATGTATCCTGTTCCCGATGATGTACGGGCTTTAATGTATAAGGTAAAGCATGCACAAGGTGTCGATATACCTCGTATTTTTGACGGATTAAATGATGTACGCAACATTATTCCCAGCATTAAATGGGCTGCCGAAGCAGGCATGACCCCGCAAGGAACGCTCTGTATCACCACTTCGCCTGTGCATACGCTGGAATATTACAGCAATATTGCCGATCAGTTGATAGAAGCCGGTGCAAAAGAAATATGTTTGAAAGATATGGCGGGCATAGGTCAGCCGGCCTTATTGGGCAAATTGACCAAAGCCATTAAAGACAAACATCCCGATATTATCATCGAGTATCACGGTCATACAGGTCCCGGACTGTCGATGGCTTCTGTGTTGGAAGTGTGTAATAACGGTGCCGACATCATCGATACAGCCATCGAACCGCTGTCGTGGGGTAAGGTCCACCCCGATGTTATCTCGGTTCAGAGTATGCTGAAAAACGAAGGTTTCGACGTACCTGAAATCAATATGAGTGCTTATATGAAAGCGCGCGCATTAACACAAGAGTTTATTGACGAGTGGTTGGGCTACTTTATTAATCCGGCTAACAAGCTGATGAGCTCTTTATTGTTGGGAAGCGGACTACCGGGAGGTATGATGGGCAGTATGATGGCAGATCTTGCAGGTATTCATAGCACCATAAACAATATCCGGAAGAAGAAGGGCGAGCCCGAACTTTCTACCGATGATATGCTGATTAACCTCTTTAACGAGGTAGAATATGTATGGCCTCGTGTAGGTTATCCGCCTCTTGTAACACCTTTCTCGCAATATGTGAAGAACATTGCGTTGATGAATTTGCTCACAATGGAGCAAGGAAAGGGTCGCTTTGTGATGATGGACGACTCGATGTGGGGTATGATTTTGGGCAAGAGCGGTAAAATTCCGGGTACCATTGCACCCGAGTTGGTGGCGTTGGCAAAGGAAAAAGGGCTCGAATTTACAGATGCAGACCCGCATACTTTGGTGCAAAACAACCTCGAAGACTTCAAGAAAGAGATGGATGAAAATGGTTGGGAATATGGTCAGGACAACGAAGAACTCTTCGAATTGGCTATGCACCCCGAGCAGTATCGCAACTATAAGAGCGGCCAAGCTAAGAAAAATTTCCTTGCCGATTTGCAGAAAGCGAAAGATGCAAAGATGGGAAGCAAACTCTCTGTTGAGGAACTTGCGGCCTTCAAACATGCCAAAGCCGATGCACTGGTAGCACCTGTGAAGGGTCAGTTATTCTGGGAATTCAACGGCGATGGTGAGTGTGCACCCACTGTTGAACCGTTTATTGGCAAAGAATATAAGGAAGGTGATGTATTCTGTTATATCGTTGCAACATGGGGCGAAATTGTAACCGTACCCGCAGCGTTGGGCGGAAAGCTCGTGGAAATTAATGCCAAGCAAGGCGCCAAAGTAAATAAAGGCGACGTGATGGCCTATATCGAACGGGCACAATAAAAGATAAATATTGCCATAAAATAATGATAAGGGCGCAACCCGATACTTTTTCGAGGGTTGCGCCTTTTTCTTTTGTTTGTGGGGTAGTGTCTAAATGTAATGTTTGCAATGCGTAAATCCACCCCTTTCGATGTGTAAATCTGATGCAGAAAGTCTGTTTTTGTGTTTTTTCGAATACCTTTGCAACTATGTTTAACTAATCCTGTTGCTTACAGAATGTTTGATTTTAGAGAACGATTGCAAGGCAGACTGCAGCCGGACGACATCCATGAAATGACGGCTTACGTGCAAACGCCTGCAAACGATAAAAAGAAAGAACAGCTTTTCGCGTTTATTTTCGATGCCGACAAACGCGTTTCAGACAATGCTGCATGGACGCTGACCTTCTTTTCGTTGGCTGATAATGAGTGGTTGAAGGTGAAACATGACGAGATTGTTGACGAGGCGATGCGCACAACAAGCGAAACCAAACGTCGCAATCTGCTTACCCTGCTGCTTAGGCAGCCTTTTACACCGGCCAATCTGCGTACCGACTTTCTCAACTTTTGTATGGAAGGCATTCCCAATACCCGTATTCCGGTGGCCATTCGGGCACAACTTATCCGGTTGGCATACGCTCAATGCTGTGTTTATCCCGAACTTTTTGACGAACTGAAACTGGTGTTGAGTATGCTTGAGGGGTTCAACCTGCAGCCGAGTATAAAGACTGCACTGCACAATGTGTTGAAAGTAATAGACCGCAAACCGAAAAAATAACAGCTTATGGATTATCAAACTCTGATAGATAAGTACTATACCGAAGACAACCGTCTTCGAAACATCCTGCTTATACATAGCCGCAGTGTTGCCGATTTGGCGCTTTCGCTGGCTCGCCGACACCCTGAAATGTCGCTCGATCTATCCTTTATCGAAGAGGCTGCTATGCTTCACGACATCGGTATTATTCGTTGTAATGCACCGGGCATCTACTGTTTTGGTACTGAACCTTACCTCTGTCACGGTCGAATAGGTGCAGATATGTTGCGTGCAGAGGGTTTTACGCGGCATGCACGTGTATGCGAACGGCATACAGGGGCGGGTATTACGAAGCAGGAGATCATTGAACGCAACCTGCCATTGCCCCAACAAGATTTTCTACCCGAAACACTTGAAGAACAATTGATTTGTTATGCCGATAAGTTTTTCAGTAAGACGCATCTCGACCGACAAAAAAATGTGACGCAGGCAGCCGACAGCTTGGCTAAATTTGGTGCCGACAGTTTGGCTCGTTTTCAGCATTTGGTGCAGCTTTTTGGTACTCCTTAAACCGCCTTTTTGTTGTGAAAAAGCGGAGAATAGACTATTTGGGAAGGTTGAACGGAGCAACCTTGTAGGGGACATGAATAAATAAATGCAGGGCACAGATTTGTTCAGACGATTTCAGATTGAAATGCGCAGATGCTGATTTGTCAGCAAATCAGAAAAAGTACAATCCATAAAATTGACCAATTTTTAGGTGCTGAAAATAGATGTTCTCACCTCTGCTGCTTGCAATAAAAACAAGCAAGCTGCTGTTTGCTTGTAAATACGCAAAGCTCGTGCAGTTATCTTTTGTATGGATTTTCAGAGAGTTATGTTTGAAATATTAGTTTTCGTATTGGTTTTATCATCCTTTTAGCCCTTAAAACCGTGTTTTTGAGGGTGTATAACTTATGCTTTTAGTTTTCAAAACCTATGCTTTTACCACCCCAAAGCTATGCTTTTGCAACATAAAACCTATGCTTTAGGGTGGTGAACCCTTATTTTTGTCAAAATAAACGTATTATTTTCTTCTAGAATTGAAATGTTAATTGTAACGAAAAACGAAAGCTACTATACCCCCATCTCCAATTTTAGGGCTCAAAAATCTATAAAATTGAACAGTATATTCGTAAAATTTACCAGTCTGTTTGTCCTTGTAATAAGCCACTTGTCTATACACGTTCTATTGATGTTTTTATAACTTTGCAAAAGCTATATCAAGCAAAGAAAATAGTAAAAGTACCTTGTTAAACGGCTTGTCTAAAAAATATTTTAGGATGAAAGAAATTACACGTGCAGGCGAAACCTTGCGTTTTGTGGCGCAAATGATGGCAGAAAACGAGCACATTTTTGCCTATCAATAGGAGAGGGTGTCGTTTTTTTGATATACTGGGCGAGGTTTTCGGGTTTGGATAACAGCGAAACATGCCCATTGTTTCTTTCAACTTAAAACTCGAAACCTACTTGCAGCTTGAGCATTCCCTCGCTGTCTGCAGCGTAGAAAGTGTTGCCGAAGCCCGCGTAAAGGGCGTGTTTGTTACTAAATGCAAGTCGGCAACCTATGGTCGAATCAAAGTAAAGGCCGTTTGATTCGCCAATAAAATTGTAGCCGATTTTCGTGCTGAAACACGGTGTAATTGGTCCGTTAATAATATTAGCACGTATATTTGCAAAGACAGGAATAGCCACATCATCATGCGAAGGACTGTAACTGAAGGCTGCTCCGCCACCCACATAGAGGTAAGGAAGCATCTGGTATCCCAAACTTACTGCTGTTTCTATTCTATCATACTCACCGTAGCGAATACCTATTGCATACGAGCTTTCGACAAAAACTTTGAAACCTCGTGCTATTTCATGCTTTTTAAATCTACTTTCACTATAAAGTTGATGGGGTATTTCGGATTCTTTGGCGATATGTTCAACACTGCTCATTTCGTAGATAAAGATTCTTCCGTCGGCTGTTTTTATGGTGAGCTGCTTGTCGGGAATAACTTCGAGCACCCAACCGCGAATAATACTGCCATCTTTGAAATATATTACATCTTCTGGCTTTTGTGCCTGAGCTGCTGTAAAAAGTCCTGCAAAGAGCACCAAAAAGAATAAAACTTTCTTCATGTGATGTATAAATGTTGAATATAAACAATTAAAAGGTAGGGTTTGAGGTAGGTTTTATATCACCCCTATAATCTCTTTCACGTCTTTTACACCGTGATTATCGAGCCAAAGGTCTATGCCGTTGCGCACCTTTAGCGTAACGGCAGGGTCGAGAAAGTTGGCTGTTCCGATTTGAATAGCTGTGGCACCTGCCATCAGAAATTCAAGTGCGTCGATAGCATTGCATATTCCACCCAGTCCGATAACAGGAATTTTAACAGCCTTTGCTACCTGCCATACCATTCGAAGTGCAATTGGTTTGATGGCCGGACCGCTTAATCCACCCGTATCAATGCTAAGAACCGACCGCCGTTTTTCAACGTCTATCGCCATTCCCATTAACGTGTTGATAAGTGAAACACTGTCGGCCCCCTCATCTTCTACCGCTCGTGCGATGTCGGCAATGCTTGTGACATTGGGCGAGAGCTTCACGATGAGCGTTTTGTTGTAACGCTTTCGCACCGCCCGTACCACGCTTGCTGCCCCCGCACAGGTAGTGCCGAAAGCCATTCCGCCTTGCTTTACATTAGGACAAGATATGTTCAGTTCGATGGCAGGAATGTTTTCCAATGTGTTGATACGCGCTGCACACTCGGCATAATCGTCGGGTGTGTTGCCGCTTACATTGACAATCATCCGTGTATCGATGTCTTTTATCTGCGGATAGATATGCTCGGCAAAGTAATCTACACCTTTGTTTTGCAGTCCTACACAGTTAAGCATACCCTGTGATGTCTCTGCCATGCGCGGATAATCGTTGCCCTCGCGCGGCAGTAGTGTTGTACCCTTTACAATGATACCCCCGATTTGGTCGAGCGGTACAAAGTCTTCAAACTCTAATCCGTAGCCGAACGTGCCCGATGCCGTCATCACCGGGTTTTTCATCGATAAGTTGCCTATTTGTGTATGTAGTTTTGCCATTTGCTTGGAGTTGATTGATAAGTTTGCAAGTTGATAAGAGGTGCGTGTTGGTAAGAATTATGTCCACAGCAGTTGGCGGGTATCAAACACCGGGCCCTCTGTGCAAACACAGCGGTTGCCGTCGGTAGTTTTCTCCACGCAGCACAGACATGCGCCGATGCCACACGCCATCATGTTCTCGAGCGACACCTCGCACGCAATGTCTTCTTTAGTCGCATAGCGCGCCACTGCCACCATCATCGGCTTAGGTCCGCAAGTGCATATTCTGTCAAAACGTTCCCTTTGCAGAACCGAATGTTGGGTAACAAAGCCTTGTTCGCCCGCTGAGCCATCCTCTGTGGTTACCCACACGCGTCCGATACGCTCAAAAGCCTCCATTTCTAACAGTGCGTTTTTCGTGCGTGCTCCCAACAGAAAGGTGGGCACTGCCCCCATCTCACGTATTTTTTGCCCCAAGAACAGCAGCGGAGCAACACCTACGCCGCCGCCTACGAGCAGAAAACGCTCGCTTGGTGATGCGGGTAACGAGAATGCTTTACCCAAAGGCAGAATGCAGTTAAGTCTTTCGCCGGGTTTCAGTCTGGCCATTTGGCGCGTTCCATCGCCCACTGTTGCCACGAGCAGCCATAGCTCGTTGCGTTCAAAATCTACAAAGTTGATGGATATGGGCCTGCGAAGAAAGGTGGAAGGCGAATGCTCTACACGCACCTCAACAAATTGTCCGGGCTGCATCGGCGGTAATGGCAGACTGTGTGTAAGCTTTATCAGCACATAATTCTCATTGATTTGTTCTACGGATATAACGCTGAGGTCGAGACAATACTTTTTCATTTATTTGTTAGCAATGAATGGTTATGCAAAGATACCCCTTTTTTTCGACATCGCTTTACTCTTGCTTCAATCTGGTAGAAATAATCAATCGCCCCCATTGTCTTGGCATTGAAGGTAAATTACGCAACACTTTACCGCACAATATCTGCGAAAGGGGAAGGAGAGGGTATGGCTAAGCCTATCCGCCAAAAGAGATAAACGCTAATAAGGGTGAACAATAGGCAGAGAATGGAGCCAATGATGTAAGGTAGTTTACGTGTGTTCCAGTAGAAATCGATGTTTGGAATGAGGTTTAAAGACTCTTGTGATAGAACCTTGCAGAGTTCGATACGTGTGTTGAAACGTTGACTGTGGCCCGTTTCAAGGTTGAATATAAAGTATCTTCCATCCGTTCCCATGCTTTTGCCGATAAGTGAATCACCGCGTAACTCTACCTCGGTAATTTCGTCTAAGAGTACTTCTCCTGTTGAGGTTCTACAGATTTCGGCTCGCTCGGGCGTATCAACAGAGGTGAGCTTGTATTCCTGATTGAGCGGGGCAACCCAGCTATCGCCGATACCGATGTCGATGTTGCATGCCAAAGCAATCACAATCATTGCGACAAGAGAGCTGGCGCTATACGAAAATATTGCGATGGTGGGAGTGCAAAAGCAAAGTAATAACTTTCTTTTTCTTTGTTTTCCCTTGCAGGTTATAGCGGCTATTGCAAGAGCAATAAAACCTAATAACAAGGAAAGAATGGCAAATAGCACACCCCAAGATATTAAAGTGAATAATATTCCCATGTGCAATGATGCTATTTATGATAGATGGTTTTCTTGAATGGGAAATCCGTTTATTCAAAGATTATTGTCTTTGGAAGGAAGTCTTGCTTCTCTATTGCAAAGATACCCCTTTTTTTCGACATCGCGACAGATTGTGCGAGATACCCATCAGGTGTATGCCCGTTAATTGAACGAGGACGAATGGCGGTGAGGAATATGGCATTATGCTGCTTGAACCTTTTACAAAAGACTTTTAAGGATATGTTCCAGTTCGTCGGCTTGGGGATAAATAGCCACGATAGTACCGTCTTGCTTAATTAGAAATCCGCCACCGACGCTGTTCATACCATTCTTTGGCCATATCTGGTGTTGGTCGTTCAGTTCTACAAGGTTAGTCCACGTGTAACCATCGTGCTTTGCAGCCTCTTCCATCGCGCCCGTTTTATATTCTCTGGCGATACCGATAATCTGAAAACCCTTATCCTTATATCGTTCGTAAACGGGAATAATACTCTTGGCATGCTTTCGGCAAGAGCCACACCAACTGGCCCACAGGTTGATATAGATAACCTTGCCTTTGAACAAAGACGACAGTTTGACATCCCTGCCATCTGTGCCCCGCACCATATAGTCGATATACGGTTTGCCCACCATTAGTTTTGTAGCAGCCAACGCCTCTTGAGCCGCCCTCTTGCTGTAGGGATGCTTCGGCATATAGTGCGCATAATTATCGAAATAAGCCTTTATAAGTTCGGCATACGCCTTAGGATAGCGTTTATAAGAAGCTCCCTCGATAATCAGCGAAAGCCCGTAAAAGCACTTGTTTGTTTTGAGCCACTTTACCTGTTCTGCCCTATATTTATCTTTTAAATTAAAGTAAGCCGCCTCTATCTTCGAGCCCCTATCCGAGAATACATCATCTGGCAGAAGCCTGCGCAAACTATCTACATTTGTCTCTCTATCCGATTTCAGCTTCTCTTCAATTTCATACACCATAGGCTTGTAATAAAGCTTGGCCTTATGCAGACTGTCTCTCTCGACATCCAGCCTTTGAAACCTCTGTGCGTAAATTGCGTAAACCGAGTCTGCGTAATTCCGATATTTCATCTCCATACCTGCCTCCTTGCCATCGCTCTCTACCCTTATACACTCGTCCTTGCTCTTGGGAATAACGATGTGCACATGTCCGTTTTCTACGATAAACTCGGTTGTTCGCATCGATCCCCTTTCGTATTCGCTGCGCAGCACAATCTGATAACACCTCAGCCTATCCGTCTTGAGGTTGTACATAAACCGTCCGTCTTTCACCTCTACTACGATGCATTCGTTTGTCGGCTTCCGTTCGTCGAGTTCGAATCTGCGCGAGTCGGCCAGTATATCGTATAAAATCACCTGCCGCTCCGTTTTATCTTCCACCTCGCCGGTGATGCGACACACAACAGATTGTGCCCCGGCAAATTCTCCGCTCAGCAAGAGTGTTAGAGTTAAGAGTAATAGTTTTCTCATGTCTTTTGTCTTTTGGTTAGAACCCGTTACGTAATTTCGGGATAAGAGATGGCAGCCATAACGCCTTTATTCATTTATTTCTAAACTCCCTTCTTAGTCTTTCTGCGTTATTTGTTCATGATTACATCCCCTCCTAATCTCCCCCGGGATAAAGGTGAAAGGTTGAAAAGGTGAAAAAGTGAAAGGATGCAGGCACCATATAAAGAGCAAAAAGCAAGTAATGCAGCACACCTCTCCCCTTTATTGGAATATGTTGAGTTTCTCCTTTACAATTATTGAGTTCTCTCTTGCTATAAGCTTTCGGATGGTTATGCAGCGCATCTCTCCCCTTGAAAAGGGGAGAAAGAGAAGGGATTACTTATGTCGAACTGACGTAAAGAATTATAAAAGGTGGACGCACAAAGTAGTGCGTCCATCTTTGTTTTGTTATACAATCCCCAAAGAAAAAGTGAAGGGGTGAAAGGGTAAAGAATTATGCTTTTATCTTTGCCTCGTGCAGCCCTTTTATCTTTTTTAAACTGTTGATAATTTGCAGAGCTTCGTCGCGGTCGTGCACCCGAAGTTTGATGGCTCCGTCGAACAAACCATTGTCAACCGAGATGGTGATGTTGCGTATATCAATATTGAGCTGGTTGGAAATAACGTCTGATAGGTCGCGAAGTATGCCTTGACGATCGATGCCTTGTACTTCTATCGTGGTTTCAAACAACTGATTGCGGTGCATATCCCATTTGGCATCGAGAATGCGGTTGCCAAAGCTTGATTTTAATCTGTTGGCCACGGGGCACGAGCGCTTATGAATTTCGATGCGGCGCTTGTTGTCTATAAAACCGAGAATGTCGTCGCCGGGAATGGGGTGGCAGCAATTAGGAAAGATGTATTTGTGTATGCTTGCTTCGGTGATGATGCAGGGTAGTTTTTTGTTAAACTCTTTGTTGGCAATGAGCAAACCTTCGGTATCGGTTGCTTGGGGCTTTTTCTTGTCGCTGTCGAGAAAGGGTACGTATCTGCGCCAGCTTAATGTATTGTTGGTTTTCTTCTTTCCAAGTATATGGTCGACGTCTTTATCGTCGGGTGTAAAGCGGTTTTCGCCGGCTGCCTGATAAAGCTCTTCGTGGCGTGCAAATCCATGCAACTCGCAAATTTTATCGACAATGGATGTTGTCAGTTCAAGTCCTTTACTGTCGAGCCATTCTTTTAGGATGTTTTCGCCAATTCTTTGTTTCTCACGATTGTCGCGTCGTAAAATGGCTTGTATTTTTCCACGTGCTTTGGCTGTAGATACGAAATTGATCCACGAGGGGTCTACATGTTGCGATTTAGAGGTGAGGATTTCTACCTGATCGCCACTTTGAAGCTTGTGACTGAGGGGAACGAGCCGATGGTTGACTTTAGCGCCGATACAGTGGCTACCGAGAAAGGTGTGTAGCTGAAAGGCGAAATCGAGCGCGGTACAGCCGGCGGGAAGGGTTTTTATTTCCCCCTTTGGGGTAAAGACGAATATCTCGGAAGCAAAGAGGTTCAGCTTGATGGCATCGAGAAAGTCCATTGCATCGGGCTGCGGATCGTCGAGGATTTCTTTAATAGTACGTAGCCAGTTGTTTAGTTCGCCCTCGTCTTCAGTAATCTCATCTCCCGCCTTATATTTCCAATGGGCGGCAAATCCCTGTTCGGCAATCTCGTTCATCCGGTCACTGCGAATTTGTACTTCTATCCATCTGCCCTGCTTGCTCATCAGGGTTACGTGAAGCGCCTGATATCCGTTTGCTTTGGGATGGTTGAGCCAGTCGCGCAGGCGGTCGGGGTGCGACTTGTATATCTGACTGATTTTAACGTAGATGTTAAAACTTTCGTTGATTTCTTCTTCTCTTTCTTTGGGTGTGAAGATGATGCGCACAGCAAGAATGTCGTAAATTTCTTCAAAAGTAACGTGCTTGCTTTGCATCTTGTTCCAGATAGAGTAGGGGCTTTTAATACGTGCCTTGATTTCGTATTTAATACCCATCTGGTTTAGAGCTTCGCGAATAGGGTCGGTGAATTGCTTAAAAAGGATGTCGCGCTGCTCTTGGGTAGAGGCCAGTTTGGCTTGTATGGAGGCGTATTCTTGCGGATGCTCGAATTTGAAGCTGAGATTTTCGAGCTCGGTTTTTATCTTATTGAGTCCGAGTCTGTTGGCCAATGGTGCATAGATGTAAAGCGTTTCGCCTGCAATTTTATATTGTTTGTTGGGCGGTTGGCTGTCAAGCGTACGCATGTTGTGCAGGCGGTCGCAAATTTTGATGAGAATGACGCGTATATCATCACTCATTGTAAGCAACAATTTCTTGAAGTTCTCTGCCTGTTCTGATGTATGATCGCCAAATATGCCTCCTGAAATTTTAGTTAAGCCGTCGACAATTTGCGCAATCTTCGGCCCAAAGATATTTTCTATATCTTCGACGGTATAGTCGGTGTCTTCAACGACATCATGAAGCAATGCTGAACAAATGCTGGTAGACCCAAGTCCCATTTCTTCGCAGGCAATTTGTGCAACTGCTATGGGGTGCATGATATAGGGCTCGCCTGATAATCGGCGAACCCCTTTGTGTGCTTCGCGGGCAAAGTTGAAAGCCTTGGTAATGATATCCTCCTTTTTGCGATGTGGCGATGCCATATAGCAATCCAGCAGATGTCTGAATGCAGTATTTACCATTCGGTCTTCTGCAAGTTCTTTCTCTTTATCCTTGTCTTTTGTCTGATTGTCGTCCATCTTTTCTGCTGTATATAAATAGAGAAATCGATTATTTTACTCTCAATTTCTTTCCTGATCGTATACTTGACCCACTG
>ERZ773014.1780-NODE-1780-length-13189-cov-7.430257_pt1 | contig 13189 bp, 9 predicted proteins | sample MGYA00580841_ERZ773014 | MGnify/ENA primary metagenome ERZ773014 (study PRJEB29015, sample SAMEA2737989) | human oral metagenome | biome: human oral; feature: human-associated habitat; material: dental | place: China | collected 2067 ...
ATGAAATCTTCACGCGCCTGCAGGCCTTGCACGAAGCAGGCAAGGAAACGGAGGATTTCAAGGACTACTGCGACCTCCTCTACACGCAGGCTTTGATCATCGAAGGCATCCTGCCTGAGAATCCCGTGGACTTTGCGAACAAGCTTGCGAAGCTTATGGCGAAGTGAGAATAGCCGTACTATAAACGACAGATGCAGGCGGTACAGATGACCACCCCGAGAATATTTCTCGGGGTGGTTTTGTCTTTGTAGGGCTTGAATCTCGAAGTTAATAAAGACTAAATGATATTATTTATTTAAAATATGCGGAGAAATTACGATTAAAGGATAAGTCATTAAAATATAGTGAAAGGCTTATTGTTCTTAAGGAAAGGATGAATCCATATGCAGGTTTCTAAAATTCCTGTTGGACTGAGTGCACGAGGAGCTGCTCCCGTTGCCCGTGGGGATGCAGCGAATGCAGCAGGCAGCAAAGAGACGCATTCTGTCATCCATAATGCTGTTGAAGTATTCATCAGCAATAAGGCTCGTGCCATGAATCAGGAAGCAGACCGGCAGGGAAAGATTCTTGAACGGGACACGGGGGCGTCCGGCTCCAAATTGGAATTGCAGAATATGGATGATAAAAAGGATTCTGTGCGGGATTCCAAAGCACGACTGACAGAAATAGAAAAGCAGCTGCAGGACGACAGTCTTTCTGAAGACGACAAAGCGATTCTTGCAAAAGAACGTAATCAATTAAAAGATGAAGTGATTGCCCTATCGCCGGAAGATAAAATTTCCATGATTTATGGTTTGAAAAACCAGGCAAAAAAAGCGCTCGAAGAGTCTATGGGAACGCTTCTTTCGAGAGATTCTGCATCAGACGCAACCGCGCTAAGAGAGATCGCGGAGATGGAAAGGAATTCGTCCGGTCTTGATGGCTGGCTGGCAGAAGCAAAACAGGAAGAACGTGAATTGACAGAGCGCGAGAACCGTTTGAATGCACAGGCGCGCGGTGAAGAAGCCGAGGATATGGCGTCAAAAATGAAGTCGAAGGATACGCCGAAGACTGTGGTCGATGATGATGATGTCGATGATGGTTCTGCCGAACGGGCGCTTTCGGCGAAGAATCTTGAAATATTGAAACAAACTGCAGAAAGTGCGGAAGAAGATGATATTTCGGCAGATGGAAGTCAATCCATAAAGAAAAAGAATCTTGCACTGAGAAATGAGAAGCCGCATTCCGTTTAGCAAACGATACGGAGTACGTTTTATTTGATGGAAACAATGAAAAGAGAAGCCGAGGATTCTTATGCGACGATAAAAAGAGCATATCGAGTTTTATCGTCGTATATGTGAAATAGCGGATGGAGTTCTGCAGAAAAAGTTGCCGACATTCTTTATCTGCTTGATTCCACGGACTTTGCCAATCAGCCTGCGCCTTTCGGGCCGGACTTTTTGGACTTTCATCGTAAAGTTGTGTGATAAGTGACAGGTGTACGAGATTTATCTATTTATTTCTCGTTTGGCAGCGACATGATAACGATGTGAAATCACTCTCAATTCCCGCGCTTGGGCATCACTTCGAGATAGTCAAGCAAGAAGTCGTGGAACATACGTCCCGTCATGCGCAGCAAACCGCCGCGTGCGGCATGCATCTCATCGTATACTATGACATTGTCTTTGCGGATGTTGTGGCTGGCGATGACGATGGGCACGGGATCACCGCTGTGTTCACGGCGCTCGCACGGTGTCGAGTGATCGGCGGCCATGGCAACGATTACATTTGCATCATGAATTTCGGACAGGTATGTGCGTACATATCCGAGCATTGTATCGTAATGTTCGACAGCATGCACTTTGCCTGTGGGATTGTTGTCGTGTCCCATGAGGTCGGTTGCTTTGAAGTGGAGGCAGACGAAATCGTGGTTTTTGAGTGCGTCGATGGCAAGACGCGCCTTGCGTTCGACATCGGTATCCAAGTTGCCCGTCAGGCAGCTTTCTGTTATCGTGTCGAAGCCAGCGAGTCGTGCAGCGCCGAGCACAGTGCTTTCAGCAGCGACGCATGCGCCCGTAAAGCCATATTTCTCCGTCATCTTTGCGAGCTTTGGCATCTGTCCTGCGCCGCGTGTCAAGAGGAAGTTGGCAGGGGGATGTCCTGCTTGGGTACGTTCCTTGTTCAACGGAGCATCCGCGAGGATTTCACCGAATTCGGGCAGGAGGCGGTTGAGCAGGTCAGCGGTGCGTGCAGCTTCCATACTCGTATCTTTTGGCTCAACCTTTCGATAAGGCAGGCCTTCCTTTTTGGGGTCGCTGTCTGTTACGGCGGCGCTCAACGATGGGCCGCGCAGCACGAGCACGGCACGGTGTTCTGTCGCCTCTTGGAAGAGCACTTCTACATCGTCAATTTTATAGCCATGCAAGAGATGCGCAAGATCCTTTGTACCTGTTCGTATGCGTCCGGCACGGCGGTCGAGCACCATGTTCGCAGAATCGACCGTTGCGAAGTTGGCGCGAAATGCTACATCGCCTTCCTGCAGGAGAAGGCCTTCGCCGAATGCTTCGATTGGCCCGCGTCCAGGATAATCCTCCAAGCCGTAGCCAAAGAGAATCATGTGCCCGAGATCTGTGCCCACGGGTGTGCCGCAGGCATGAAGATCCATGAGTCCCGAGGAGCCTGCTGCGGCGATGGCATTGAGATTTTCTTTTTTTGCTGCTTCAAGCGGCGTTTTCCAGCCTAAGGATTCGCATGGGCGATCACCCAAGCCATCGGCAATCGTCAAAAGAATTTTATTTTTCATCATATTTTCACCCCAATACAATCGGCAGCCAGAAGAAGTATACCAAACTGATGGCGACTGCACAGACGAAACAGGAAATCAAACCGAAGATGAATTCGTCGCGCACCTCGAAATATCCTGTACCGAAATACAAGGTGTTGACTTTCGAGTGCGGCGGCAGTGTGATCGTACAGGAAATCGAGAAGGCGCAGGCGAGTGCAAGCGATACGGGATTCATGCCGAGTTGTGAAGCGAGCGCGATGACGGCGGGAATCAAGATGGTTGTGCGCACCGTCTTGCTCGTGAAGATCAAGTGGCTGAACACGGAAATGAAAATCAAGGAGATGGCGACGAACCCGTGGCTCATTTTGTCAAGCCCGACCGCTTCGATCAGTCGGCTGATTGCCCAGGAAGCGCCGCCCGAGTCGTTGAGCGCGTTACCGACAGCATATGCACCGGCGGAAAACAACATCAAATCCCATTTGATGTTGGCATCCTTCCATGTGAGCACGCCGATGCGCGGCAAGAAACACAGCAACATGGAGAGAACAGCCGTCTGTTCCGTGCTGATTGATACGCCGAGCAGTGCTTTTTGGTAATCGCCGGTTGCCCATAAAAATAACGTGAGCAAAAAGATGACCGTCGTCTTTTTCTCTTGGACGCTCATTGCGCCGAGATCGTCGAGTTGTTTTTGTAGCAGGGTACTTGCTTTTTCGGATGAGTTTCCGAGCTCGCCTTTGAAATCATACATCTTGAGTCCGATGATGAAAGCAATGCCTGCCGTGAGAACTGCTTGGGGAAATGAGCCGAGCAGCCAGTCCATATAGCCGATGGAGGCGTTCGTCTGTTGATTGATGAAACCTAAGGCAAGCACTTGTGCTGCAGTTGCCGTCATGACGACGGAGGTTGCGAAAGCGTTGTTCTGTACGCCTTGCAGCATCATCAGCTTGCCGAACTTGCTTTCGCCCGGAATTGCACGGTAGACTTCAAGGAGAACGAGTGCAATCGGCATGATCAAGGAAGCGCGTGCCGTAGTCGATGGAACAAAGAATGCTAGGACGAAGTTGACGACAACAAGGATCGCCAGCATCTTCGTCGGCGTCTTTCCGAAACGTGTCACCAAGATGAGTGCGATTCTTTTGCCAAGATTCGATGTGCTCATGGCAGACGTAAGGACGAAAGCCGCCACCATCAGCCAAATGATGTCGAAACCGAGCGTGCCGAACGCCACGGACTGCTTCTTGACGATGCCGAGCATCGGCAACAAGAGGATAGCTAAAATAGATGTCTGGTAAATCGGAATCGGCTTAGCGACCCAGAGAATCAAGGCGGCGGAGAACATCGCCAAGGCAGCTTGACTCACTGCGGTCAATCCCTCGGGACGCGGCATTAGGTAAATCAGCAAGAAAACCGCTACGGAAAGCGGTATGCCTACCCATGCCAAGGACTTCTTGTTCTTTTCTTCGGAGTTTTTCATTTCTTCATCTCCTTACGTTGAAATACTCTCTCTGAATTTTCACCTTCATTATAAACAGACTTCTTTCATAATACAATTCGATTATATTTTCATATAGATAACGATGTGTTATGATGATATAAAGACAATGAAAGAGGGGGCACATTATATGGATTTGGAAAAATTACATGCTTTTCTTGTGTTGACGAATACGGGCAGTTTTACACGAGCAGCAGATGAGCTGTTTATTTCCCAGCCAGCTCTGTCCAAGCAGATTCAGAGTTTGGAGAATGAACTCAAAGTTCCCTTGTTCAATCGTACGAAGAAGCATTCTTCACTGACGATTTATGGTGAATACCTACGACCGTATGCCAGTAATATTCTCGCAAATTATCGCAATGCGCGTGAACATATCCGACAAATTGAAAGACTTGACGAGGGAAGTTTGCGCTTCGGTGCGACAAATTTCATCGGCGTATATTTGTTGCCGCCTTGCCTCGCCGCATTTCATAAACATTGTCCTGGCATTACGCTCGATATGACGATCAATTCGTCACGGAAGCTAATTCAGATGCTGGAGAATTACGAGTTGGAGTTTATCCTGCTTTCGGATTACATTTCGATAGATGAGGAGCGTTATATCGTGGAGCCGTGGCAGGCGGATACTTTATATGTGACAGTAGCACCGTCGCATCCTCTAGGTCAGCGTGCGAGTATTCGCACGGCAGAACTCAATCGTGAGGTTTTTATCATTAAGGAGCGTTCCTCATCCATCTATAAGTTCTTGCATCAGAAGCTTGTGCCATTCGGACTTTCCTTGGAGCAGCCTCTTTTTATCAGTCATCAAGAGGCAATCAAGCAGGCAACGATGCATGGCATCGGCATTTCCATTCTGCCGGAAAAGTCCATTATTTTAGAAAAGGCAGCAGGCTTGCTCTGTACTATCGCCTTGGATGAGACTGCCCTGACGCGCAGCATTGTCATCGTGCGGGAGAAGGAACGACATCTCACGCCTGCCGCGCAGGAGTTTTTGACACTTTTGCGGCGCATGAATTTCAAGCCTTGAAATTTTCTGTGTAAGGAAAATAATTTGCCCTTGTGGTTATACTGTACCCACGCCGTTTTCGTAGAGAAAAAACTTCATTGAAAAATACTCTCATATATGCTACACTGAAAGCGTCGGAATTTGTCCGGCGCTTTTCTTTCCGCTTGCGGATGGAATTTTTGGCAGATGAAGGAGGAGACGTTTATGGAGTACAAGATCGAGCATGATTCTCTCGGAGAGGTTCGCGTACCGAAGGATCGCTATTGGGGGGCACAGACGCAGAGGAGCTTCGAGAATTTCCCCATCGGCACGGAAAAGATGCCGAAGGAGATCATCCGCGCCTTTGCCATCTTGAAGAAGTCGGCGGCGTTTGCCAACGCGACGCTCGGCAGGCTCGACGAGAAGCGCCGCGACGCCATCGCGAAGGCGGCGGACGAAATTCTCGCGGGCGATCTGGACGGGCACTTCCCGCTCGCCGTATGGCAGACGGGCAGCGGCACGCAGTCGAACATGAACGTCAACGAGGTGCTGGCGAATCGCGGCAATGAGATTGCGGGCGAGAAGCTTCTGCATCCGAACGACCATTGCAATATGTCGCAAAGCTCGAACGACACGTTCCCGACGGCAATGCACATCGCCGCCGTCGTCGCCATCGAGGACAAGCTCCTGCCGTCGATCGACAAGCTCGCCTCGACCTTCGAGCGTTTGATGAAGGAGAATGAAGGAATCGTCAAGACGGGCAGGACGCATTTGCAGGATGCCGTGCCGATTTCCTTCACGCAGGAGATCAGCGGCTGGCTCGCCATGCTCAAGGAGTCGCGTGCACAGATCGAGGCGACGCTGCCGTTCTTGAAGGAGCTGGCCTTGGGCGGCACGGCGGTCGGCACGGGACTCAATGCGCCCGAGGGCTTTGCCGAGGAAGTCGCACGCGTCGTCAGCGACATCACGGGACTCGATTTCCGTACAGCGCCGAACAAGTTCCACGCGCTCTCGGCGAAGGATGAGATGGTCTTCGCGCACGGCGCCTTGAAGGGGCTGGCGACGAACCTCATGAAGATCGCCAACGATGTGCGCTGGCTCGCGAGCGGCCCGCGCTGCGGCCTTGGCGAGATCACGATCCCGTCGAACGAGCCGGGAAGCTCCATCATGCCGGGCAAGGTCAATCCGACGCAGTGCGAGTCGGCGACGATGGTGGCGGTGCAGGTCATGGCGAACGATGCGGCTGTCGCCATCGCGGCTTCGCAGGGCAATTTCGAGCTGAACGTCTACATGCCCGTGACGATCTACAACTTCCTGCAGTCGGTGCGCCTCCTGGCGGATTCCCTGCGTTCCTTCGATGAGCGCTGCGTATCGGGCATCAAGGCGAACAAGGAGAAGATGCACGAGAATCTGCACCGCTCGCTGATGCTCGTGACGGCTCTGAATCCCGTCATCGGCTACGAGAAGGCGGCGAAGACGGCGCACAAGGCGTACGAGGAGAACATCTCGCTCAAGGAGGCGTGCGTCGCGCTCGGCTTCCTCGCGCCTGAGAAGTTCGACGAGGTCTTCCATCCCGAGGAGATGGTCTAAGTGACGGATGTCGGCAAGAGTCCGGCCGTACCGGAAGCGGGCGCGGAGAAATCGCCCGAGGACGGCACGGGCAGAAAGCCGAACTACAAGAACTGGCTGCCGCGCCGCATGATTGCGGCGGCTCTCCTTGCCGCTGTCCTCTTCTGGGCCTTCTTCGCGCTCGCATTCGCCCTTTTGCCGCATGAAGGTGCGTGGCTTGCCCTAGACGGCTTTCTCGCGCTTGCAGCAATCGCTTCGACGCTCCTCACAGTTTGGTTCTGCGCCCTCTACCGCATGTTTTCTTACGACGGCAAGCGGCAGTTGGCACGGCAGATTGTCGAGGGGACGGCGGCATTTGTCAAGCTTCCCGCAGGCGGGCGCATCCTCGACGTCGGCTGCGGCAGCGGCGCTCTGACGATCGCCTGCGCGAAGGGAAATCCCGCGTGCCGGGCGATCGGCGTCGACCTCTGGCGCGGCGTCTACGCCTCGTTCAGCCAGCGGATCTGCGAGGAGAATGCGGCGGCTGAGGGCGTGACGAATACGGAGTTCCGCCCGGGCGACGCCCTCAAGCTCGATTTTCCCGACGAGAGTTTCGATGCGGTGACGAGCAACTATGTCTATCACAACATCCCGAAGGTCTCGGGGCAGACGATGCTCGAAGAGACGCTTCGCGTCCTGAAGAAGGGCGGCGTCTTCGCGATTCATGACATCATGGAGCGCGGCAAGTACGGCGATATGGAAGCGTTCGCCGCCAAGCTGCGAGATGAGGGCTACGAGGAGGTCAAACTTCTCGACACGGCCAAGGGCATGTTCATGAGTCAAGGCGAGGCGCGCTTCATGTGCTGCAGCGCCTCCAAGCTGCTTGTCGGCAGGAAGTGAAGTCGTCGTAACAGAAAAGTGGAAGGCTGTGCATGATTCGGTTCGACTCGTGCGCAGCCTTTTTTGCAGGAGGAGCGGCGCACGATGTCCGATAGCGGGTGCTGCGTGCATATTTTGCACGCGAGCGACATGGGGCAAACGTCCTCTAAATATTGTTAGAAATTACTCATGAAATTCGTCTGCGGAGTTTTGATTGCTCGTAGTTCTTTCTTTTACAGCAGAAAGTCGTTTCCTTCTATGCAGATTCATCGCAATTCATGTATATTGGAATCAACTGTCAGGGAGTTTTCTTGTTTTGCCTGAATTCTCAGAAAAAACTTTCTTCCCGCAAAGAGAGATTTTTGTTCTATAATAAAAGAAAAGTTGGGGGAAAAAGAGGAGGTTCTTATGAAACTGAAACCGAAGATGCTCTTAGGCATCGGAATCCCGCTCGTTGCGGTCTTCCTCATCGTGGGATTCGCGATCAGCACGATGGCAAGCTCGGCGCTGTCGGAGTCGAAGCAGAGAAGCATGTATGAGATGGGCGAGCATTATGCTAATGCCATCGACAAGATCGTGGAGATGAACCGCGTCGCTGTCGAAACGGCGACGGTGAATTGGGATGAGGCGATGCCCGAGGGCGAGGCGCTGCACGAGGCGCTGCTGCACATGGCGGAACGCCCGGGCGTCGTCTCCGCCTATATCGGCAGGGCGGACGGCAGCGCGGCGACGAGCGCGTCCTTCCGCGCGGGCTACGACCCGAGGGAGCGCCCGTGGTACAAGGAGGCGGCCGCTGCGCCTGACAAGACGATCATATCCAAGCCGTACAAGGCGGCGTCCACGGGCAAGCCCGTCTTGACGATCAGCCGTGCCATCGAGAAGAACGGGGAGATCAAAGGTGTCGCAGCCATTGATATTTCGCTCGAAGCTGTCGGGGACATCGTGCGGGACGTCAAGGTCGGCGAGACGGGAGCGCTCGTCATCCTAGGGCCGGAGACGGAGTACATCTACCACACGAAGTATACGGTGGACGACCGACTCAACGAGATCGACGGCGGCGCTTACAAGGATCTGGCGGCGAAGCTTACGACGGGAAAGCCCGAGCAGCTCGAAGCCGACTATCAGGGCAGCAAGAAGTTTTATGCGGGCGTTCCCGTCGGGGAGACGGGCTGGACGGTGCTCATCGCCCTGCCGCGCGACGAGGCGAATGCCGCCGTCACGCACATGAGCATGCTCGTCGTCGCGATCTGCCTCGCGGCTCTCGTGCTGCTTCTCGGCATCACCTATGTATTGCTCCATGCGGTGACGACGCCGATCGGCGTCCTGTGCTCGCTGATGGAGAAGATCGCGGGCGGCGACCTCACGACGCATCTGCCCGCGAGCAGCCGCTCCGATGAGATCGGCGCCCTGCAGAACAGCTGCCGCGACATGATGACGAGCCTGCAGACGATGGTCAAGACGACGAAGGAAGCCGCCGACCATGTGTCGGAGTCGAGCGAGGAATTGACGGCAAGCTCCTCGCAGTCGGCGGACGCGGCGCAGTCGGCGGCGGAAGCCGTCGTCGTCATCGCCGAGGAAAGTGCGCGTCAGAGTACGATCGTTGAGGATGCAACCGAGAAGGTCATGGGCGTCAACGATGAGATGAAGACGATTCGCTCGGCGGTCGACAAGGCGCAGCAGGCGGTTGCCTCGACGGGAGAGGCGACGCAGGAAGGCGCGGAAAAGCTCAGGGGTGCGATCAAGGGCGTCGAAGGTCTGGCCGACGGCTCGGCGAAGACGAGCGCGGCGGTCGAAAAGCTCTACGAGGGATCGAAGAACATCGCGGAGATCAACGAGCTGATCACGAGCATCGCAGGGCAGACGAAACTCCTCGCGCTCAACGCGGCGATCGAGGCGGCGCGCGCGGGCGAGCAGGGCAAGGGCTTCGCTGTCGTCGCCGACGAGGTGCGAAAGCTCGCCGAGCAGAGTGAGCAGGCGGCGCAGGAGATCGGCACAGTCATCGGCAAGAACTCGGAAGAGATCGAGCATGTATTCTCGCTGACGAAGAGCCAGCAGGACGATGTGCGCGAGAATGTGCGAGAGGTCAAGGAAGCGGGCGAGAAGTTCCGCCGCATCATGGGGCTCGTCGAGGAGCTTGAGGGCGAGATCGAATCCGTCGTCAAGATCAGCGAGAAGGTGCAGAAGAGCTGTGCCGAGACGGCGGCCGCCGTGCAGGAGATCAACGAGGTCTCGCATACGGTGCAGCAGAAGGCGACCGACGTCTCCGCCGTATCGGAGGAGCAGGCGGCCTCGACCGAGGAGATCGCCGCCGCCAGCCAGACGCTCGCGCATCTGGCGGAGCAGCTGCAGCAAGGCGTGCAGAAGTTCCGCCTCTAAGACGGAGCCTGCGGCATGCGGGCGCAAGACAAAAGGGAATAAGGCAAGGGACGAGAGCGGTGAAGCGCATCTTGCCCCTTGTTCTTTTTTAGAAGGAAAAGGAAGGAGCTGGAAGATGGAAAGAATGAGCACGCTTTGCTATATCGAGCGCGAGGGCAAGTATCTGATGCTGCATCGCACAATCAAGGAGAACGACGTCAATCACGGCAAGTGGATCGGCGTCGGCGGTCACTTCGAGGCGGACGAGTCGCCCGAGGAATGCCTGCTGCGCGAGGTGGAGGAGGAGACGGGATATCGGCTCCTTTGCTGGCAGTTCCGTGCGCTCGTCACGTTCGTTTCGGGCGACGGGGTGACGGAGTACATGCATCTCTTCACTGCGGATCGCTTCACGGGAGAGCCGATCTCTTGCGACGAGGGGGAGCTCGCCTGGGTGGAGAAGGAGCGCATAGAGAGTCTGGAACTTTGGGAGGGCGACCGCATCTTTCTGCGCCTGCTGGCGCAAGATGCGCCGTTTTTCACATTGAAGCTCGTCTACGATGGCGCGGGAGGGCTTCTTGAGCATCGCCTGCATCGCTATGCGTGATGAGGGGGAAAAGAGGAGAGATATAAAATTAAGAGGATAAAATGGAAGATGCTGGATGAAAACTGGAGTAAAATAGGCGATACTCTTCTAAATGAACGATTTTCTCTCGACAAAAGTATGAGAAGAAATGGGATATATTTTCTATTTCGCGTTTATTAAGAAAATTCTCAGGAAAATGAGGCAGGAAAAAGAGCCGATTTTACGAATATTGAGGACTAAAGAACGGCTTAGGGGGTATTCTTAGGAGGTTGGGGTTTGATTAAGGGAATATCCAGGGAATGGGTAAGAAAGGACAGGGATGAATTGTATGAAATTAAAGCCCAAGATGCTTTTGGGGATCGGTGTGCCGCTCGTCGTGATTTTTATCATCATGGGCGTCGCCATCAACATGATGGCGAGTTCGGCGCTGACGGCGTCCAAGCAGAAGAGCATGTACGAGCTTGGCGAGCACTACGCGAACGAGATTGACAAGATCGTCGCCGCTGATACCGCCGTGGTCAATGCGACGGCGGCCGCCTGGGGCGAGTCGATGCCCGAGGGCGAGGCGCTGAAGGCGACGCTCACCCACATCGCGGATCTGCCGGGCGTTGCTTCCGCCTATATCGGCAGACCGGACGGCAGCTATGAGACGAGCAAGCACTTCCCGGCGGGCTACGATCCGCGCACGCGCCAGTGGTACAAGGCTTCGGCGGCGAACCCGGACAAGGCGATGATGTCGAAGCCCACGACGGCAGCTTCCGACGGCAAGACCGTCGTGACGCTCAGCCGCGCTATCGTGCGCAACGGCGCGCTCATCGGCGTGCTCTCCATCAACATCGAGCTTGACGCCGCGCGCGAGGCGATCAAGGATGTGAAGGTCGGCGAGACGGGCGCATTGGTCATCCTTGGCCCTGATACAGAATATATTCATCATTCGACGTACACGCTCGCGGACAAGTTCAAGGAGATCGACGGCGGCGCTTACAAGGAGATCGCGGAGAAGCTCACGTCGGGGACTCCTGTGCAGCTTGAGGCGGAGTATCAGGGCGAGGCGAAGTTCTACGCGGGCGTGCCGATCGGCGAGACGGGCTGGACGGCTCTCGTGGCTCTGCCGGTTTCCGAGGCGAATGCCGCCGTCACGCAGATGGAGATGGCGCTGCTCGTCATCTGCGTCGTCGCGCTCGCGCTCATCCTGGGCGTCACCTACGTCCTGCTGACTTCGGCGATCACGCCGCTCGGGCTGCTGTCCTCTCTGATGGAGAAGGTCGCGGCAGGCGATTTGACGATGCAGCTTTCCTCCGACGTGCGCCGCGATGAGATCGGCGCCCTGCAGACGAGCTGCCGCACGATGCTCGAAGGACTGAAGCGCACGGTCAGTTCGACGCGCAAGGCGGCGGGGCAGGTGTCGCAGGCGAGCGAGGAGCTTTCGCTGAACGCCGGACAGACGGCGCAGGTCTCGCAAGTCTCTGCTGAGGCTGTTACGGACATCGCCGAGCAAAGCGCTGCACAGAGTCGGATCGTTGAGGAGACGGCGGAGAAGCTCGTGGACGTCGACGAGCAGATGAAGACGATCTCGCAGGCGATTGCGGAGGCCGGGCAGGCGGTCGCGTCGACGGGAGAGGCGACGAAGGAAGGCGACGCGATGCTCGATCAGGCCATCGCGGGCGTCGAGGGACTCGCGGACGGCTCGGTGAAGACGGGCGCGGCCGTCGAGAAGCTCTATGCCGGCTCGAAGAACATCGCGGAGATCAACGAGCTCATCACGAATATCGCGGGGCAGACGAAACTCCTCGCCCTCAATGCCGCCATCGAGGCGGCGCGCGCGGGTGAGCAGGGCAAGGGCTTCGCCATCGTCGCCCAGGAGGTCCGAAAGCTCGCCGAGGAGTCGGCGGCGGCGGCGCAGGAGATCAGCGGCGTCATCGCGCAGAACGCCGAAGAGATCGAGCAGGTCTTCGCGCTGACGAAGGCGCAGCAGGAAGAGGTGCGCGAGAACGTCGGACAGGTCAAGGCGGCGGGAGAGAAGTTCCATCGCATCATGGATCTTGTCGGCGATCTGGAGGCAGCCATCGTGCGCATCGTCGACATCAGCCGCAAGGTGCAGGCGGACTGCGATGCAACGACGGCGTCGGCGCAGCGCATCAACGATGTCTCGCACAAGATTCACAAGAAGGCAGCCGACGTGTCCGCTGCCTCGCAGGAGCAGGCAGCCTCGACGGAGGAGATCGCCGCTGCCAGCCAGACGCTCGCGAGCCTTGCCATAGAGCTGCAGAACAGCGTGCAGGCATTCCGCCTTTAATATTTGTTCACGATAAACTTCCTGAAAGGGGATTTTGTCCATATCTGCGGGATATGCACAAAACAAGAATAAGGGAAAAAGAGGGGGAGGACGCATCCTTGCGAGCCTCCTCCTTCTTTTTGTTTGAGGAAAAGTAGGTTTAAATACCTAAGTTGTTCACAAAATCAAGGGAAAAGATTTTGCGGATCAGATATTCTGAATACGGAGAATATAAGAGATAGGGATGTCATGTACATAAGTTGTTATAGGCTCATCGTACCCCCCCCCCCCATAAGTCGTAAAATAAA
>ERZ773014.1781-NODE-1781-length-13186-cov-2.468433_pt1 | contig 13186 bp, 17 predicted proteins | sample MGYA00580841_ERZ773014 | MGnify/ENA primary metagenome ERZ773014 (study PRJEB29015, sample SAMEA2737989) | human oral metagenome | biome: human oral; feature: human-associated habitat; material: dental | place: China | collected 2067 ...
GACTTGAGTAATACGGACTTACGTGGTGCGAACTTGAGTTGTGCAAACCTGCGTGGTGCGGACTTGAGTAATGCATACTTGAGTGATGCGAACTTGAGTTGTGCAAACCTGCGTGGTGCAGACTTGAGTTGTGCAGACCTGCGTGATGCAGACTTGAGTTGTGCAAACCTGCGTGATGCAGACTTGAGTTGTGCGGACTTACATGGTGCAGACTTGAGTGGTGCTATTGCGTATCAAGTACCGCCCAGTTGTGGTGCATTTATTGGGTGGAAGAAGGTAATGAAGAATCTAATAGTGAAGCTTAAGATATTAGAAGATTCAAAACGATCATCCGCTTTTGGTAGAAAATGCAGATGTGATAAAGCATTAGTATTGGACATACAAAAAATAAATGGTGAATCCGCCAATACCTCAATTGCTGTATCTAACTATCAAAAAGACTTCGAATATGAGATAGGTGAAGTAGTTCAAGTTGAAGATTTTGATAACAATAGATTCAACGAGTGTACATCCGGAATTCACTTTTTTATAACAAGAGATGAGGCTGTGAATTATTGATATGGATTCCGCTATTATGTCAACTACTGAGGCTTGTTCTATTCTAGGAATAAGACCAGCGAGATTAAGATACTTAATGAGAACAAAAACAATAGATGTGGGTAGGGTGGTTGAGCCTTCTACTGCAAATGGTAATTATAGTTATTTGATATATAGAGATAAATTGATGAATGAGATAGGAAGAATTGATAAAGGAGAATATAAAAGGGATGGCACAAATGTTTAAAGGGGTGATTATACCTACTTTAGAAAAAGATAGCGATATAGATATCGAACAATCTGTGAGAAAACTGCTGGAACGAGATAATTACAAACAGAGATATATCAACACGTTGTATAGTAATTTAACCAAAACACGTACAGTAATGTATAGTAAATTGGATGAGGTTGGAATAAAAATAAAACTACTAACAATAGGATTGATATTGTCAGATATAGTAATACTGCTAATGGCTACACATATAATTAAGTAGGTGCAGTATGAGTAATAAAAAGATTGGTAATGATTTCGAGAGGGAGTTCTGCGAAATAATAAGCGAACGCGGGTTCTGGGTTCACAATTTCGCACAAAATCAAGACGGACAGCCGGCAGATGTTATTGCCGTAAAGAATAATACGCCATATATCATTGATTGTAAGGTATGCGAGAAAGGTATATTCCGATTATCTAGGATAGAAGAAAATCAGATACTGTCAATGCAACATTGGTTAGATACCAGGAATAGTGATGCCTGGTTTGCCCTAAAGGTCAATGACGATATATTGATGATAACATACAGGCAAGCAATGTATGCAAAAGAGAGACAAAGCATATTGAATACGGATGAAATATACGAACGAGGAGTATTACTGGAGGATTGGCTAAATAATGAATATTGAGGTATCCAGTAATTTAAAAGTAATAGACCCAACTAAAAAGCTTGAGAAATGGTGCAATGAAAATCTGGTGGTATCAAATCCCGTGTATGTGAAAAAAGCAAGGATGCATTTATGGTTGGGTAACACTCCTAAGTATTTATACCTTTATGAAAAACGAGGTAATGATTTGATATTGCCGATTGGAGTGTTAAATCAAATACCTTATGAATGTGTGAAAGACGCTGAAATTAAATCAGTATTTGCTACAGCAATCAATGTTAATTTCAAAGCTAAGATACCGCTTTATGATTATCAAGAAAAGGCTGTACAAGCTATGTTTAATGCTAAGTTTGGTATTCTACAAAGTCCAGCCGGTAGTGGTAAAACACAGATTGGTATAGCGTTAGCTGCGAAGACAAGTAGGAGAACGTTATGGTTGTGCCACACACTGGATCTAGTCAAACAGAGTATGCAACGAGCGAAGCTGTACATTGATAAGGACTTAATAGGTACTATTGCAAGCGGGAAAGTAAATATTGGAAAAGGTATCACATTTGCTACTGTACAAACAATGAGTAAGCTTGATTTGACTCAATATAAGAATTATTGGGATTGTATTATCGTTGATGAAGTGCATAGAGTCAGTGGTAGTCCTACATCCATGACGATGTATCGAAAGGTACTAAACAATCTATCGGCAAGGCACAAGTACGGGTTATCTGCAACCGTACATAGGTCCGATGGAATGATAAAGGCAACATTTATGCTTATTGGTGACGTTGTACATGAAGTAGATCAAAGTGATGTGCGTGATAAGATTCTCAAGGTAGGTATTTATCCTGTAGGTACAGGTCTTAAAGTTGGTAGAGCTGCACTCAATACAGACGGTACATTAAATTATGCCAAACTTATATCTTATATTACAGAGGATGTAGAGCGTAATAATCTAATTATTGATTGTATTGAAAAAGGTAAATCATCTCTAATATTGTCAGACAGATTAGAACATTTAACCTATTTAATGAGTAATCTGCCATTGGATAAGATTAAAGATGCTGTAATGATTAGTGGGAATATGACTACAAAAAAGGCAAAGGAGATGCGTGATCAGGCACTGGAGGATATGAGAAGTGGTAAGAAGAAATATCTGTTTGCTACATATTCTTTAGCAAAAGAAGGATTGGACATTCCAAGGCTTGAGAGATTGTATCTTACTACTCCACAATCCGATTTCGCAGTGGTCACTCAGAGTATAGGTCGAATTGCCAGGACATTTGAAGGCAAGGTTGCTCCTATAGCATATGACTTTGTAGACGATATCGGATTTTTAGTGAAGAAATATAAGAAGAGATGTTCAATTTATACAGCTAATAATTGCTACTTTATAGAAGGGGATAATGTTAAAGGTTAATGAATTATTCACGGGTATAGGTGCATTTCGCAAGGCTTTGATTAACTTAGGTATTGAACATGAGATAGTAGGTATATCGGAGATAGATAAGTATGCTATTCGGTCATATACAGCTATGTATGGTGATACCAGGAATTATGGTGATATCTCTAAAGTCGAAAAGCTAGATTATGCAGACCTTTGGACATATGGATTCCCATGTCAGGATATTTCATTAGCTGGATATAAAAAGGGTATTGTAAAGGGTGAAACTAGAAGTGGACTTCTATACGAAGTTGAGAGATTACTACTTAGAAGTGACGCTGATAATGAATTGCCAAAGTATTTGATAATGGAGAATGTCAAAAACCTTGTGGGGAAACAGTTTAAATCCGATTTTGATAGGTGGTTATCGTTCTTAGAATCTCTTGGATATACAAATTATTGGCAAGTATTAAATGCCAAAGATTACGGAATCCCACAACAGAGAGAGTATTTTGCGTTAGCATATTGGGTGATGCGCCATACGAATTTCCAGTTAAACAGGGATTTGCATTAACTTTGAAAGATATGCTGGAAAAGAATGTAGATATCAAATATTATCTCACGCAAGAACAGGTGAATAAGATTAAGTTTAGTACATATCACATGGATGCATCGTTGATTCAAACCAAAGATTATTCAGATACATTATGTACTAGAGGGAGTATTAAATGTGTGCAAATCGGAAGATATGACACAGCTACCAGAGTTAATAGCAATTGTTATAGAGTATATGACGACAATGGGCTATCACCAACATTAAGCACATATCAAGGTGGTAACTTACAACCTTTTGTATTGGATAATAACACATTAGTCAGGAAACTGACACCTAAAGAATGTTGGAGGTTGATGGGTTTTACTGACAATGATTTCAATAAAGCTGCTAAAGTTTGTAGCAATTCTCAATTATACAAGCAAGCCGGTAATTCGATAGTTGTACAAGTACTAGAGGGTATACTGAAAAATCTAATTAGGAGGAATATAAATTTGATTATTTATGATTGTGAAGTCTTCAAACATGATTGGATTGTAGTATTTAAGGACAGTAAAACGGGTTCTTATACTGTAATCCATAATGACAATGAGGCTCTAAAAATGGCTATAAATAATGATGATATATACATAGGGTTTAATTCCAAGCACTATGACCAATACATTATTAAAGCTATAGCAGCGGACTTCACACCAGAAGAGGTTAAAAAGTTAAATGACTACATAATCGCTGGTGGTCAAGGATGGGAATATCCACAGTTACAGGATTTTCACTTTAGTTTCAACAATATTGATATTAGAGATGATATGCAGAATACATTGTCTTTAAAGTCAATTGAGGGGCATTTAAGATTGCCAATAAGAGAGAGTAATGTGGATTTTAATATCGACCATCCACTTACAAAAGACGAGTTAGACGAGGTGATTGAGTATTGTAAATATGATGTGTGTAGTACCGATGAGATTGTCAAACTTAGAAGTGATTATCTAAAGACTAAAGCTAACTTAGGTAAGAGAGCAGGTATTGATATTGTAAAGGCGATGGCTATGACGAATGCTAAACTTACGGCACAAATGCTGGGTGCAAAGTTTGTCAGTAGAGATGACGGACGAGAATATAAATATCCACCGGAATTAGAATTGGCTGTTATACCAAGTGAAGTAATTGACTTTTTTAATACTATTTACGATAAGAGTATACCAGATGATGAGTTGTTTAAAACATCACTTGATATAGTAATTGGAGATATGCCTTGTACTTATGCTTGGGGAGGCGTACATGGTAGTCAGTCTAAGTATCATGAGGAATCAACGGATACAAGGGTTATACAGAATAGGGATGTATCAAGCCTTTATCCGACAATTATTGAAGAGTATCAATACTTATCAAGGAATGTAGCCGATCCTGAACTGTATTATCAAATGAGGAAAGATAGGATAACGGCAAAGCATAGTGGTGATAAGCAGACTGCTAAGGATTTGAAGCTACCACTTAATACAGTGTCGGGGGCACAGGAAAATAAGTTCAATGATTTATATGACCCATTACCTACCAGGTCGCTTAGAATATCAGGACAATTGTTTTTAACCGTTTTGACAATGCGATTGCTGAATGAATGTAAATCAATCAAGCTGTTAAACCTTAACACCGATGGACTTATGTATTCGGTAGATAAAGACGAATTATCATTGGTCGATGGGATATGTGCTACCTGGGAAAAGGAAACAAGATTCGAGTTGGAAACAGATGATATATCCAAGGTTTGGATTAAAGATGTGAATAATTTACTTCTAATAAAAACCAACGGTTCGGTTAAGACAGTAGGTGGGTATCTTAACTATGGGATATCTGAAAAAGGTGCATGGAGTATCAACAACAACATGATTATCGTTAAAAAAGCACTGATTGAGTACTTTGTAAACAATACACCTTTAGAGGATACAATTAATAATTGTGAGGATATTTTTGATTTTCAAATTATTGCTAAAGCCGGTAGTAAGTACAGTAGGGCATATCAGCTGGTGAATGGTGAGGAAATTCCGGTGCAAAAAGTTAATCGTGTATATTCAACGAGTGATACCAGATATGGGACTCTCATAAAGGTGAAGGCTATTGATGGATCTAAAGCTAAGATTGAAAACCTACCCGAACATTGCATTATAGATAATGAAAATCAATTAACAATTGATGATATAGATAAAGAATTTTATATCAATCTTGCAAAGAAGAGATTGAATGATTTCACAGGTGAAGAAATAAAGGAGGAAAAGAAAATGGCAACAAAGAAAGCTACAGAAGAAGTGAAAGGATTTGGAGATATGAATGTATATTTGAAGTTGATATTAGCAAGAGAGATGTTTCTATCGGAGAATGTTCAGAAGTCAGGTAAGAATATGCATCTAGCATTTAAATACTTTGAGTTAGACGATATTGTGCCTGTTGCAACGAAGATATTCGCAAGAATAGGGTTGTTACCGATGGTAAATTTTGTCGATGGTAATGCTGTAATGAGCATAGTTAATACTGATAAGATAGATGAGGTTATATCCTTTACCGCACCGTTTAACCAGTTAGACCCAATCGTTTCTAAAGAGGGTAAGACTGCAACAAATGTAATGCAAGCATTAGGGAGTTCGATTACATATATGAGGAGATATCTATATATGATGGCGATGGATATATGTGAGGCTGACAGCATTGATGCCAATATAGGTTCAGGGGATAATACACAACCTACATCTACAAAGTCAACTGTACCGACTACACCGGCACAGAGAGGTGAGATAAAAGACAAGCTGACAGGTACTAAGGACCAGGCATCGGATTTACAGATAAAAAGTTTGAAGTCGGTACTTAAAAAGCTGAAGGGAATAGACCCAAGTAAGGAAGAAATGATTGGTAAAATTGCAATCCAGACTAAGAGTTTTACAGACATATCAAAGTCCGATTGTGAGGAGTTGATACAGAAGATCACAGGACTATTGGGAGATGTGGCATGACAGTAGGTGAGTTTAGAAATATATTAGCTAAATTAGATAATAATGATGAGTTATTGTTTAGAGTAAGCCTACCTATAAATGATTATTGTGAGATGCTGGATGCTTTATGTGAGTATAGCGGTATAGGTAAGGTGGATAATTCAGTTACCATATATTTAGATGAAGTGAGGAATTTGTAATGGAATGGCTTGATGAAAATAGGGTGAAAATTACACCACCCAAGAAATGTAAGAAAATAACAGGTACTAGATTTGCAACTATACTGGGGTTAAATCCCTGGAGTACTGCATTTGAAATGTGGTGTGCAATCACAAGGACATATGAGAAACCTTTTGAGGATACTATATATACTGTAGCAGGTAAGGTAATTGAGCCTAAACAGGCTGAGTATATGGAAAACTCATACGGAATGGATATCATACGACCGTCTGACGTATGGGGAAAAGATTATTTCAGTAAAACATATGGTGACTTTTTCCCTAATCAAAAGCATCTGGGAGGAATGTGGGATTATCTACTGAAAGGTGAAGACGGTAAAGTAGAGGCTGTATTAGAGATGAAAACCACAAAGCGTGTAGAAGATTGGGAAGATGATGTACCAGAATACTATGCGTTACAGGCAGCATTATATGCATATCTGTATGGGGTAGACCAGGTGATAATGGTTGCTTCATTCCTTAGTGAAAATGATTATGACAATCCCGAAGATTATATCCCGAATGTAAGTAATACAGTAACTAAGGAGTTTAAAGTATCGGAAAGATATCCAAACTTTGCAGATATGGTGGCAAAGGTTGAGCAATGGTGGGCAGACCATGTTGATACAGGTATATCACCAACGTTTGACGAAAGTGCCGATGCTGATATTTTAAAAGCATTGAGAACAAATACAGTATCGGATACTGATGATATAGGTGACACAATCAGGGAGGCTGAACAGTTGAAAGCTGAACTGGATGAGTATACAGCTAAGGTAGATGATAAAGAGAAGAGATTGAAAGTACTCAACGATATAATCAAGGAGCATGCTATGTCGAGGTTCAGAAATGGTGATAAAAAGGTAGAAATTAAAGGTGGTAAATATGTTTGGACTGTATCAAAGACTGAAAGTACAAGTATTGATAAGGACGCATTAACAGCAGACGGGCTATTGAATAAGTATACAAGGAAAACAGAGACATACAGGATGGTATGTAAATAAGGAGAAATAATATGTTGAATAATGTATCTATAGATATTAAATATTATGATGCGGTTACGACTGAAGTGCTGGAAGCTATAATGAACGAGGGGACAATGCCTATCCAGGTAAAAATTTTAATTACAACTATCATGTTGGATTTCGCACAAAGAATGAAAAATAAATTATTTGGAAAAGTGGAGGATTGATAAATGGCAAGAATACCTATGACAAACGGATTTGTAATTATACCGGAGGGGGATCATATCTTCCGTATATATGATGTCAGTTATGACGAGGACTTTGGGAAGATTGAAATTAAGATGGTTACAGCAAACGGTTCAACTATGATTGAGAGATACAACATATTAGACCAGAATGGTGAATACAATGAAAAGGCATTGAACGCATTCTCATATTTTGCCAAGACAGCACTTAATGATTTTGACATCGAGGATATCGACCCGACAGAACTGATAAATCATTATATTGGTGCAAATGTAGTACATGTTAAGGCTAAGAGTACCAAAGACCCAACTAAGGAGGTTACATTCGTGAATCTTGGTGATAAGTGGTCAGTAGATGGATTTGATACGGAGCCTGTTGCTAAAGCTATGGAATTGGGTCCGGGCAGTCAAAACAATCAAGGTAATCGACCTTTTAAAGCTAAGCCGAATGAAAGTGGTGGTCTTGATATAGATGCTTTATTAGGATAAGGAGGGATTATGTCTGCGATAAATCACCCGGAACATTACAATATACCGGGACGAAAAGAATGTATTGATGAAATGCTTGAGAAGTTTGGAGTAGAGAAAGTAAGGGCATTCTGTAAACTCAATGCATACAAGTATAGGTATAGGCATGAGTTAAAGAACGGTAACGAAGATTTAGATAAAGCCAAGTGGTATGATCGTATGTTGCTAAAGCTTACTCAGAGTGATGAAAAGTATAAGCTTGCTGAATACTTTGGTATTAAGACACAGATCAATCAAATGATAGAGGAAATGGCTGAACTTACACAGGCTTTTTGCAAACAAAATAGAGGAATAACATCCAATATCATTGAAGAGTTAGCTGATGTAAGTTTGGTATTAGAACAACTAATTTATTTATTAGGTTGTCATGATGATATTGAGAAGATACAAAAAGAGAAGATTGAAAGGACGAAGAGGATATATGACATATAAATTTAATGTAGATGCGAAGGGTTATGTAGGATTTCTAATGGCAACTGGTGGTGATTTTGTAAAAAATATCATGACATTGGAACATGCTGAAAATACGGCAAAGGCTGGAGAAGTTAAAGAATCCAAGATAGAAGGATATCCTATATGTGTTGACGATAAATGGTATTTTAAGGGTGAAATTAATGGCTAAATCATATTTATCGGATTATATCGGACATTGTATGAGTTTCTATATTAGATATCGTGACCCGGTATTTAATACTAAAATAGATGAACTGAACTGGAATGCATGTAATAATGCTTTATCAAAGTTATCTGACCATAAGAGGGACTTGATATTTGAATTGTATAATGATAAGTCCAGGGACAATATAATTAGATTGGCAGCAGAAAATCATACAAGTGAGTCCGAAATGTGGAAGTTATTCAGAATGGTCGAAAAGCTTGTAGCAAAGGAGAGGGGACTCATTTAAACAGGTGAAAGGGATAGACATATGTTTGAGAAAATCCCGGATGAACTTAAATTATTACCACAATGGGTATGCATTAGATCCGACAGTAAAATACCTTTAGATCCTAACACAGGATATAGGGCATCTTCAACTGATATGACTACATGGTCTGATTTCAATACGGCGGTAAGTCGTATTGAACAGGGCTGTGTTAGCAATATAGGCTTTGTATTTAACAATAGCGGTATAGTTGGTATTGATATTGATGCTGGATTTGACGATGGATTGCTTAGTGATATTAGTTCGGACATTATAGGTAAGTGTGAGAGCTATACTGAAAAGTCAAGAAGTGGTAGAGGTTTTCATATTCTGGTTAAAGGTACATTACCTTTTAAGGGTAAGAATAATCTGAAAGGTGTTGAGATATATCAAGAAGCGAGATACTTCATCACAACAGGTGATACTTTCATATATGAGAATATCATTGAGAATCAACATGCTATTGATTATATTCTTGACAAATACTTTAGTGGATATAGGGAGAGTAAAGATGAAGTTAAAAGCTTCAAGCTGTATACACCAATATGGAACAATCCATATGCGAATGGGAGAATAAAGCTAAGACCTACTTATCCAAAGATACAAAGTGGAAGTAGAAATATATGTTTGACTTCGGTAGCTGGAACAATGCATAACATTGGGTACTCTAAAGAACAGATATATAAGGAGTTAGTATACGTCAACAACGAGGCGTGTACTCCTCCGCTTGAACTAAGGGAGATTAAATCAATATGCAATAGTATAGTGAGGTATAAAAGATGAAATTAAGAATAGAAACATATGATAGTTTACCGTGTACAACATCTACATTTATTGTAAATAATGTTTTAGCAGATGTCGAAGACTTCGGAGTTATGGATTGCGAAAGCGATGGTGACTATGGCTGTATCTATAATGTATTCAAGCCATTTAGACATCCACCTAAACAGGTTTTAAAGAAGTATAAGATTACTTTGGATGAATTTTTAGAAATTGGGGATAAACTTGAGGAAAAATTAGATATACATAATTGTGGATGGTGTAAATGAATACTGAACTCTATGAGACACGCACAGGACGTGTAATTATAGATGCCGACCTATCACATAAAATGTATCAAATATATAATGCCCATCCTGAATCAAATAATGAAAACAATTCGGGTTATGAATGGTCTGAAATGGGAATGGCAAATCTCTTTGGTATGCTTTATGAAAAAGAAGCAAGATATTGCCCGGAACATAAAAGCTGGTACACCTATCATGAAGGAGCCTGGAGGAAGGATGAAGGGGCGATTCTGATATCAGAGAAGTTAAAAGACTTCGTGAGACTAATGATAATCTATTGTGGTGAGATTTTAGATGATGATATGAGAAAAGCATATTCGAACTTCGTAAACAAGATGGGTGATAGACGAATGAGAGATAGGATCCTCAAGGATGCTACAGGTGAGTTACATATATCAGCAACAGAATTCGACTCTAATCCATACTTGATAAATTGTCTCAACGGTACTTATGACTTAAGTGATTGTACATTTCGTGAGCATAGGTGGGAAGATTATATCACTATGCAAACATCTTTTAAGCATACTATGTCTAAGGATGTTAAGTGCGAAAGGTGGGAGAAGTTTATAGACGAAGTTACTGAAAGCAATACAGATAAAGCTGACTTCCTACAAAGAGCATTAGGATACTCTATGTTAGGTATGAGCAACGAGGAATGTATGTTCATACTACATGGTAAAACTACTAGAAACGGTAAGTCAACCATGCTTAACACGATTGAGACCCTCCTGGGTGATTATGCGAAAGTCGCACCGGTAGGGATGATTTGTAGAGGTGATAGACAAAAGGATGTTGAGGCTGCATCACCTACACTTGCCGGATTAAAGGGTAAGAGATTTGTAACAATGTCTGAGAGTAATGAATATGGTAAGTTGGATGAGGAAAAAATCAAGCAACTTACAGGTGGTGAGGAAATATCTGCTAGAGCCCTATACCAATCTGCTATTACCTACAAACCACAGTTTACTCTTTGGTTATCGTGTAATGATCTACCACTAGTTACAGACAAGTCAATATTTGCTTCTGAACGTATTAAGGTAGTAGAGTTTAACAGACACTTTGCACCAAACGAACAAGACATACATTTAAAAGATGAACTCTGTACACAAGAAAATATGAGTGGGATATTCATGTGGCTTGTAAGAGGGTATATACACTATAAGAAAAAAGGATTGAAAATGAGTAAGAGTCTCAAAGATGTTATATCAAAGTATGAGAGAGATAACGACCTGGTATTACAGTTCTTAGAGATGAGATGTGTTAGGGATGATAACGCCAATATTAAAGCTAAGGACTTATACAATGCATTTAAGATGTGGTCGAAGTCTGAAGGTAGTTTCATATTATCGGCAAGAAAGTTTAATTCAGAGATGGAGCGACACCCAGAATGGTTTGATAAAAAGTCTACATCCTGTGGATTCCCGATTTATTGGGGATTGAAATTAAAGGAATTAGTATAAGGCGATAAAATCGAATTTTATATTTAATAGTAAGAGAGATGGGATAAATAAAATGAATAACAAATTGAGAAGATTAAAATGTGAAATATACCGTGATTCCATGCAGAATTATAAGAAATATGGTATTCCACCGGCACAATTAATTATTGCGGATGTTCCTTATAATGTAGGACGGAACTTTTATGGGTCGAATCCTATGTGGTACAAAAATGGAGAGAATAAAAATGGAGAAAGTAAACTTGCTGGGAAGTCGGCTTTTAATTCAGACTTTAATTTTAACTTGTATGAGTACTTTCATTTCTGTTCAAAGATGTTAAAGAAAGACGATAAGAATCCGGTACCGAGAGGTAGAAGTTCAAATAGCCCTTGCATGGTAGTTTTTTGTAGCTTTGAGCAGATGGATACACTAATAAAAGCGGCGAAGAAGCATGGCTTTGTAAATTACATACCGTTAGTATTTATAAAAAATTATAGTCCACAGGTTTTAAAGGCAAATATGAGGGTAGTAGGTGCTACAGAATACGCACTTTGCCTTTACAGGGATAAGCTACCTAAATTCAGAAATGGTCTTCAAATTGATGAAAATGGTAAAAACATCCGTGGTACGGGTAAGATGGTATTTAATTGGTTTTCTTGGGAGAAAGATGGAAAGGATATACCTAAAATACATCCCGCACAAAAGCCTGTAAGTGTAATCGAGAGCCTTATTAAGATATTCACAGATGAGGGTGATGTTGTGATAGATCCGTGTTGCGGTTCAGGTTCAACTTTAAGAGCGGCAAGGAATTTAAGACGAAGTTCATATGGCTTCGAAATAGATAGGAAATTCTATTCAGAAGCTAAAGAGAAAATGCTGGCAATAGGGAGTTAGAAGATGTCGAAAATATCAATGAAAAGTAGAACAATATATACATCCCTGTAAAGAAGTAAGGCACGATAGATTTGTGTAAAAATATAAAGGAAAAAAGTATAAATGGATGAACATAAGATTGAAAAGGCAATCGAAGCATTCAAAACAGCTGAGAAGATTGCAAAGGACTTCTATAATCAGCCACTAGTGGTTACTTACAGTGGTGGTAAGGACAGTGATGTTCTATTAGATTTAGCATTGAAGTCCAGAATAAAATTTGAAGTTTCACATAGCGTGACAACAGTTGATGCACCTCAAACAAATAAGCATGTGAATAAGGTTTTTGCAAGGCTAAGGGAGCAAGGTATAACTGCATATAAAAGGTTACCACAATTCAAAGGTGAACCTATCAATATGTTTGATTTAATTGTAAAAAAGGGTATTCCACCAACCAGGCTTACTAGATATTGTTGTAGTGTTTTCAAGGAGAGTACTGAGAAAAATAGGGTGATTGCGTTAGGAGTACGTGCAGTGGAATCGACTAAACGAATTGGCAGAGATACTTTTTCAATATGGGGATCTAATGTGAAGGATACTAAATATTTTAG
>ERZ773014.1782-NODE-1782-length-13185-cov-2.311272_pt1 | contig 13185 bp, 13 predicted proteins | sample MGYA00580841_ERZ773014 | MGnify/ENA primary metagenome ERZ773014 (study PRJEB29015, sample SAMEA2737989) | human oral metagenome | biome: human oral; feature: human-associated habitat; material: dental | place: China | collected 2067 ...
ATTATCAATAACGGTGGAGTACTCGAGAATGAAGTTCTAGACGAGGACGATGTACTCACACAAAGATATTGGATTGATCTTTAGTAGTTCTTCTCGCCATAGAAATAATAAGGGGACCGTAATTGTTTGCGGTCCCCTTTTAGTATCAAAAGATAAAGCTTCTTGTCGAGAAACTCTTAGCCCTCGACAGGCTGTCCAAGATAGGATGCTACAGAAGTAGCGGCAATAGCGCCGTCTGAAGCTGCTGTAATAATCTGACGCAGTGGCTTCTTATTGAGGTCTCCTGCGGTAAAGAGACCAGGTGTTTTGGTGGCCATGCGCTCGTCAGCAAGAACATATCCCTGCTCGTCAAGATCTACAAGGTCTGTCAAAAGCTCAGTTGAAGGTACGCGACCAACCAAGACAAAGACGCCAAAGCTACCCTCATCAAAGGTCTCTGTATGCTCTTCTCCCGTCTGGTTGTTGCGGAAGGTAATGGAGGTAAGCAAATCGTTACCTTCAACTGCAGTAATGCTAGTTAGATAACGAATCTCTGTCTTAGGATTCTCCTCAAACTGCTTAATTGCGGTAGCGTTTGCTCTTAAGTGGTCCTTGCGGACAATAAGAGTTACTTTATCAGCAAAACGAGCAAGGAACTGAGACTCCTCTACAGCAGTGTTACCACCACCGATGACAAACACCTGTTTGCCACGATAGAACATTCCGTCGCAGGTAGCGCAGTAAGAAACACCCTTACCGGTAAATTTCTCTTCGTTGATAAATCCAGCATGACGAGGATTAGCACCACCTGAAACAATAACAGCCTTTGCGTGATAGGTGCCTTCAGAGGTCTCTAACACAAAAAGATTAGTCTCTGGGTTCTTAACGATCGAAAGAACATTAGCCATAACGATCTCTGCACCGAGGTCTGTAGCCTGTTTCTGAAGAGTATCTGTAATAGTGAAGCCATCAGTGTTTGGCATGCCAGGGTAATTCTCAACCTCAGTTGTAGTGATGACCTGGCCACCAACAGCCTGTTTCTCTAAAACAACGGTATCGAGAAGAGCGCGTTTTGCATAAATTGCAGCTGAAAGTCCCGCAGGACCACCGCCAACAATAACAAGGTCTTTAGTAATAACGTCTGCCATGATTGGCTCCAATCTTATAAATCGTAACTGGGTTTGTTATACCCTACTAGTGACAATCATTATCAGTTATCTCTATAAAATAAATTGTACACAATCTATTCACAAATAAAAAAGAGGCGCGCCAAGACCCCCATCTTGAACGCGCCTCCCCTAGTAATTTAAAACTAGTTAGCGATGATGAAGTAAGCAACAAAGGCAAGCGTTGCTACCCACATCAGAGGCTTAACCTTCTTAACGTTACCGGTAACAAGAGCGACGACAACGTAGAAAATGAAGCCAAAGCCAATGCCGTCAGAAATAGAGTAAGTCATTGGAATACCAGCAATAACCATAAATGCTGGGAAGCCCTCGAGAAGATCATTCCAATCAATCTCAGTAACCTCAGACATCATCAAGAAGCCAACGAGGACCAGAGCGCCACAGGTTGCTGCAGAGCTGACAATAGAGATGAGAGGTGCAATGAATGCTGCTGCAATAAAGAGCAGACCAGTGAAAATAGAAGAAAGACCAGTACGACCACCATCGGCTGCACCAGATGCAGACTCAATAAAGGTAGTAATGGAAGAAGCGCCAAAGAGACCACCCGCAGCAGCTGCAGCAGAGTCAACAATAAGGATCTGCTTAATGTCCTTAACGTTGCCATCCTCAGTGAGGAAGTCACCCTGCTTAGCAATAGCCATAGCAGAACCCATGGTATCGAAGAAGTCGGACATCATCAGAGAGAATGCAAATACAAGAAGAACTGGAGTTGTTAGAGCCTTAACAATACCCATGACACCCGCACCATCGGTCAAGAATGGTGCACCAAAAGTAGAGAAATCAAGACCTGAAACAATGCCTGTAGGGCTTGCAGTAACACCAAGAGGAATACCAGCAAGTACTGCAAGAATAATACCGATAAGCAGAGAACCCTTAACACGAGCAGAGTAAAGAACAACTGTAGCAACAATAGAAATTACTCCGACAATAAAAGTTGGAGAGAAAATATCACCAAGAGCAACAAGAGTTGACTCGTTGGCAATAATAATTCCACTGTTCTTAAGGCCAATCAGGGCAATAAAAAGACCTAGGCCAACTGAAATTGCATGGCGTAGGTTTACAGGAATTGCATCCATGATTGCTTCACGAAGACCACAAAGAACTAAGAGCAAAATAGCAACGCCCTCAATGAAGATTACTGCCATTGCTGCGTGCCAATCTCCTCCAGCAATTGGGGTTAGAGAGAAAGCAACAACAGCGTTTACACCCATACCAGATGCGCAAGCAAGTGGACGGTTAGAGAACAGACCCATCAAAATGGTCATGATGCCGCCACCAAGACAGGTAGCAGTAATAGCTGCCGAAATTGGAACTCCTGCAGCAGCGAGAAGAGCTGGGTTTACTGCAATGATGTATGCCATTGCGAGGAATGTTGTAATTCCAGCCCTAAATTCTTGAGCGGGATTACTACCACGCTCAGCTACCTTAAAGAACTTCTCCATTAAGCTCTTCCTTCCTAAAGAGACTTTTCCTTTATGCAAACGCCGCAGCGCTTATCACCAAAATAAGAAATTACTGAACTCCGCTTGAACCAAATCCACCGGCGCCGCGATCGGTCTGATCAAGCTCATCAACCTCAACAAGCTGTACAACTGGAACTTGCTGAATTACAAGCTGTGCAATGCGCTCGCCGCGCTCAATATGAATAGTTTCTTTACTATCAAGATTAATGGCGCAAACTTTAAGCTCTCCACGATAATGAGCATCAATAAGACCTGGAGTATTTGCCATAGAAAGGCCCTTCTTAAGGGCAAGACCACTTCTTGGCTGAACAAATCCTGCATATCCATCAGGAATCGCAATAGCTAAGCCAGTAGAAATAAGTTTGCGCTCAAAAGGAGCAAGATCAACATCTTCAGCACTTCTAAGATCTAATCCAGCATCTCCGGTATAAGCGTACGAAGGAAGTTCGACCGTAGGATCAAGGCGTTTAATAGGTAGCTGGATGTCAAAATTGCTCATTAATTCAGGCTCCTTAATTCTGCGCTAAATTCATCTACATCTTTAAAGTCTCTATAAACAGAAGCAAACCTAATGTATGCAACTTTATCAAGCATAACCAGGTTTTTAAGCACAATGCTTCCAAGATCTTCAGATTTAATCTCGTATTGACCTTTGTCTCTAATCTGAGACTCAATTCCATCAATAAAATGATCAAGAGAAGCAACAGAGATATCTCTCTTTACTGTTGCAGCAACAAGGCCTCTCATGAGCTTCTGTCTATCAAAAGGCTCCTTGTGACCGTCTTTCTTCACAACGGTGATAGGAATCTCTTCTAAGCGCTCATAGGTTGTAAAACGAAACTTACAGGACATGCACTCGCGACGCCTTCTTATGGCATCGTTATTCTCGGATGAGCGAGAATCAATAACCTTTGACTCTTCGTGACCGCATTTTGGACAACGCATGGAATCCCCTTTTTTCGTATAAAAGGAAGATACCATTTTACGCAGGTATTAAGTGTTATCAACACAGAATTCCGAGAGAAATTTACATAAATATTTACTATTTAGATACAGAAGGAATCTCTAGAGTTTGTCCAGTTCTTAAAAGAGAAGAATCAAGATTATTTTTTTCTCTAATCCAGCTTACTTGTTGTTCTGTAGAGACACCCTCAATAGGATTGCTCTCTGCAATTGACCACAGAGTGTCATTGCTATGAACGGTAATTGTTTGTGAAGCGCTATTCATTACAGATGTAGCAAATGAATTGAGAGTAGTTGTGCGAAGAAAAGAAACCGCAAACATCAAAACAAACGATGCAGTAATAATAAGACCTGCAACAAAGGCTTCTTTATTTGTTAGTGCCTTTACGTAAGAAATTTCCTCCTGCTGAGGTGTAACAGAACAATTCTTTCCTCCGCCGTTAATTACCTTAAATGCAGGCTTATAAGAAGCAAGAGCTGAAGTTCCGCTAACCTGATACATCTTTGACTGATACATACGCCTCATATCATTTCCTTCCGTAATAGTTTTTACGGAACTAGTTATATCTAATACACCGGACAAAAAGTCATGTCCGAACGTTTGTACTAATAATATTTAGTACGTTTGTTCGTGTCAAGAAAAAAATAGAACATTCGTTTGATTATTTTTTAGAACACGTGTATTATTATTAAAAAGAAAAAGGAGGCTCATATGCCAAAGGGCAAACTCAGCAAGCGTCAAACAGCAATTTATGAATATATCTGTTCCTACACAGATCGACATGGCTATCCCCCTTCAGTAAGAGAGATTGGTGCTGCCGTTAATCTTGCATCTCCTTCAACTGTCCACATGCACCTAAAAGTTCTTGAGCAGTTCGGGCTTATTGATAGAGACCCAAAAAAGCCTCGTACTATGAAAATTGTTCCTCAGGCTTCTAACACTTCTGATACAGCAAAGCTTGCCCCCGTTACTCAAGACATAGCTAATAATGTGATTAGCCTTCCTCTTGTAGGACGTGTTGCTGCTGGTACTCCTATTCTTGCTGAGCAAAACGTAGAAGAATCTCTATCTCTTCCAACTAGCATTGTTGGGGATTCAAGTTCTTTCATTCTTCGTGTTCGCGGAGAATCAATGATCAATGCTGGTATTTTTGACGGCGATTATATTGTTGTAAAAGAGCAGCAAGATGCCCATGATGGAGAAATTGTTGTTGCTCTTATTGATGACTCTGCAACAGTTAAAACGTTCTACAGAGAAAACGATCGCATTCGTCTTCAACCAGAAAATGACTTTATGGAGCCAATCTACGTACAAAATCCTGTCATTTTAGGTAGGGTTACTGCACTTATTAGATCAATCTCTTAGTCATAGTATGGGTGCTGAGTTAAGACAAACCAAAGGTAGAATTACGTTTTTTGACACTATTCGAGGCCTCTCGGTAGTTTCAATGATTCTGTTTCACTTTACCTATGATTTGTTCTTTATTTCGCACGTTAAGCTTACGTGGTTTACACCTCTGCTTATGCAAATCTGGATACCATCAATCTCATATCCTTTTATTTTTATTGCTGGTTGTATGTGTGCCTTCTCTAAAGATTCTTTTAAGCGTACAGGGGTCTATAGCCTTGTAGCCTTAGTAATATTTGCAGCAACTACCTTTGCAAAAGTTGATACTCCCATTACGTTTGGAATCTTCTTTTGTATGGCCTCATGCACCTTGGTAGAAGCTCTTATTTCACGTTTCGCTGTTCCACCAAAAGGATATGCAGCGTCAGTTCTTTTGTTTTTAATTTTTGTTGTTTGCATTCCAATTTCTAGTGGACATATTGGTATAGGCAACATGGTTTTCTCGTTACCTAAAGAGTTATACCAAACACCATATTTAGCCTGGGCTGGATTTCCCTCTCCATCTTTTTCATCAGGAGATTACTACCCATTACTCCCCTATTTGTTCTTGTATTTAAGTGGTGCTGCTTTTAACAGACAGTTTAAAGAAACAGGATATCCAAACTGGATGAAAAGGTTTTCCCTTCCCTTAATAACAGAAATGGGAAGACATTCACTCCTCATTTACATTTTGCATCAACCAATTTTGCTGCTTATTGCATTATTCGTCAGTCAGAATATCGTCTTCTGACACCACGTACGGCTCTAAAAGTGCCTGCATATACGTGTCGGCTTTAACTGACAGTAAAAGACCTTCAGCAACATATTGCTCGTGCAAAAGTTGACATCTCTCATGAACAGACTTAACAAGGGCGCCTTTGTTGAACGGAATAAGTGCGCTAACCACCTTGTCGCCGGCGCTAGCTATTTCTTGAATCTTGTGGAGAAGGCCGTTAATGCCCATACCTTCCTGAGCAGAAATAAATACAGCTTCTGGATAGAGCGCTCTGAGCATTTGAAGTTCTTGCTCATCAAGTAGGTCTACCTTGTTTAATACAAGAATCTGATCACTTTTATCGGCCTCGATATCTTTCAAAATACTACGAACAACTGCTATTTCTTTAGAAAGATTCTTATCAGTTGCATCAGCAACAAGCAGCAGAAGATCAGCTTCTTGAGCTTCAACCAGCGTAGACTTAAACGACTCAATCAGATTAGTTGGAAGCTTTTGAATAAATCCAACAGTATCCGTAAGAACAATCTTTCTGCCTTCATCAAGAGAAAGCGCTCTGGTAGTTGGATCAAGAGTTGCAAAGAGTTCGTCTTTTGCATATACATCAGCGCCTGTGAGTTGATTCAAAAGCGTTGATTTACCAGCATTGGTATATCCAACAAGTGAGACACTAAACGTTCCAGAATTCCACCTGGACTTTGACTGAACTTCTCGCCTTTGGCTGAGCTGCTTGAGCTCATTTTTTAAGGTTGAAATGCGCTTTCTAATAAGACGACGGTCAACCTCAAGCTGGCTTTCGCCCTGGCCAAATCGGCTACCAATGCCACCACGAGTTTGCTCGCCTACCAAGTGACTCCACATGCCACGAAGCCTTGGAAGTACGTACTGAAGCTGTGCAAGCTGTACCTGAAGTCTTCCTTCTTTGGTGCGCGCGTGAATACCAAAAATATCAAGAATGAGCGCTGTACGGTCAATGACTTTAACAGGCTCGCCAAGTAATTTTTCTAAATTAGATTGCTGAGAAGGCGTGAGCTCATCATCAAAGATGACAACGTCAGTATTGGTGTTTCTTACCAGAGAAACAAGTTCCTCAGTTTTACCTTTGCCAATGAATGTTTTGGGGATAGGAGCATCAAGTTTTTGCGTAAGACGCATAAAGACTTCAGCGCCGTCAGTTTGCGTCAGACGCTCAAGCTCGTCCATTGATTCTTCAAGCGACCAATCGCTTTTACCGCAATCAACGCCTACAAGAATTGCTCGTTCAACTTTAGGAGCTGTAGAAAATGGAACAAAACGACCCATAAACTCCCCATCTAAGACAAGGTAAATACGTTAGTTTTTGATGTACCTACTGGCATTGTACGTCAGCATGCTGCACAAGAATCAGCTCGAGCGCATCTTCAGGCGTAAGCCGATCCATATCAAGCCACCTGACTCGACCGTCGCGCTTAAGCCAAGAAATCTGACGCTTAGCATACTGCCTGGTGTGCTGTTTAATAAGCTCACGCGTTTGTTCAAGCGACTGTTCACCAGTAAAATATGCAAAGAACTCTTTGTAGCCAATTGCCTGGCCAGCCGTGCAATGTTCAGAGAGACCTGACTCAATAAGCGCTTGGACCTCTTCAACAAGCCCTTGCTCAAACATAAGATCAACTCGAAGGTTTATTCGCTCATAAAGGCGCTGACGGTCCATCGTAAGACCCCATATCTGGGCGTCAAAGTACGGTGTATGAGCCTTTAGGCCCTCATGGTGAGTAGCATACGACTTGCCCTCTTCCAAGAGCTCTAAAGCCCTTACAACGCGTCGTACGTTATTTGGATGGATAAGCTCTGCACTTGCTGCATCTTTTGTGGCAAGAAGTTCGTGCAAGCCCTCAGTACCAAGCTCTACTGCAAGCTTTTCATAACGAGTTCTTACAGGAGACTCGATTGACCCTGAGGGAAACTCCATCTGGTCGATAATCGAATCAAGATAAAGACCCGTTCCGCCACAGAATACAGGTGTTTTACCAGCTTTAATAAGCTTATGAGCTTCTTCACGAGCTGCCACTTGAAACATCTGGACAGAATATTCTTCTGAAATGTTGGCACAATCTACCATGAGAAGAGGAACTTCTCGCTCCTCAACAGGAGTTTTAGCAGTGCCAATATCCATGCCACGATAGACCTGCATTGCGTCAACAGAAATGACAGAGGTCTCAAGCTTCTTGGCTACCAGCTCAGACAAGGAGCTTTTGCCCGAAGCCGTGGGACCTACAATGCAGATAACCGAGCCATGGGAGCTCATCGAGGATCAGACTCCATGGTTCCGCGCAAATACCAGGTACGAGCCTCATCAATATGAACATCAACAATTTTGCCGATAAGATCTTCTGGCGTGTAACCTTCTGGCAGATTGAAGTGAACTGTTTGGTTCTTCTCGCTATGTCCCACCATAACGGTATCATCACGCTTGGAAGTTCCCTCAACAAGAACTGCCTGCGTAGTATTCAAGTCTACCTGATTAGCGTCATGCGCCTGCTGAGCCACAAGCTCTGCAAGCCTATCAAAGCGCTCCTGGATGACCTCGTGAGGCGTGTTGTCTTCGTATTTTGCTGCAGGAGTGCCTGGACGCTTAGAGTAAATGAAGGTATACGCAGAAGAGTAACCAGCCTCTTTGACCAAAGAAAGCGTATCTTCAAAGTCTTCCTCAGTCTCTCCTGGGAAGCCCACAATAATGTCAGTTGAAAGCGCCAGTCCTGGAATAGCTGCACGAAGGCGAGAAACCACGTCTAAGTACTCTTCTCGTGTATAACTGCGGTTCATCTTTTTGAGAACACGCGTAGAGCCACTTTGAACCGCAAGATGAAGATGAGGCATTACAGCTGGCGTTTCCTTCATAGCCGCAATAGTCTCATCAGTAAGATCTTTTGGATTTGAAGAGGTAAAACGAATACGCTCAACTCCCGTCTGACCCACGGCACGCAGAAGCCCTGCAAAACGAGGCTTACCGTAGAGATCGCGACCATATGAGTTAACGTTTTGACCAAGAAGGGTAATCTCACGAACGCCATCTGCGACAAGACGCTCGCACTCACCAATAACAGCCTCAAAGGTGCGACTGCGCTCACGCCCGCGAACGTAAGGAACAATGCAATACGTGCAGAAATTATTGCAGCCGGTCATGATAGGCACCCAAGCGTGATACTGCTGAGCACGGTTACTTGGCAAATCTGTGGAGAAGCCTTTGCCCTCCTCAGAAGTATCTACGGCTACACGGTCATTCTCGCCCCTAAATGCGCTGGTGAGAAGTGCTGGCAAGCTTGCAAGTGCGCTGGTGCCAAACACAACGTCAACAGCTGGAACCTTTTCACGGAGCTTCTCGCCATCACGCTGCGCAATGCAGCCACCAATGGCAACAACGCGCTTGCCTGATGGAGGCGTTGGAGCGCTGACCATAGAAGAAGCCTGACCGTAGAGACGCTGATCAGCGTTCTCACGAACACTGCAGGTCATAAAGATGACAATATCTGCGTCATCGGTATCTGAAACCTCATTGCAGCCACAAGCCTCAAGCAGACCAGAGACTCGCTCTGTATCGTGCAGATTCATCTGGCAGCCAAAAGTTTTGATGTGATATGTTTTTCCTACGAGCTCGGAATTTTCAATCATGCTTAAAGTACCTCGTTATACTCAGTGGAACTAACAGCTGGAGTCTGCGTATCAGGGGCAGACAGTGTATGGACATAAATGGCAATTTTAATTGCAGTTCTACTCTCCCCTGCAATTTCGATATCAGAAAACGTTGGAGCACAGGTGATATCCAGACCGCAAGGAATCAAGAAGCCACGCGCAATAGCAACAGCTTTGATGCCCTGGTTGACTGCACCCGCACCAATGCACTGGAGCATAACAGGCTCATTATCTTTAACCAGTCCCGCAATAGCTCCTGCTACAGAAGCTGGTGAAGACTTACTTGAAACTTTAAGCAAACCCATGAGTGCTCCAATTATTGTGCGTTTGTTCTACTCTTGCGACTCAATATCAAAAGTCACAACAATTTTGTTTTTACTTACACGAACACGAGGCTCAGCCGTCAAAGAAACGTAGTATTTCTCGGACAACTCAGCAAAACTCTGCTCCATTTTTCGAGAAAAACTGCTGATATCAGCTTTACTCATCTTGAGGCCTCGGTGGTCTTTCATCAGATCAATTTCGCGAGAAACCCCTTCAGGTTCAGTAGAATGACTGACCTGCGCATACACACTACGCAAAGGTTTAATCTGCTCAGCAATAATTCTATGAGCAGTTCTGTCTGACATTGAAAGACCAAGAGACTTACAAACCTCAGAAAGCTCTGTTGCATCCGCTGCGGCCCTGAAGCGCTCGAGAACAGGAACGTTTTCAAAGCCTTCAACAAACAGCAGGTCAGCAATATCAAGCGTCTGAGCAATTCTACGACGAGCAGTAGCTGCAATCTCTGCAGCAGAACCCAGCATTACCTCGCACGAGCCTTTAACCTCAAGCGCAAAGTCACAGCAGGTACGAATAATGTTATGAGGACCTTTAACGGTTGTTTTGAGTCCATCCTCATTCAAACCACAAGTTGGCCAAGTAGACTGGTCTACTCGCTCGGAAATTTTAGTAGTGTCTACCACAATCTGAATAACAGAACCAAGTCCTGGAGCCGAAGCCACAACCTGAGCTGATTCACAATTTTCTTTGATGGAGTAGAGAGCCATGCCTCGGCCATGGATTCCCCAACGATCCATATGCATGCTCTCAAGCTTTGAAGTTACACGAGCTTCAAAGATTTTCTCCTGCATGTCTTTTGGAATGCCCTGACCATCATCAAGTATGGTGATAGTTCTAAGCGTTCCTTCTTTTGATGTTGCAACATAAATATGACGAGCACCAGCATCGCGAGAATTACGCAAGAGCTCGATAACAATATCTTCTACCGAACGGATATCGTGCTTTGCCTGTCTACGCTCTGCTTCTGCTACGCGTAAACGAACGTACCCCGCGCCGAGGGATTCCTCGACACGGAGTGCGCGCTCACCTCCCATGGAGGCGACAAAACCTGTTAAGTCAGTAGAAGTGGCTGCCATAAATTACTTAGCAACGTCCACAGCACGAGACTCGCGAATAACAACAACGCGAACCTGTCCTGGGTATTCCATCTCATCCTCAATTTGCTTAGCAATATCGTGAGCAAGAACAGTTGCCTCGGAATCGCTAATCATCTGAGGCTCAACCATTACATGAAGCTCACGGCCAGCCTGCATTGCGTAAGTACGCTCAACACCCTCATGTGCATTGGAGATAGCCTCAAGCTTCTCAAGGCGCTTGATGTAGTTCTCTGCGGACTCACGACGAGCACCAGGACGTGCAGCAGAAATAGCGTCTGCAGCCATAACAAGCATGTCAAGAACAGTATTTGGCTCAATGTCTGCGTGGTGAGCCTCAATAGCGTGAACAATCTCTGGACGCTCACCATAACGACGAGCAAGATCTGCACCAATTACAGCGTGTGGACCCTCAACCTCATGGTCAATTGCTTTACCAAGGTCATGGAGCAGACCAGCGCGCTTAGCTGGAGCAGGCTCAAGACCAAGCTCTTCAGCCATAATGCCGCAAAGTACTGCAACCTGGACAGAGTGAGCAAGAACGTTCTGACCATAAGAAGTACGGTAGCGAAGCTTACCAAGAGTCTTTACGATCTCTGGATGAAGATCGTGAATGCCACAATCAAATGCAGCCTGTTCACCAGCCTCAAGAACACGCTCATTTACAAGGGCTTCTGCCTTCTTATAGAGCTCCTCAATACGTGCTGGATGAATACGACCGTCTGCAATGAGGTTCTCAAGTGCAACACGAGCGGTCTCACGGCGGACTGGATCAAAACTTGAAAGAACTACAGTCTCTGGAGTGTCATCAATAACAAGAGAAACACCAGATACCTGCTCGAAGGTACGAATGTTTCTACCCTCACGTCCAATAATCCTACCCTTTAGGTCATCAGATGGGATATGAACGGAAGTAACCGTAATCTCAGAAGCCTGATCTGCAGCAACACGCTGAATAGCGGTAGAAATAATCTCACGTGCAGTTTTATCTGCTTGTGCACGAACGCGCTGCTCAGACTCACGAAGAATCATTGCCTCATCGCGAACACTTTCAGAACGGACTCGAGCGAGAAGCTCATCATGAGCCTCATCTTTTGTAAGAGCTGCAATGCGCTCAAGCTCTTGAGACTGCTGAGAAACAAGAGAATCCAAATCGTTCTTACGACGATCAAGCTGGCCCTGAAGGCTGGAGAGCTGATGCTCACGCTTCTCTAGTGCATCAGTACGGTGATCAAGAGACTCTTCACGCTGAAGAATACGATTCTCCATGCTGCGAAGCTCACTCTTACGCTTTTTCTCTTCTGCCTCTGCTGCCTGCTTAAGCTGAAGAACTTCTTCTTTAGCCTCAAGAACAGCTTCTTTTTTAACTGTTTCTGCCTGGCGAGCTGCTTCAGAAGCAATACGATCTGCACTAGTCTGAGCATCTTTTAACTGCTGTTCTGCAGTTTTAATCTTTGAATTACTAATGTTAGAGAGTACGCCGTATGCAAGGCCTACTCCCACAAGAAGGCAAACAATGCCTACTGCTGCTAATTCCATACCTACTCCTCAAATGGCAATTACAAAAGTGTTCAGGAGACTTTAGACACAACAGTATCTAAAGAACCCGCCATGAGCAGGATTCATTGGCTGGTCATGCCACATGCAGAGATAGATCAAATGTATGAGATACCTACTGTATACGTGACGCTGGTTGCCCAGCGGAAATGAGCCTATTCACGGCATATTTATCGTATAGAGCATTGTAACTTTTGTCAATAAATAGCAGGTAGGAAAAGTAAAGTACACCAATACAACAGACTTATAAGCTAAGCAAATATAATCATTCAGATGTGGCGTTTTCATCCAAGATCTTTTTAGCAACAGATGATGCTATAGAAAATGAATATCCCTTTGTGGCGAGAAACCTGACAAGCTTCTCATAATCATTTTTTCCCGACAGGTGTTTTCTCTGGGCCAAAGAATACGCAACTTCAAATTCATCCACATCAGAAAAATAAACGTCAGGCCATCCAGGGAGTGTCTCAACTTCAATTCCTTTTTTAGAAATTTCAGTTTTAATTTTAAGAGGACCCCAGCCTTGCGAAATTTTAGAACGTATATAGACGTCTGCAAAACGACTGTCATTAATCAAACCAACTTCAACAGCCCTCTGCACTGCAGGGTCTCTTACATTCTTCTGATAGCCATCAAGCATGAGCTTTTTTTGAAGCTCAGCTGTAGAGTAGTCTCTTTTTACAATCAAAGCCTCAATACGAGCTTTAATGCACTGCATTGAAATCTCTTTTAGCTCATATAAAAACTCATTACGAGAAGAAGGTGTAAAAACACCATCTTTCTCTTTGTTCTGAAGAGCACGAGCTAC
>ERZ773014.1785-NODE-1785-length-13175-cov-2.749695_pt1 | contig 13175 bp, 10 predicted proteins | sample MGYA00580841_ERZ773014 | MGnify/ENA primary metagenome ERZ773014 (study PRJEB29015, sample SAMEA2737989) | human oral metagenome | biome: human oral; feature: human-associated habitat; material: dental | place: China | collected 2067 ...
ATTTAGTTTTAAACTCAATAACGATATCAAGAAGAAGACTATTCCCATTGATAAATATATAAAATTTTGATTGTAAGAAGTTAATAGAGCGGAAGAAAATAGAAAGATGATTTCCAGAAAATTATTCCCCATATTAAGAATAGAAAGTATTGTGGCTCGTTGATTTTCAAGATGGATTTTATTTATAAAAGAATTTTCCATCTTATCTAATAATGTACTGATAATAGAAAGAATAAATGGAAGCACAACCATTGGAATTAAAATGAATAGATTGTTAAGAAGTGCAAAAATAATAAAGATTAGACTACAAATAGCGGAAGTGCTAATAAATAGAATTCTATTTGAATACTTTTCTGTCATTTTAAAAAAGTAAGGAATAATTAAATCACCTGCTGTATAAATCAAAATAATTGGTGTTATTAATTCTTCGGATAACCCAGCTGATGCAATTTTCAATATATACATAAAGTTAATAATAATAAAAGACAAGCCAATCAAAGAATTAAGAATCAAAAATACGAGTAAATTTGAATTTGAATTCTTAACTATTTCTATTAGTTTTATTTTTTTAACAGGATTTTCTCCATTTTCTATTACTTGAATTTCATTAGGAGATATAGATAAGAAAATGAGACCGATAATAGAAAAGATCAATGATACAAATATTAAACCATTAATTTCAATTTGTTTATATAACAAGGAAAAAAGAATTGTACTCACTATAAAACCTGTAGATCCGAAAGCGATAAATTTTGCTTTTTCCTGTGTATATAAATCATTATCTGAATCACAAAAAGAATGTATATACGCATCGATTGTGCCAGATGAAAATGTAGCTGCGATAGCTTCTATAAAGGTTTCTAAAAGAAAAAATGTAACACCAAAACCAATTAAGAATATCAATTTGCATAAACAAAGTAATATTTGATTTAATATCAAGGATTTTTTATATCCTATCTTATCTGTTAGGATTCCAGATGGAATTTCTAGAAGAAAGATAAGAAAAGATAGAATTGCTTGTAGATAGAAGAACCATGATAAAGATACTCCTTTATTAAGACGAACAAGGATAGCAACAGGTGCATAGAGAACCATACCATTACAAAAACCCGCTAAATCTATCCATAAAAATTGTTTAGCTTTCATTGTTATCACTCCAAAGAAGACCATTTAATTTTAGATTAAATGCTTCTATAATAATTTGTTTTTAATATGAACTGCGTATTATAAAACTATTACAATCACATCGTCAGCACCACCACAGCAAAGCTAGTATTAGAATAAAAATCTCTTATCGTATTATATCAAAGTTATAAAATTTAGAATATAATTTCTTGAATGTTGTGGCGATAAGAGGACTCTTAAAATTTAAACTTTAACTAATAGACCGTCATCCATGCCATTGTATAGTCATCCCACGGTTTATCTTCAGCTAGAAGAAGACAAAATAGATTTTTTCAAAACCTAAGTTTTCATAATAGAAAAAGGATTATCATCAAACATGAATGCATGTATCAAGATAATCCTTTTTTATAACGAATTACCAACCAAGAAAGTGCAACTTCTCATCCATTAGATGATATGAAACAGAATCTGTTTTGTATTCCACTTCACCATCTGTATGAACCCATACTGGTTGTTCTGTTTGAATATGAATCTGTTTACCGTCCTTTAGAGAAACACCTTTGAACTTTCCATGTTCTCCCTTCATTGCGTAAGGGAAGATACGGAAGAAGTCAATTCTACCTAAACCATCCGCAATACAAGCATTCAAGATACCATCGCAGGGATTCGCTGTTGGACAGAACTTAAAGCCCCCACCTTCATATGGTTCATTCATTGTTGCGATAAACAATAACTTATCATAGGAATAACTTTGATCATCAATCTGAATCTTTGTCTTGAAGTGATGATGTAAGAAAATTAAGCGTGCACCAACAAACAAGTAAATGAGCTTACCTAAATGTAATGCGTTTAAGACTTTCTTCCATGGTGATCTTTGAACCTGCTCAGAAATTGCGGCGTCATAGCCGATACCAGAACTAATATTGTAGCGACGTGAATACGGTTCGTCAGATACCTTATTCCCCTTTTCATCATAGCGTGTATGATATGTCAATACACCTACATCTAAGTCTTTGCCATGCTGGTCATTTAAAATACGGTGTAAACATTCAATCTCTGTTCCATGAATACCAAGTGACTTAGCTAAGTCATTACCAGATCCACAAGGAATCAAGCCAAGATATGTCTTCTCAAAATTTACAATACCGTTTACCGCTAGGTTCATAGAACCATCGCCACCAATCAAGATGATATTAACTCTTTCATCGGTTGATGTTAGTTCTTGCATGATTTCCTTAATACCATGTTCGAGAGTTGAAAGATGTACTTCATAATTAACACCAATTGTATCGAGTTCTTTTTTGATAATATCCCAACATTGATTCGTCCTACCACTAGCCCCAGCAGGATTTATCACAATATGATAGACACTCATTTTATTCCCCTTCATCCACAAACCGAAGTACCTTTTGTTGTCCATCTGCAGGAATGATTGCCTGCGGGAAGATTTGTCTTATGACTGTTTCATATTCCAATGGATCTTTAATAGATGGAGAATAGTGTGTAAACCATAATTCTTTTACCATCATTTTCTTTGCAAGGATTGCTGTTTCTTGCATGGTACTATGTTTGTTTAGATTTGCTTTTTCAATCTTTTCTGGATCACCATACATGCCCTCACCAATATAGAGGTCCGCATGACTTCCGTATGTTACTAACTCTTCTAGTGGTCTAGTATCTGTTGCATAGACCAGCTTGAGTCCTTGACGACTTTCACCCAACACATCATCAGGTGTATATATCTTACCATCAAACTCGACAGTATTTCCTTTTTGAAGCTTTCCCCAGACTTTCATTGGTATATTCTTAGCAATTGCTTTGTCCTTATCAAACTTACGCGTACGATCTAGTTCAAAAATATACGCATAACAAGGCACACTATGTTTGGCATGTAATGCTTTGATTTTAAGACCGTTTACTTCAAAATCTGCTTGTGGTCCATCGATTTCTACAAGTTTAATCTCAAAAGGAATATAACGAGCAACTTTATAGATACCCTCAAATACTTCTGTTAATCCTTTTGGTCCATAGATTATTACAGGTTCTGTTCGCTCAGACTTTGCCATCGTCAGTAAAAGACCAGGTAAGCCAGCCGTATGGTCTGTATGGAAATGCGTTAAAAGAATTGTATCGATTGTCTTACAAGAATATCCATATTGATGTATGGCTATCTGCGTACCCTCTCCACAATCCACTAGTAATGTATTTCCATTCCATCTTGCCAATAAGGATGTTAACCATCGATTTGGTAAAGGAACCGTTCCACCTGTACCTAGTAAACAAATATCTAGCATAAAACCTCTTTCTACTCATCTATGGTAACACAAAAAGCCCTGCAAAGCAGGACTTAGAGTTCTTTGATAATTGCAGATAGTTTTGGTAATAATTGTTGCTTTCTAGAAATGATATTTGGATCATAACCTGAATGTTCATCAATCTGTGTTTCAATCATCTCTGATAATACATAAGACATCGGTCCATAGAAGACGAAGTAAGAACCATTACCCATTACATCTGTAAATAACATCAATAACAGATCTAAATGACGATCCTTCTGTTCTTTCTCCATATTCTCCTTGAATGCAGGTAGTAACTTCTGTACTTCTTCGGTATGACTGTAGTTTGTCTGACCGATAGAAATCTTGTATCTACCGATATCATAGTTCTTAAGGTCACGATTGAGGATTTCATGTGGTGTAGAATCCTTCAAGGCAACAGAAGCACCTAACATCTCTCTTGCATAAGCATCAATATCATCGATACCTGCAAGTTCTGCTAACTTCTTAGCCACATTGATATCTTCTAAGGTTGTTGTGGCAGACTTAAAGTTTAATGTATCAGAGAGAATTGCACTCATCATTAAGCCAGCCATAGTTGGATCTGGAACGATATTCTTCTCACAATATAAGCCATACACAATTGTACTTGTACAGCCACAACGATGGTTACGATATTCAATAGGATGATCTGTTTGAATATCTCCAATATGGTGATGGTCAATAATTGCGACAATATCTGCTTTATCAATATGATTCATTGTTTGGTTTGTTGCGCTATGGTCAACAAGCGCAATATGTAGTTTCTTATAGTTACGTGTGTGGTAACGTGATACACCACCTACAACTTTACCATTTTCATCTAGTACAGGATAACTACGTACACGTGAGGCATTCATCTTTGTCGCAACATCCTCTACATACTCTGTATTCTTAAAACAGATTAAATTTGTAGTCATAATCTGGGAAACAGAATAACTTTCCGTGATAACTGTCGCTGTATGCATGGTACGATCAGGTGTCTCAACGATTGCACAACCATACTCCTTCGCTAGTTCTTTAACATCATCTGCCGCATGTTCATCACAAGTTAGAACCAAACATTTTACACCTAGACGAATTAAGTTTAGCTGCTTTTCATGGCCTTCGGACATGATGATAATACTGCCAGCGATAAAACCCTCAACCAGTTTTAAATCATCTAAAGTAACGATGTGTACTTGACCATTTGTACTGAATTCATTTGGTCGCAATACAACCTTGCCACCAATCGTACGTGCGATATTATCTAATGTCGCAGTTGCCATCAAGTCCTTTAAATCAGTATCTTCGTGGATACGATAACGAGAAAGATCACTTGTAGAACAGATACCACATAGATTCTCATTTTCATCCAGCACATATAAAGAACGGTTTTGTGTTCTTAACATCAGATGCCATGCATGATGAACTGTTTCATCATAACGAATGGTTGTTGGAGTATCGAGATTGATATCGGCTAAACGTGCACGTGCATCCGTCATCAATAACGGATTATCTAAATGAAATGTACGTAAAATAAATTTTGTTTCTTCATTCAAAGGCCCTTGACGACAAGCAATTGCCGTACTACCAGTCTTATTCAATAAATTCGCAAACGCAATTGCCGAGCAGATTGAATCACTATCTGGATGTTTATGACCTGTTACATAAATATTGTGATTACTCATGTCCTTTCAACTAACCCTCCACAAATTATCTAATATATTAATAACTTAATACTTCATTACCATCTTCTGTAATCAAAATTGTATATTCCCATTGTGCACTATCTTTGCCATCTTTCGTGCTGATTGTCCAATTATCATATGGGTCAATTACAACCGAAGCTTTTCCTAAGTTAATCATTGGCTCAATCGTAAGAATCATACCTGGTACAAGTACCATACCTGTACCCTTCTTACCAACATGCGCCACAAATGGATCTTCATGGAATTCAATGCCTACTCCATGGCCACCCAATTCTCTTACAACACTATATCCTTTGGATGTCGCATACTTCTGTATTGCATAACCAATATCCCCAACGGTATTCCATGGTTGTGCAGCTGCTAGTCCAATCTCAAGACATTTCTTTGTTTCTTCGACAAGCTTACGGCGCTCTTCACTTACATTTCCAATACAGAACATACGGGACGCATCACCATAATAGCCATCCACAATTGTTGTACAGTCAACGTTGATAATATCACCATCATGCAGTTTCTGAATGTGCTTTGGGATTCCATGGCATACAACACTATTTATTGATGTGCATACATGTTTTGGAAAACCCTCATAGTGATATGGTGCACAGATTCCACCATTTTTTTCAGTGAAATCTTTAACGATATCATCGATTTCCTGTGTCGACATACCAACGTGAATATGCTTTTCTACTTCGTCTAATACCTGTTTATTTAATAGCGAAGCCTTGCGAATTCCTTCAATCATCGTTGGACGCTTGATATATTTTTCCTCAGGTAAAATTGCACCTTTTTGTCTTAATTCCTCCATACGTTTCAAGATATGTTCTGGAATTGGTTCATTCTGATCTATTTCTTGCCAAAGTTTTAAATCCATTTTACTACCTGTCTTTCTATTTTGTTGTACTGCCAAAGCCACCAGTTCTTACAGCATCTACTTCATCATCTACCGTAATACCGAAGGAGACGAAAATACCTTGCAACATTCCCTGGCCACTTGCAATCTCAACTGTCTTATTTTCATTTGTATCATTTGTTAGTTTGCAGAAGATATGCCCTTCATTATCAGCGTAATAATAATCACTATCAATAATGCCCACTGTGTTATTCATCTGTAAACGATACTTGAATCCTAGTCCACTACGTGGAAATAACATCAGTACATAATCATCTGCCATCTTTACTCTGATACCAGTAGGTATTAATACCGTTTCTTGTGGGGCAATCTTCAAATCAATTGGTGTATAAAAATCATACCCTGCAGAACCTTTCGTTGCACGTCGTGGAAGCTTAATTGCGTTGTATATTTCCGCAATATCTCTTGTTTCATTTGGAAAAGTCTTGAGCCAATCCTTATAAAACTCTTCATAACTAACTTTTTCAAACTGTGCAATTTTATTCATTTTGTATTCCTACCTCTTCTTCCTTGATATTTTACCACGTTTATGCGATTTCTCTACACTTTCAGCCACTTTAATTAGTTATAATTAACTTCATTTTAAGTTATAAAATTTCATTTTCGTTTCGAATGGAGTTTAGAGTATAATAAGGAGTGTTAACGGAGGTCTTATGAAATTAAATATCGCAGTATTTTTCGGTGGTGAATCCGTCGAACATGAAGTAAGTATTATCTCTGCACATCAAGCGATTGAAGCACTTGATAAAAATAAATACAATGTCATTCCTGTATATGTCTCAAAGGAACGTAAACTATATGTATCTGATTTACTAAAGGATATAAGTAACTATAAGGATCTCAAGCATTTGATTTCCCAATGTACACAAGTTTCCATTACATCAGAGGATAATCGTGTTGTAATCCGTCCTGTTAAGCCATCCCTATTTGGTCCTAAGGAATTAGGTACAATTGATGTGGCTATCCCTGTAATGCATGGCACAAATGGTGAAGATGGCACAATCCAAGGTTTCTTTGAAATGTTGAAGGTTCCATATGCTGGATGTGACCTCTATGGTGCAGCGATTGGTCAGGATAAGGTTTTACAAAAGAATGTCCTAAATGATAACAACCTACCAATCACAAACTGGTTCTGGGTATATGGCGCAGAAATGGATACACGTCAAAGTGAAATCCTCGATAAAGTACATCGCTTAATCTATCCAGTGATTATCAAACCTGCCCGTACAGGTTCATCTGTCGGTATCTCTATCGCTCATAACGACGAAGAATATCTAGCATGTTTTGATGAAGCACGTCAGTATGACGAAAAAATCATCACAGAAAAGGTTGTAAAACCAATGCGTGAAATCAACTGTTCCGTTGTTGGAGACTCCTATTCCTGTGTAGCCAGTGTACTAGAAGAAGTAAGTTCAGTTTCCCAAGATGAATTGCTCAGCTTCTCTGATAAATACCTCGGTGGTAGTAAGAGCACAAAGAGCGAAGGTTCTAAAGGTATGGCAAGTACAGCACGTATCGTACCTGCACCACTTACGGATGAACAAACAAGACTCATCCAACAATTAGCGAAAGAAACATTCCGTGTACTCGGAACTTCTGGAGTATGTCGTATCGACTTCTTGATGGACGCAGATACTAAGAAAGTTTATGTAAATGAAATTAATACCATTCCAGGTTCTCTTGCCTTCTACCTATGGCAAGCAGCTGGTGTATCATTCTCTGAGTTAATGGATAAGCTTGTAGAACTTGCATTAGATAGAGAAAGAAGAAGATCAAAAATGACCTTCTCCTATGAAACAAATATCCTCAGTAACTTCTCTGCTTCAAGCGCAAAAGGTTCCAAGGGATCTAAGATGTAAGATAAGCCCACGTGTTGTGGGTTTTTTAAATACATTCATGCATGCAGTTAAAAAAGCACTTCGTCTTGAAGTGCTTTTATTTACTTAATTCTTTTACGAATACTATTCTCTAAAATATTATAGGGTATTCAAATTCACAATATGAACTTCAGGATTATGTGAACAATACAATGTATCTAAACGTACTAAGAATTCTTCCGCATCTTCTTTAGATGGGAAAGTTCTTACTGGTTCAGAAACTCCATTTACAATAAATGTCACATCATACATATCATCTGAATTGTATACAGCTGAAACTGTCATTGCTTGAATCTGTGTAGGAACATAGTATTTCGTTTCCTTTTCACGTACAACTTTTAAAATCATATCAATTATCCTCCATGAAAATTTTCTCTATATAAATCATATCATTTACGATGGCTTTCAACTAAGAAATATTTCCATTTTTGATATCTTCAAACATACCAACAGCAGCCTTCATAAAGTTATCATTCGCATTTGCTAGAATTTCTTTTTCACAAAGTTCTTTATCTGTAGTTGCATAGAACTTTGTAATACCGTGTTCATATAATGCTTCATAACCGTTTCCAAGGCATCCGCAGATTGCGATGACTGGGATATTTCTTTCTTTACAACGTCTACCAATACCATATAGCACTTTGCCATGCAGTGTTTGTGCATCTGCTCTTCCTTCACCACTAATGACATAATCAACGCCATCTCGCATCTGATCAAAGTTCATTAAGTCCATTACAACTTCAATCCCTGACTTCATCTCACCAATCAAGAATAATGAGAAGGCCGCACCTATACCACCTGCTGCACCTGAGCCAGGAATTTCATTTACATCTTTCCCAAATGTTTTTAGTAAAACCTGACGGTAGTTTTCCATACCCTTTTCAAGTTCTTCTAACACTTCTGGGGTACCACCTTTTTGTTTTCCATAGCACATTGTTGCGCCATTTGGACCACATAAAGGATTATCCACATCACACATGATTGTAAATTTAGCTTCTTGAACTAATGGGTTCATACGTGAAGTATCGATTGTAACGATATCTTTTAGACTATCGCCAATTCCTTTTACTTCATTGCCATCTTTATCTAAAAAGCGCACTCCCAATGCTTGCATCGCACCAATACCACCATCATTTGTGGATGTTCCACCAATCGCAATCTTAATATCACGAATTCCATCCTCAAGAATATGCGCAATTAACTCACCTACACCATAGGATGAAGTGTAACGAGGATCACGTTTCTCTTGTGGAACCAATGCTAAACCCACTGCTTCCGCAACTTCTAGGATTGCTTCTTTTTGATTCACTAAACCAAATTTAGCTTCTCTTCGTTTCATGTATGGATCGTGTGTTGGTACATACATAATTGAACCACGCAGATTACGAGTGACAGTTTCCACTGTTCCTTCTCCACCATCAGCCATTGTTACATCGATATATTCCACACTTCCAAGCACACGATGAGTCGCATGTCTTAACAAGCGATTAATATTGATAGCACTCATCGTACCTTTGAATGAATCGGGGGCAAATAAAAATTTCATATATCCTCCTGCTGTCGACATTTTTATTATGATATCATTCTCATCCATTTTTCGCATCAAAAAAGTGATTGATGATATCATCAACCACTCATTCACGACGTAATGCGTCGATAGGATTTAAGTTTGCGGCCTTGTAGGATGGTAAGATACCAAACACAATACCAATTAACATAGAGAATAATACTGCGAAGATAGAAGCTTCGACGCTAATGGCTATCGGTGTACCATTAAGCTTTGATATCAAGAATGCTAGGATAACACCTGAGATGACTCCAATGACACCACCAGTCGATGTAAGAACGACTGCTTCCGTTAAGAATTGAATTAAAATCGATTTCTTAGGTGCACCAATCGCCTTTTTTAAACCAATTTCACGTGTTCTCTCTGTTACGCTTACTAACATGATATTCATAACACCAATACCACCAACAAGCAAGGATATACCCGCAATCCACAACAACATTGTATTGGTTGCTTGGGATAATTGTTGAATTTGTTTGGCTTGCTTCATCAGATCTTCTGACTTATAACTCGTATCGCTATTGCCAGTCGCTGTCGCATTTAAAATCTCTTCTGCTTGCTTACCAATCGTTGTCATTGAGTTTGTATCTTTTGCACGTAATATTACATTTTCTGGCTCATCATATTGATATAACAACGGCCATACTGATGTTGGTACATATACCTTTCCAGAAGTATCTTGGTTATATGTATAGTAATCATTCATGTTTTTGATGGTAGGTTCAAACTCTACCGCTGGCGAAACAACACCAACAACCACAAATGGTTCCTTTTGAATTTCTACAGTTTTCCCAATTGGATTTTCTCCTTGGAATAACTGTTCTGCAGAAACTTTATCCAATAAACATACTTTGCGATTCTTAACCACATCATTTGTAGAGAAAGCTCTACCGCGACTTACAACCAATCCATTTGTCTGTAAATACGTATCATCGATTCCGTATACATATCCGCCAGTCAAAGAGTTTGTCAGATGGAATACACCATCATATACCTGACGGCGATGATAGAGTGATACATTGACTACCCCAGGGATATTCTTTAAATCATCTTTTTGAGATGCAGAAACTTCTTTATATTTACCCGGAATTCCTTGTCCAAAGTCATACTCCCAATCACCTTGTGTCATACGTACATTGACGGTATTGACACCCGAGCCAATGAGGTTTGTTTGAATCTGTTCATTTGTACCTTTGATTGTGGAAACGATAGCGATGATTGCCGCAATACCGATAATAATACCCAGCATTGTTAGAATTGAACGCATCTTATGCGATAGGATTCCACGAATTGACAATCTAATATTCTCACCCATTAGTAGCCTCCGTACATAGCGTTGTCGCCCATACCAATCTGTGTACGAGTACCTTCAATTGCACCATCGCCATATGGGAAGGCAATATAGTCCGTATCTGAAAGGCCAGATAATACTTCTGTCGACATATTGAAGTACACTTTACCCGTCTTGATATATGTCTTTACAAGTTTTCCATCTACATCTTTCATAACATACTTCTGTCCGTGTTCATCACGGATGAAAGCGTTACTGAGATAAATAGAAGATGTATCTGTATTCTCTTGTTGAATTGATAAGGCGAGATAAGAACCTTGTTTTAAATCATCACCCTTTTCAATATATGCAGTAAAACCGTACATCGAAACATTTGGATTACCACCATAGAATCCTTCACTAGAATTCGTCGGGAAGTTATCGATCTGTGTAACAACTGCTTCGTAGATTGAACCAGTTTCATAACTTGTAACAGATACCTTAGTACCCTTTTGAATTGTTGTTAATAACAATTCTGAAATTGTGCCCTTTACTTCTGTACCTGTTCCACCTGCGACAGTCAAGAACGGTGTTCCATCCGTAGGTACATTATTCATATCCTTTAGGCCTTTAATAACACCATTGCGCTTTGCGTAAACAACGCCATCTGCCAACTGTGTCTGTAATTCTGATAGTTCTAACTGTTTACGGCGAATATCGATATCATACTCACGAATTTCAGATTCCTTTGCATGAATAGCACGTACAAGCTCTGAAGCCGTCATCCCATCCGATTCAATTTCAGGTACTGGATCTTCGTGAAAAACTTGTACCTTAAGAAGTGTACGTGTCTTAAGATCAACCTTTGCCAAATCATTTGTTTCTGTACCTAAGATTTCCTTTAGTCTATCTACAGATACTAACCAAGAATCCACAAGACCTTTTGTTTTATCATCATCTTTGTAAACATCAAGGGAAACATAGAATCTCTTTCCATCTGTTTCTGCTTTGTGAATGAGTTCTTTGATAAACTTACCAGTAAGGAAACCATCACTCTTTATGGCAAAGTGATATGGATTGGCTTTTGTACCCTTTTCATATGTGTTTACAGCAGGAACTGCTGGGGTTGGTGTAGGTGTCGGAGCTGGAACTGGTGATGTCTGTAGAGTTGGGGTAGGTGTTGGTTCGTCAAGATCCTTTGTAAACTCTGTATCCTCATCCGTTAAAGAATTTAGATAGTTCCACACTTTATTGTCTTCTACCTGTGTGCCCACTTCTGTATCCAGTTTAAATTCTGGTTCTGGTGTAGGAGTAGGTGTTGGAGTTACCTTTCTTTCTACCGGCTTTGTATTTTGTAGTTGTTGCAATTCTTTTTTCGCTTGTTCTAAACGGAGCTGTGTAGTAGAGATTTCAATCTTCTTTAATTCCACTGTATAGTTCAAGCTAGTAATATCATATGCAAGTAACTTATCACCGACAGATACAGCTTGTCCTTCCATAACATACACCGCACTGATGATTTGTGATGCGGATGGTGTAACAGTCTGTGTAGCTGGATCTGATACTAGTCCACTCATCTGTGATTCCATTGGATTACCGCCCATATTCATCGTGCTCACTTGCACAACATCCACCTTGCGAGATGCCTTGCGATATTGCAGGATTCCAAAGTATCCAATGACGAAGGCCGCAACAATAGAAACACTAATAATAACTCGTTTTTTATTCATGCGCGCCCTCCTGTATCATGCCATCAATAATATGAATCACACGCTTTGCCATGCTTGCGACATGTGCATCGTGTGTAATCATAACGATTGTGACACCCTCTTTGTTTAACTCTTCAAATAATTCCATCACTTGTTTACCAGATGCTTGGTCAAGTGCTCCTGTTGGCTCATCTGCTAAAAGAATACGCGGATGATTAATGAGTGCTCGTGCAATCGCTACACGTTGTTTCTGTCCACCAGACAATTGGTTTGGTTTAAAGTTTACACGTTCGCCTAAACCAACCTTAGTTAATGCTTCAATCGCAGCCTTTTCACGTTCTGGCTTTGGAACACCTGCATACACTAGTGGTAAAGCTACGTTTTCAATTGCAGTTTCACCCGGCAAAAGTTCAAATGTTTGAAATACAAAACCAATCTTCTTTAAACGTACTTCTGATAACTCATTTTCTGAGATACGCGAAATATCTGTGCCATCTAGTTCATAAGTTCCTTCTGTACAGCGGTCTAAACAGCCAATGATGTTCATTAGCGTTGTCTTACCAGAACCAGAAGGGCCCATAATTGCGACATACTCACCTTCTTCTACCTGTATTGAAACATTCTTTAAAACAGGTACTTCAATGGTGCCACCATAGCTTTTATAGATTCCTTGTAAGTTCAATAACATACTTATTCTCCACTTCCTACTGT
>ERZ773014.1788-NODE-1788-length-13166-cov-19.052780_pt1 | contig 13166 bp, 12 predicted proteins | sample MGYA00580841_ERZ773014 | MGnify/ENA primary metagenome ERZ773014 (study PRJEB29015, sample SAMEA2737989) | human oral metagenome | biome: human oral; feature: human-associated habitat; material: dental | place: China | collected 2067 ...
ATTCGAAACGATAATCTCGGAATATGGACGAAGGAAGCGGAGTAGGAGTTCTCGATAAGGCAGCGGCTGTGCTGACCGCCTTGGAAAACAGCCCTCTGACGCTCGCAGGCTTGGTAGGTGCCACCGGCTTGGCACGACCGACGGCACACCGACTGGCAGTGGCCCTGGAACACCATCGCCTGGTCACCCGAGACCTCCAGGGACGTTTCGTTCTGGGCCCACGCCTCGCGGAGCTGGCCAGCTCCGCCGCGGAGGATCCCTTGCTGGCCACCGCAGGACCCATCCTCACCCGGCTACGCGACATCACCGGCGAATCGGCCCAATTGTTTCGCCGCCAGGGTGATCTCCGAATCTGCTCCGCCGCTGTGGAACGTCCTTCGGGTCTGCGAGACACCGTTCCCCTTGGGGCACAGCTCTCCATGACCGCAGGTTCTGCCGCGCAGGTGTTGCTGGCCTGGGAAGAACCCGAGAACCTGCCTCGTCTACTCAAGGAAGCCACGTTCACGGTGCTGTCATTGCAGCAGGTACGCCGCCGCGGATGGGCGCAGTCTGTTGCCGAACGCGAGCCGGGGGTCGCCTCGGTCTCAGCCCCGGTGCTCTCCCCCTCTGGAAAGATCATCGCAGCCGTCAGCGTCTCCGGTCCCATCGAACGCCTGACCCGGCAGCCGGGACGGCTCCACGCCCCCGCCGTGATGGCCGCTGCTGAACGCCTGAGTGAGGTGTTGCGCCGCAACGGAACCGAATGACCAACGCACGAGAACCTACTCGTGAGCCACAAGGCCGGTGCCGCACCAACAGTCCCGTTAGGACTCCCGAACAGCAGTAGCAAAACCAATCATGCATCCGCTAGAAAGATAGCCACAGATGCAGCGTAAAGACCTCATCAGCATCGACACCAAAGCGTGCAGCAGCAGCGGGATGCCGAGCGCCGCAGCCCCAAGGACGGGCGATGCCCACGGTCACAACCTTTGGTATCAAGAACGGGGTCGCGGGATCGGGTGCAGCTGGCGTTGCTCGCTCTCCGCACTGGCGTGACGATCCTGGAGGAAATCTTGCGGGGTACCCTGTGAAACAGGAGAATCGAAATGTGGTGCGGGATATTGCACCCCACGAACGACAGATGCCTTGGCCAAACCTGCGTCTGACCAAGGCAATTGTCCTGGTAGCCCCGACGGGATTCGAACCCGCGCTACCGCCTTGAGAGGGCGGCGTGCTAGGCCGCTACACAACGGGGCCAGGCGATGGGATGGATCTCCTCGAAGACCCGCTCCGCAGGGGTACCTGGACTCGAACCAAGACTAACTGAACCAGAATCAGTCGGGCTGCCAATTACCCCATACCCCTGTGCGCTCTCCCGAGCACGGAGAGAAACAGTACACGGCCCGTCTCAGGCGCGCAACTCGGTGGTTCACCCCGTCAAGGAGGCGAGATTCTCCTCCAATTCGGAACTGATGCGGACCTCACCTGGCCCGCTGGTCACCGGGTGTCCGAGGCGGGTGAGGATGGCGCCAACGACCTCAAAGCGTCCACGACCCATCCCGTCGGAAATCTTCACCGCGATCCCAATCCCCTCGGGCAAACCGACGGCGAGGATTCCCTCGGCACCCACCTTGGCCACGGCTTCTGGTACCTGTTCCACGAGGCTGACTACAGGATGGGAAGCACCGGATGTGTATTCGGGATAGCGGCGGAAGGCGTCCGCCACCAGCTTGCCGGGGCCCTTCTCCTCAGATGCCAGGCGCGCGAAACCATGTGCCAGCCCCGGCAACGTGGTGGCGAAGGCAGGTGCCGTGCAGCCATCGACCACCGGTTCACCGAGCACACCGCAGTACTCCTCGATGACGGCCCTGATGGCCTGTTGCAGGGGATGCGACGGGTCTCGGTAGCCATCGAGGGGCCACCCTGCGAGTCGGCAGGTGCGCAACATGGCCGCATGTTTCCCGGAGCAGTTGTGCGCCAGCGGCTCTTTCCTCCTCCCAGTAGCCAGCCAGGCCGCGAGCGATGTCTCATCGCCGGGAAGGTCAGCGGTGTGCTGGAAGTCCGACGCACTCAACCCGGTCATCTCGAGGATGCGCAGTGCCCCTTCCGTGTGCATGGGCTGCCCGAGATGTGACGCCGCGGCCAGCGCGAGCAGCTGATCTTCGAGATCCAGGCCACTGCGCAGCATCGCGATGACCTGGAACGGTTTGAGGGCCGACCTGGGCAGGGTGGGCGCGGCCATATCTCCGAGAGACAGCAGAAACCGCCCGTCCTCGCGAACCACACTGATCCTGCCCCGGTGGTGGCTCTCGGATACCCACCCTCGGTCCACAACCCCTAGAAGCACATCCATCATGACGGAAGTGTAAGACGCCGCACATCACGGCCATCCTGACGGTAACTCAAGCTCACAGCTGGAGATGATCAGGGCGTCAGGGTGGCGACATGCATCCTGCGCCCGATCCACCAGGCAGCGACGCCGAAGACGGCGAAACCGGCGAGGTCCGAACAGGCCGCCTCCCAGGAGATCTCCGAGGTTGCCTTAAGCGCGGCAACCCCACCCGTGAACAGCGCATACCCGAAGGCGAAGACGTTGTTGGCCGCATGAACGGCGATCGCAGCCTCCAGGCCCCCCGTGGCCCACACCAGGATCCCTGCTATCAGTCCGAAACCTAAACGATGCACGAAAAGCGCGATGTTTTGATGTCCGTGGAAGAACGCGAAAACCAGAGCTGAGCACAGAATGCCGACCCAGGCCCTGCCCGCCAAGGAACCGATGGCCTGCTGCAGGTAACCGCGAAAGAAAAACTCCTCCGCAGCTGCTTGCAGGGGCGAGGTGATGAGGATCAGCACGAGATATATCATCCAGTCGGGTTGGGCCGCCTGCCAGGCCATGTTCCCCCCGCGCATGAGCCACATGACGATGTTCAGCAGCACTGCTGCCAGTACGAGGCAGATCAACAAGTACCGCCAGCGTCCCCCCGGCTGGACGGACATCACCCAGCCGCCCTTCCTACCATGCCAGTAGCGCTGGATCAGCAGCACGCACAGCAACAGACCCGCGATCCCAAGATGGCTCGCCAAGATCCCGTCAGGAAGTTCATAGGCCAGCGCCCGGGACCGGTAATCCTCGAAATTCGGTTGCCCCCTGAACAACCAACCGACCCCCAATACGGCCTGTGCCAGTAGCTGCACTACTACCAGGAAAGCCAAGAACGCGCCCAGCAGGCCCATCGCCAGCTTCACGGGGTCTTCGCCTCGCAGGGCGACCGGATATCTGAGTTCCGGTCCGGGCAGGCGGGTGGTCACGCGGAGGTCACGGGATTGCTCAGCACCCCGAGCCCATCGATTTCCACCGAAACCACGTCCCCGTCGGCCATCGGACCCACCCCTGCCGGGGTTCCGGTGAGGATGGCATCCCCAGGAAGCAGTGTTGTGAACGAGGAGACGTAGGTCACCAGCTCCGGAATACCCCGGACCAGCCGGGATGTGTTCCCCTGCTGCCGCACATCCTCACCCACTCGGGTTTCGATCGCGAGACGACCCGCCTCCGCCGGGGTGAGGTGTGTATTGATCCATGGACCAAGAGGGCAGAAGGTGTCGCATCCCTTAGCTCGGAACCACTGATCGTTCTCCTTCTGCCAGTCTCGTGCGGTCACATCGTTTGCGATGGTGTAGCCGAACACCACATCAGCCACTCGGTGCTCCGGGACCTGTTTGCAGATCCTCCCGATGATGATGGCCAGCTCACCTTCATAATGCAGATCTCTGCATCCTTCAGGGCGCACGATGGGTTCGTCGGGTCCGATCACGCAGGTGTTCGGTTTGAGGAACACCATTGGCTCCTCCGGAATGGATGCCCCCTGTTCGGCGGCGTGATCGGCGTAGTTGCGCCCGATCGCAACGATCTTGCTTCGGGGAATGACGGGTGCCAACAACCGGACATCCGCGAGGTCGTGCCTGGCGCCCGTGTAATTGACGGGCACCCCGGCCAGCGGGTCCCCCGTTATCGCGGCGACGGTTTCCGGGTACTCCCCGCCGTCGACCTCCAACTCGATGATGCCGTAGGCGGGATCCTTGCCGGCCACGGCGAAACGGGCGATACGCATACTGCAAGCCTAGCGACGGAAACGGGATCGGGGCGCGAGGCCGCGGCGGTCGCATCCATCTCGAGACGTGGGAATCGAACCGCCACCACCGATGGCACGCCTAGTCTTCCCGCATGACACGACAGACCCTGGCAGTTATTGGTGGCGACGGTATCGGCCCGGAGGTGACTGCCGAGGCGCTCAAGGTGCTGCGGGCCGCCGTGGGCGAAAACACCTTCGAGGAGGTTCACTTCGATCTCGGCGCGGAGCATTGGTTGCGTACCGGCGATGTCCTGCCCGATTCCGCTCTGGAGGATCTGCGGGCCACGGATGCCATCCTGCTGGGGGCGGTCGGGGCGGCTCCCGGTTCGGACAGGATCCCGAGCGGGCTGCTGGAGCGGGGGCTGCTGCTGAAACTCAGGTTCGCCTTCGATCACGCAGTAAACCTCCGCCCGTCACGGCTTTACTCGGGGGTTTCCACTCCTCTGTCCCCCGAGGTCGTGGCTCGAGGCGACATCGACTTCGTGGTGGTGCGTGAAGGAACCGAGGGACTCTACTGCGGCAATGGTGGCGCGGTGCGGGCCGGCACCCCTCAGGAGATTGCCACCGAAGTTTCCGTCAACACTGCTTTCGGGGTGGAGCGCGTGGTTCGTGACGCGTTCATGCGCGCCCGGGCACGGCGTGGCAGGATCACCCTGCTGCACAAGCACAACGTCCTGGTCAATGCCGGGGGCCTGTGGCGTCGCCTCTTCGATCAGATCGGTGAGGAGTTTCCTGAGGTCACGCGCGACTACCTGCACATCGACGCCGCCATGATCGCCATGGTGGTCGACCCTGCCCAGTTCGACGTGATCGTCACTGACAATCTGTTCGGTGACATCGTCACGGACCTGGCTGCGGCGGTCACGGGGGGCATCGGCCTGGCGGCCTCCGCGAACATCAATCCGTCGGGCGAGTACCCATCGATGTTCGAGCCCGTTCACGGTTCGGCTCCGGACATCGCCGGTCGAGGCATCGCTGATCCGACCGCGGCCATCAGTTCTGTAGCTCTGTTGTTGGCGCACCTGGGACACCCCGAGACAGCCCGCCGCATTGACGACGCAGTTGCCGCCGACATCGCGGGCCGCACTCCCGGTGCTGTCAAGACCTCCGAGGTCGGAGACCGGATTGCCGCCGCCGTGGCCAGCTGATCAACAAGACGAGGGGCCGGACCTCTGATGAGGTCCGGCCCCTCGCTTTCCAGGGATTGTCACTCGACGGTTTCGCCCTTGAGCGCTTTGCCGCTCGTGTGACCCTTCAGGATGTCAAGCAGGTCGATACCGGTGGTGTTCTTGATCATCTCGACGGTCTGCAGCACGTTGTCGTTGACCTGACGGGGCAACGCGGCCGCCCCTTCCGTGGAGACAACGGTGAGTTTGTCGATGCTGCCCATGGGGGCGGCAACCTTCTCAGCGACCTGCGGCAGCACCTCAACGAGCATCTGCAACACCGCTGCCTCGTTGTAGTTCGCGAAGGCGGCGGCCCGCTTGTTCATGGCTTCCGCCTCAGCGGTACCGACGGCAAGGGCCGCGGCGGCCTTGGCCTCTCCTTCAGCGCGGATGGCGTCGGCCTCGGCGATGCGACGTGCCTTCTCGGCCTCACCGCGACGCGCACCTTCGATGGCCTCAGCCTCGGCGAGTGCGGCACGGCGCTGTTTCTCACCTTCACCGGTGAGACGTGCTGTCTCAGCCTGGGCCTCGGCGTTGGCGATGGCGGCTGCCTTGCGGGCCTCAGCTTCGAAGATCTCGGAGTTGCGCCGTCCCTGGGCCGCGGTCTCGGTCTCGTACCGTTTCGCGTCTGCGGGTTTGCGGACCTCGGTATCGAGCTGGCGGTCCTTCAGTGCCGCCTGCCGCACGGCGACCTTCTCCTGCTCGGTAAGGATGGCCTGATCACGATCGGCCTGGGCGAGTGGCCCAGCTGCGGCTGCCTGGGCGCGAGCAGCATCCGTTTCGGCCTTGATCTCGGCCTCTTTGAGCACAAGGGCCCGCTCCGAGATCGCAATCTCCTGCTCAGCGGCCAGCCTCGCCTGTTCGGCCTCCCGTCGAGCGTCGGCTTCGGCGATCGCGGCAATCTGACCAACCTTGGCCGACTCCGGACGCCCCAAGTCCGACAAGTAGGAGCCATCGTCGGTGATGTCCTGAATCTGGAAGGTGTCAAGCACCAGGCCCTGACCAGTCAGGGATGCCTCCGACTCATCGGCCACCCTCTGTGCGAAAGCAGCACGGTCACGAATGATCTGCTCCACGGAAAGCCCACCGACGATGGATCGGAGCGCACCAGCAAGGGTTTCCTGGGTGAACGTCTCGATTTCCTCCTGCTGCATCAGAAAGCGCTGTGCAGCGGCACGGATGGAGTCCTCGTTGCCACCCACCTTGACAATTGCAACACCATCGAGGTTCAGCTTGATGCCCTGCCCGGAGACCGCGTTGCGGATCTGCACCATGATGCGGCGACTGGACAGGTCAAGCACGTGCAAACGCTGGATCAGAGGAATCACGAAGACACCACCGCCCATGATGACCTTCTGTCCGGACAGGTCGGTGGAAACCATACCGGTCTCAGGATTGGTAACCGCCTTGCCCTTCTGGCCCGTGATGATGTAGGCCTCATTCGGACGGGCCACCCGGTACCGGCTGGCAACCAACCAGATCAGCAGGGCAATCAGTAGAAGTATGCCTCCCACTCCAGTGATCAGGGAGGAGAAATTGTTCATGGATATTTGGACCTTTCTGTTTCCGCTCAGGGCTGGGGAAGCTCATTGACGCTGGGACGAACCTCGACGGCTGTAGGAGACAGGACACCAGAAACCCAGACTGGGGTTCCGGCGGGAATCGGCAGTTCCGCCCGTGCTGCGCGCTTGTGGGTGCCGATCCGGATTTCGCCGAAACCGCCTTCCGGAATGTCCGTGATGACACGGGCTTCCGCCCCAATCAGGTGGTCACTGCGAAGCGCCTGCCCGGTTTCTGCGCGTTTCAGGAAGCGAGTGAGAGTCACTGCCCCCCAGCCAGCCAGGCTTCCCGTGACCATGCCGACCAAGGAGGCCAACCACACGTTGTTCGTGAATTCCTGGACGGCCACCCCACCGAACCCGAAGGCCCCGATGAAGGCCGCGATGACCGAGGTTGAGAAGACCTCGGAATCCAAGCCGTCGAAATGAAGAGTCGAATCCAGCAGATCTCCCAGGATCAAAGACACCAGCAGGACTGCGATTCCTACGACTCCGAGAATCAGGAAGACACTCACCCTGTAGACCCTCCCGTCGTGTACTACAGGTCCAATTCTACCAATTCGAGAGTGCAGGGCAGCCTGCTTCCGGTCTCCAAGAAAAGCGCTTGAGAGAAGCAACAGCGACCCGGCTCCCATGGCCTGTCAGCACATCAGAAGTGCGGCATGGCGAACCAGCCAACTCGAACCACAAGAGCGCTCACTCCCAGTGCAGACGAATCACCGAGGTGAACTGCCACGGATCGGCGCCACGCACCGCTCGCGTGATGCCTTTGCCCTCGGGGCTGCGAGCGTACCGAACCTCCCCTTCCCCCACCCATCTCCTCCAGGCGAGTAGGTAGGCATCGGCCTGGTCCCGGCTGGATGCGAGCACGCTTGGGACCGGATGCCAGGTTTCCAGAACGGTTTCCCACCCGGTCAGGGCAAGCCTCAAGACGTCCCAGAACCGGGGTGGGGCGGCGGTGAGACGGGAGATCAGGTATCGGGGTCGGGCAACAGGCTGCAACGCCTCGTCCAAAGCCTCCGCAAACTTGGCTGCTTCCTCCGCGGACACTCTGAGCAGTCGACAGTGCAGTTCCTGTCCTCTGACCTCCACCGCAACCGCCCCGGCCCCTGCAGTGAGCAAGCCGCAAGCCTGGAGAGCATCGGCAACCGCCCTAGCCACCCTGCCGACACCGACGTTCGCCGCCAGCCCGGCGAGCCTGCGTCCCGCCCGATTCACCCGGATCAACAGATCCACTCCTGTCAACACCAGTGCGGCGACCACCCACCAGGACAGCCCCAACACCGCCAGCACCAGGGCCGCGCCCAGCGCCCAGGGCCACAGCACGGGCCCCAGCCTCCGGGGCGCCGCCTCCCCGAAACCGCTTCCGGTCAACGGTTCCTTCGCCCTGGAACTCACCCGCACCACCGACACCTCCCGGCCGGTCCTGATCCGCGGGTCGTTCCATTGCTCTGTGACCCGGTCGCGTTCCCGGGAACGCCGGGCCGCAAGAGCGTTGGCGGCCTCGATCCCGTCCGATTCCGGAGTCCGAAACTCGCTGAACCCACCGGCTAGGTGCGCCACCCCGTCCACCAGATCGCCACGCTCGTCGGGAGCGAGGTAACCACGGTGCTTGCGCACGAGACGACGCCAATCCGCGTCCCCCATCACCCCGTCAGCGACGCAGGCCACCGACCAGTTGATCGCGACCTTAGCCGGATTCTCCGGGTCGCGTCGTAGGCTGCGCCCGCGAAGCTGAACCACGGCACCGGGTGTGGTTGCGCTGGTCAGGTCCACCAGACAGTTGACGCCCGGGGCGTCCCATCCCTCCCCCAGCAGCCCACGGGTACCGACCAAGAGCCTGGTGCCACCCATCTGGAAGAAATCGGTGACCACCGGCACCCACTGGCGGACATTCCAGCCGAGAACCCGCACCAGACCCTCCTCCTCGGCGGTATCCAAGGAGTGCCCGGGGAGCCGACCCGCGGCGAAGTCCATCAGCGCCCGGGAACTCGACGGGGTTCCCGCGACGACCCCAGCGGTGACGAGCAACGGTTCGAGGCGCTGCCCGACCGGGTTCTCGGCCAAGGCCTTCAAGGTCTGCCAGACCGATCCCGAGTCCGCGGTCACCACGTCGCACAGGCTGTGTGGCAGCGCGGCCGCCCGCTCGAAATCGCACACCACCAGGGCGCGCAGGTCAGCGCCGAGGTTTTCCTCCTCCAGACTTGCTATCTCGACTGCGGCGAGAGCCTTGGAAGCGCTGCGGGCCAGTACCCGGTCCATGGTGGAGGCGGCCGCGCTGATGCCTCGACGGGTCCAGCGGTAGCCAATAGAGGGAAGAACCTCCCGGACCTCCAGGATCAGGGCGTGGTCCCGCGGGTCGGGGCTGTCGGCCAACGGAAGGAGCCACTGATTCAGTACCGCCACCCAGTCTTCGATCCCGGGATCGCGTCGGTGGCGCTCACCAAACGCAACTCCGATGGGTGGTTCGGCGTAACCCGCGTGGGCGAGGCGCAGCAGGGCATCGGTCAGGCGTTCATCCGTGGCCGCGAGGTCCTCCCAGGAGACGTTGGCTTGCAGGTTCGCCACCGCCTCGAAGAGTGGAACGCTCGCCCTGTCCGGGGCACTGAGATGGGTGAGCAGTTCCTGGACCCTCCCCTGCTGCTCTCCCAGCCAGTCGCGTTCAGCAGCGGTGGGGTTCGTCAGCCAGCCGAGCTCCTGATAAGGGACCAGGTCCCCGGCCGCCACCACTTGGGGAATGGTCGCGGAATACGTGATCTCGCCGAAGAGTTCGTTCTCCAGGGTGGTCTCCGCTCCAGTCAGGGCGGTTGCCGGGGTGGCCGTGAGACCCAGTACGACGGCATCGGACAACAGTCCGAGCACCTCGGCCAACAGCCGTCCCCACGTCCGGAGCAGGTGATGGCATTCGTCCAAGACGATCATCAGGTTCTCCGTGGCTGCGAGCTCGGCCACCAAGGCTCTTCCGTTCGGGTGCAGACGAGCCAGCTGTGTGCTCCCACCGGGGTCGTCCCCGAAATTGGCAAGTGCCTGATAGGTCAGGCAGCGAACCTCCGGCGCAGCGGCCTGCCACTGGCCCTGAATGGCGATGTTCGGACTGAAAACCACACCGGTGCGCCCTGACTCGCGAATCGCCCGCACACCGACCATGGTCTTGCCGGCGCCCGGTGGCAGGACGATCCAACCTCTGGAAACCCCCGCCGAGATGTTCCGGCGCCAGGCGTCGAGAGCCTCCCGCTGGTGCAACCTCAAAGGCATCAAGGTTCCGGAACACTCTCTACGAGCCCGTCAGTCCACTGGTTCCAGGCCCGGCCCGTATCAGTCGATACCGGCATCGCGTTTTTCGGGAAGCAGGAAAGCGGCGCCCGCGGCCAGCGCGAAAGAAACCGCGAAGACCGCGAAGGTGGTCACGATGCCTCCGCCGCCCATCAGCACCGGGACGAGCAGAGGTGCGATGATCGACGCGAGCCTGCCCACCCCGGCCGCCGCCCCGGTACCGGTGCCGCGCAGCGACGTCGGATACAGTTCGGGGCCGATGGCGTACAGCGCACCCCACGCACCCAGGTTGAAAAACGACAGGGCACATCCGGCCGCGATGATCGTGCCCTCCGTTCCCGCGACCGCGAAACCCAGCGCGGAAAGGGCCGATCCGGCGAGGAACAGCGCCAGGGTCAGGCGGCGGCCGATGACCTCGATCAACCAGGCCGCCACGGCATATCCGGGAAGTTGGGCCACGGTGATGATCAAGGTGAACTCGAAGGACTTGACCAGGGTGAAACCCTGCTTCACCAGCAGTGATGGAATCCAGATGAAGGCCCCGTAGTAGGACAGATTGATGCAGAACCACACCAACCAGAACGCCAGAGTGCGTCGCCTCAGTTGTGCTGAGAACAGGGTGAGACCAGTCGTCCTGATCGTCTCTCCCTGGTGCTTCGCGGCTTGTTCGGGGGTGTCGATCGTGGGGCCGTCGTAGGAGATTTTCGCGGACCTCTCAAAACGCTGAACCGTCACCTCGGCCTGCTCATAGTGTCCCACTGCCTCCAGGTATCGCACGGATTCGGGTGTACCGAGGCGGATCAGCAGCGCCCACAGAGCCGGAACCGCACCCAGCGCCAGTGCCCAGCGCCATCCGTCCTCGGAACCGGCCACCACGAAGTACCCAACGATCGCCGACAGGATCCACCCCACGGCCCAGAACGCCTCCAACCAGACCACCACTCGGCCCCGGATCCGCCGGGGAGCGAATTCCGAGATCAAGGTGGAGGCCACCGGGAGTTCGGCGCCGAGCCCCAAACCCACCACGAAACGCAGCAACAGCAGGGCGGCCACCGAGGAGACGACGGCTGTGGCTCCCGTCGCCACCCCGTAAACAAGCAACGTGAGCGCAAAAACGCTGCGACGACCGATCTTGTCAGCGAGCAACCCGCCGAATGTGGCTCCTAAGGCCATGCCGACGAAGCCGACCGAGACGACCCACGATTTGGTGGCGTCATCCAGCCCCCACTGCTGCCCGAGGGCAACGATGACGAAAGAAATCAGGCCCACATCCATCGCGTCCAGAGCCCACCCGACCCCCGATGCACCCAGCAATGTGCCGTGTTCACGCGTCATGGGCAGGCGTTCCAGGCGTTCTGTCCTGGTCAGCATTTCACTTCTTCCTCCGAGTCGGAACATCGGGTGCCCGCAACCGAGGCGGGCACCCGTTGTCGGCATTGGGCTCAGCGAGCAGCCGTGCCCTCCACATAGTCATCGGTGCCGTGGTCCTTGACCCAGCTCATGAGCTTACGCAGCTCGCGACCGGTGGCCTCGATCGGGTGGGCCTCACCCTTGGCACGCAATTCCTTGAATTCGGGGGCACCGGCCTCCTGGTCTTCAATGAAACGCTTCGCGAAGGCCCCGGAGCGGATGTCGTCCAGCACGGCCTTCATGTTCTGCTTGACGTGCGCGTCGATGACACGCGGCCCGGAGACGTAGTCACCGAACTCTGCAGTGTCGGAGATGCTCCACCGCTGCTTGGCGATGCCCCCCTCGTACATCAGGTCGACGATCAGCTTCATCTCGTGCAGGCACTCGAAGTAGGCCACCTCAGGCTGGTAACCGGCCTCGACCAAGGTCTCGAAACCCGACTGGATGAGAGCGGAGACGCCGCCGCAGAGAACCACCTGTTCGCCGAACAGGTCGGTTTCGGTCTCCTCCGTGAACGTCGTTTTGATACCGCCGGCGCGCAGCGCACCGATGGCCTTGGCGTAGGAGAGCGCCAGCGGCCAGGCGTTCCCGGTGGCGTCCACTTCGACGGCGATGATGGCGGGCACCCCCCTGCCCTCGGAGTACTCGCGGCGCACCAGGTGCCCCGGACCCTTGGGCGCGACCATGCAGACGTCGACACCTTCCGGGGCCTTGATGTAGCCGAACCGGATGTTGAAACCATGGGCGAAGAACAGGGCGTCTCCGGGAACCAGGTGGGGGGCGATCTCCTCGGCGTAGAGCTTGCGCTGCACCTGGTCCGGGGCGAGTACCATGACGAGATCCGCCTCCTCGACGGCCTCCGCCACGGACACCACGCGCAGTCCCTCCGCCTCAGCCTTCGCGACGGACTTCGACCCCGGCCGCAGCCCGACCCGGACATCGACCCCGGAGTCACGCAGGCTCAACGCATGGGCGTGTCCCTGGGAGCCGTAGCCGATGACGGCGACGCTGCGGTTCTGGATGACGGACAGGTCGGCATCCGAGTCGTAGAACATCTCAGCCATTTCTGTTTCCTCACTTTTCCTGGTAAATTACTTGGACTTGTGATCGGCAAGGGTCCTGGCCCCCCGCCCCAGGGCCACCTGTCCCGACTGCACCAACTCCTGGATGCCGTGGGGGGACAGCATCTCCAGGAGGGCGGCGAGCTTCTCAGGGCTACCGGTGGCCTCGATGGTGACGGACTCGGGACTGACATCCACGGCCTTTCCCCTGAACAGGCTCACCACATCGATGATCTGGCTGCGCGAGTGCACATCTGCGCGAACCTTGACCAGCACCATCTCACGGCACACGGTGTTGGGTCCGAGCTCCAGCACCTTGCGGACCTCGATCAGCTTGTTCAGCTGTTTGACGATCTGTTCCAGAACGGATTCGTCCTCGACGGAGGCCACCACCGTCATCCGGGAGATCTCCGGACGCTCGGTGGGGCCGACCGCGAGCGAGTCGATGTTGAAGCCACGACGGGAGAAGAGGGCGGCGATCCGGGTCAGGACACCCGGCTTGTTGGAGACCAGAACCCCAAGGGTGTGCATGCTCACAGTTCTTCCTCTTCCCACACTGGGGCCATGTTACGGGCCACCTGGATTTCA
>ERZ773014.1790-NODE-1790-length-13150-cov-8.705689_pt1 | contig 13150 bp, 12 predicted proteins | sample MGYA00580841_ERZ773014 | MGnify/ENA primary metagenome ERZ773014 (study PRJEB29015, sample SAMEA2737989) | human oral metagenome | biome: human oral; feature: human-associated habitat; material: dental | place: China | collected 2067 ...
TGATCGTAAAGAGCCCCGCGCCAGAGATGCGTGCAGACTCCTCGAGCGTCGGATCCATGCGCTCAAGGGCGCCGCACACCTGAATGAAGACGAACGGGAAAAGGTACATGATCTCCACGCCGCTGATCCCATAGTAGGTGTAGATGTTGAAGATGGGGCCCGAGAAGCCGAAATGATCGATAAAGAATTGATTGATAAAGCCGGCATTCGGCGAGAGCAGCATCTTCCATGCGAGTGCACCGATAAAGGACGGCAGCATAAAGGGGACGAGGAACATTCCTTTCATGAAGGTCTTGTGCGGCAAATCCGTCCGCGTGACAAGCCACGCGAAGAACGTCCCGACGATCGTGCTGCCCACTGTGGTGCAGGAAGCAATGATGAGGGAGTTGAGCAGAGCCTGATACGTCTCAGGCTCCTTGAGGATATCCAACGCGCTCGAAAAGTTGAACGATCCGTCCACCCAGAATGCGTTGAAGAGAATCAGCAGAACCGGGAAGGCTACCACAATGACCAGAATGGCAATGGCAAGGAACAGGATCACCTGCGCCATACCAAAGCTCTGAGGACGACTCACAGCACTCATTTGCCCACCTCTTCTTTCAGCTGATCCGCACCAAACCAGAGCAGGCTGAGGAATTTCACCCGACACGGATCTCCGGCACGAAACATCAAATCATCGCTGATGGCACGATGCGTCTCAATACTCGTGCGCAGATGCGTCCCATCGATCTCGATCAGATAGTCCATCGTCGCACCGAGGAAGTTCGCGCGGCGCACGATCCCGCTCAGTCCGTCTCCCGTACGAGAGAGCATGACATCCGACGGGCGGAACCCTGCTGCCCAATGATCGGCATCCCCCTCCGGCAGCTCAGCATCGATGCGCTGCGTGCCGTCACCGACAAAGAGAAGGTCCTGCTCACGCCGTACTGGAAGGAAGTTCGCAATCCCCATGAAGTTAAACACAAAGGGATTCGCGGCCTGCTCAAAGATCTCCCACGGCGTACCGATCTGCTGAATGCCGCCGTGCTCATCCATGATCGCTACGCGGTCAGAAATCGCGAGCCCGATCTCCTGATCGTGCGTCACGTAGAGGACAGTGACATTCAGCTTTTGCTGCAATGCCTTGATCTCAAAGCGCATCTCCTCGCGCAGATTGGCATCCAGATTCGACAGCGGCTCATCGAGGAGCAGGAGCGAGGGCTTGCCGACAAGCGCACGTGCGAGTGCAACGCGCTGCTGCTGTCCGCCCGAGAGCTCCGACGGCAGGCGTTTTTCCAGCCCCTTCATCCCGACGATCTCCACCATCTCCATCACGCGCGTACGGATCTCGTCCTTTGGACGCTTCGCGATCTTGAGCGGGTAGGCAACATTGTCAAAGACCGTCATGTGCGGCCATACCGCATAGTCCTGGAAGACGAGTCCGATGCCGCGGCGCTCCGGTGGTATCTCCACCTGCTCTGCGGGGTCGGTAACGAGTGTATCGTCCAGATAGATCCTGCCCGCATCCGGGGACTCAAACCCTGCAATCAGGCGAAGCAGCACTGTTTTCCCGCAGCCCGAAGGCCCAAGCAGGGTAAAGCACTCTCCCTTGCGTATCGTCAGTGACAAATCGGCTAAGACATGGTGATCGCCATAGCTTTTACTGACGCCCTCCACACGGATAATATCCATAAAGCCCTCCTCCACACGGCACAGGGTACCGCGCACAATATTTTCGTGCATCCCCATATACTAAAAAGGGCGGCGGAATGAACTGTTTCATTCCACCGCCCTCACAGGAACGACCGATTTCGCAGCTACTTCTTACCGATAATCTCTGTGAACTTCTTGATCGTCTCCTCTTTCTGCGGGAGGATCTCCGTATAGTTCACCTTAATGGCGCGCTGGAGTGCCTCTGCCGGCTTCGGCAGACCGAACTTCTCCGGCATATCGACATCGTTGCGGACAGGAACGGTTCCCTCGTTGGCGATCATCTGCTGTGCCTCACTGCTCAGCAGATAGTCGACGAACTTCTTGGCCGCATCCATGTTGTTTGATTCCTTGAAGATCGCCACGGGGCTTGGTACGACGAGCAGCTCGGGCGGATAGGCGAGGGCGACATGTGCGCCCTTGTTGACCTTATTGTTCGTGATGTAGTCAACACCCAGGCACGCGGCGAGCTCGCCCGAGGAGGTATCATCAATGACCTGTCCCGCGCCCTTGCCGATACGGGTCTGGTTCGCGGCCAGTTTTTCAAAGAACTCCCAGCCAAACTTCTTCTGCAGGAGCGCGATACTCATATACGACGTTCCCGAAAGCGCGGGGTCGGCGATGCCGAACGCATTCGTAAACTCTGGCTTCGTCAGATCACTCCACTGCGTCGGAGCAGCCGAGATCTTGTCCTTGTTGTAGGTGATGCCGAGCGTTCCGAGACGCGCCGCCGTGAACGTGCCGTCATAGTCATCGAACGGATTCACAAGCTCATCGAACACGGTGGGCTTGTAGTTCTCCAGCACGCCGTCTGCCTTCATCTTATAGAAGTCAGGCACTTCACTCGTCCAGATCACGTCCGCGAGGATGTGGCCGCTCTGTTTCTCCGCCGCGATCTTTGCCATCAGCTTGCCCGCACCCGCCGACTGATAGTCGACCTCGATGTCGGGATACTTCTTCTTAAACCCTTCGACGATGCCGCCGATCAGTGACTCCTTCATCGATGTGTAGATGACCAGCTTGTTCTTTCCGTCGCTCGCAGCATTCTGCTGCGGACCGCCACCGCATCCCGCTGCGAGCAGGGTGCACAGCATCGCCGCCAGGACGGCGAGAATACTCCATTTTTTCATACGTTCACCTCATTAAATAAACAGCCGCTCCACGCATTCTCCTTTCCCCATGAACGAACGAGAACCTCATGAAAGAAATTTAAATACGTCAATTCTATACCTCACATTATATTCTCGCCTGTCTCTTCTGTCAATTAGCACGATTTACATTTTTTAGCAAGCGCTGATGAAATGAAGCCATTCATGATGCTGTAGATTTCATCCATGCACAAAAAAGAACTGCTGCACAAAGCTTTCCAGCTTCGTACAGCAGCCCATTCACATTTACTTCATAAACCGCCGCCCGCGCTCGAGTTTCTCGAAATAGCGGCGCGTCTCGTGGACGACGACGCCCGAGAGGGCGATGAGCGCGATGAGGTTCGGGATCGCCATGAGGCCGTTGACGATGTCGGCGAGCACCCAGATCGCCTCGAGTTTCAGGAAGGCACCGCAGGCGATGAGCGCGATAAAGACGAGGCGGTACGGCAGAATCGCACGCACGCCCGCGAGGTAGAGGATGGCGCGCTCGCCGTAGTAGTTCCACCCGAGGATGGTCGTAAAGGCGAAGAGAGCGAGCGAGATGGTGAGCAGTGCGCCGCCGATATGCCCGTACGCGCCCGTGAACGCCGCGCCCGTCATCGCCGCGCCCGCCGTGTCGCTCTGCCATGCTCCCGTGAGGACGAGGACGAGCCCCGTCATGGTACAGATGATGATCGTGTCGATGAAGGTGCCCGTCATGGAGATTAGGCCCTGCTCGGCGGGCTCCTTCGTCTTTGCCGCCGCCGCTGCAATCGGCGCAGAGCCGAGACCGGACTCATTGGAGAAGACGCCGCGTGCAATGCCGTTCTGCATCGCCATCATGATCGTGGAGCCTGCAAAGCCGCCCGCTGCCGCCGTGCCGGTGAATGCCCCGTCGAGGATCAGGCCGATCGCCGCGGGGATGCCGTCAATGTGCATCGCGATGATGCCGACGCTGATGACTATGTAGAGAACCGCCATAAAGGGAATGATGCGCGAGGCCACCTCGGCGATGCTCCGAAGGCCGCCGATGGTGATCGCTGCGATCAGCACCGTGAGGGCGATATCCGTCACGAGACGCGGCACGCCGAAGGACAGCTCTGCCGAGTCCACAATGGCGTTGACCTGCGGGAACGTCCCGATGCCGAAGAAGGCAACGAGCACCGCCGCACACGCGAAAAATCCTGCGAGCGGGCGATATTTCTCCCCCATGCCGTGACGGATGTAGTACATCGGTCCGCCTGCAATCTCGCCGCGCTCGTCCGTCGTACGGTACTTCACGGCGAGCAGCCCCTCCGCGTACTTCGTCGCCATGCCGAAGAACGCCGCCATCCACATCCAGAAAATCGCACCGGGGCCGCCGACCTTGACCGCCGTCGCGACGCCGACGATATTGCCCGTACCGATGGTCGCGGCAAGCGCGACGCAGAGTGCCTTAAAGCTCGATACATCGCCCTCTCCGCGGTTCTTTGCCTTGAGGATGAGCGCGAGCGCACGCGGCAGGCGGCGCACCTGGATCAGCGAGAGACGCAGCGTCAGCATGATGCCTGTCCCCACGAGCAGGACGATGAGCGGCGCCCCCCAGAGGAAGGAGTCCACCGCATTCAGTACGGGAAGAAACGATTCCATACAAGATCCCTCCGAAAATAAAAATATGCGCACATTTTACCATGATAAAGCACTAAATGTCTATGGAATCTGTATGTATACAGGGGATTTTACATCCGCCGCGAAATGGCGTACAATAAACCATCACGAAAATCCATGCAGAAAGGCAAGAGCTCCTCAAAAAAGCCCACGGAAGAAGAAATACATTTTCTTCTTCCGTGGGCTTTCTGTACAGAAATAATTATACCTGTGCCTCTGTTTTACGTTTCATATAGTTACACCACGATGCTGTAATGACAGGAACGAGAAGCGCTGTCACAATGACGCAGGTAGCGACCAATGCCGTTGCCGCAGGGGCGATTGGCTCAAACTCCGGTATCATCTGTGCGATAATAATCGGATTCGTTACCGCAGCACCTGCCGTACTCGAGGCAGCAAGCCCTGCTCCGCCATGCCCTCCGGCGATCCAGCGATCGGCAAAGAACAAAGGAATACCCGTAACAACGATAACCGAAAGTCCCATGAGAATTCCGAGAAGCCCTGTCTGACCAATTACCGCCAGATCTATTGTGTTTCCAAGAGCAAAGCCAAAAAACGGAATCATCGTCATAGATGCACTGCCAAAGAATGTACGAAGTTCCTTATCCAGATTGCCAAGGATAAATCCTATAACAAAGGGAAGTACCGCCCCGACGAAAAGGCGCGGCTCAAAGTACGCAGCTCCTGTACTGCCAAGGATGAACATCGTCACCAATGGGCCAGACTCAATACTCGTCAGAACGAACGCACCAGCCTCTTCCTTTGTACCATACTGCTGCATAATGGAAGCATACAGGCCGCCATTCGTCATATCCATGGAGGCAACAATAGCAAGCGTCGAAAGCCCTGCAAAGAATCCGGTCTGAATCATGCCGGGCGGCATAAACTTCACGCAAATCATTCCAATGATCCACGCAACGAGGATTTTAGTAACGACAATTGTTCCAGACTTCCTCAGCACCGTTCCTGTAGAACGCAGGTCGATCCCTGCGCCCATACAGAAAAACCATACCGACAGAATAGGAACCGTGCCGGAGATCAAGCCATTGGTAAACGAACCAAAATATTTTCCTGCCCATGGAGCAAACGTATGACACAGCGCCCCTAAGAACAATGGAACGAGCATCAAGCCCCCAGGAATGCGTTCAATGGACTGTTTGATTTTCATAAACTACCACTCCCAATTTTCACAGAACTCATGGCTGTTTTCCAATATATGCCAAGATTCCGCCATCGACATACAGAATTTGTCCGTTCACAAAATTCGAGGCATCTGATGCCAGAAAAATTGCAGGACCAGCAAGATCTTCCGGGGTTCCCCATCGATTTGCCGGTGTCTTCGCCAAGATAAAATCATTGAATGGATGTCCATGTTCGCGCAGGGGTGCTGTCTGCGGTGTAGCAATGTATCCTGGACCAAGCCCATTGCACTGGATATTATATCTGCCATATTCGGCGGCAATATTGCGGGTAAGCATTTTCAGCCCGCCCTTCGCCGCTGCGTATGCTGAAACTGTCTCCCGTCCCAATTCGCTCATCATAGAGCAGATATTGATGATCTTACCATGCCCCTTCTCAATCATCTGTGGAAGAACTGCCTTTGATACGATAAACGGTGCATTCAGATCTATATCAACCACCTCACGAAACTCTTCTGCCGTCATCTCGCACATCGGAATCCGCTTGATAATCCCCGCATTATTGACAAGGATGTCGATTACACCACACCTCTTCTCAATATCCTGCACCATCTCTGCAACGAAATTCTCATCACGTACGTCGCAAAGGTATCCAAGGGCATCAATACCATCGTCACGAAATGCATCCAGAGCCGTCTGCAAATGCTCTTTGCTGCGGCAGTTGAATGCAATTTTCGCCCCCGCTCGCGCAAAAGCCGCTGCTATCGCATATCCGATGCCATATGCCGCTCCCGTCACAAGGGCGACCTTACCGTTTAGAGCAAATCGATTTTGTGTGGTCATTCTCTCACCTCCTTCATCGAAGATCACGATTGGCTACGGTGTCCATGTCCTGAAAGACTTTATTTTCACCGCCCATCGCCCAAATGAAGGCATAATTCGATGTACCACAGCCGGAATGAATACTCCACGATGGCCCGATAACCGCCTCATCGCAGTGCATTATGATATGCCGAGTCTCTGTCGGCTCTCCCATCATGTGAAAGACAATATCATCCGGTGAAAAATCAAAATAAAAATATACCTCCATACGGCGCTCGTGTGTATGAGCAGGCATCGTGTTCCAAACACTGCCGGGATCCAGCACAGTCAGTCCCATAGACAGCTGGCAGGTCTCCAATACATCTGGATGAATATACTGGTTAATTGTTCGACAATTTCCAAACTCCAATGCTCCTGCCGGTACCTTCTTTGCCTGTTCCATAGAGAGAAACGTCGTCTTACAGGCCTTATGTGCCGGAGCAGAGACCATATAGAACTTTGCAGGTTCTGCCTCATTCACGCTTTCAAAATTCACGTCCTTTGTCCCCATAGAGATATAGAGACAGTCTCTATGATGCAGTGTATATGATACGCCGTCTGCCGTGATTCTGCCTGTCTGACCAACATTGAAAATACCTATTTCACGACGCTCCAAAATATACGCCGTTCCAAAATTTTTCCACACGTCAATCCCTTGATCAAGGGAAACATGACGCGAGACCGGCATGCAGCCAAACACCAGCATTCGATCAACATGAGAGTACGTCGCAGATACCTGATCTGCCTGGAAGAGCCCTTGGATCAAAAACTCACGGCGAAGCTCTTCTGTGGTGTAACGCTTGACATCTCTTGGATGTGCTGAATATCTTACATCCATTCCGTCCACCTCGACTTCAAGACTAAAAATAGTTTTTATCCATGCATGAATTTTTTATATAATCGTATTTACATACTAGTCTTTTCGGTTTATTATGTCAATAATAGTTTATTAGTTTTTTTATTAATCCAATAATTCTCAATAATATTCATTCACAAAGGTGATTGATACCTCCTGTGAATCTTCTTCGACTGTTAACAATACAAATCTGACACATCGCCTGTTAGCGGGTCACACACAAGAAGCTCTCTCACAGGTTCTGCCATACATCATTATCACGCTTTGAAAGGAGCGGTCATATTATGAAGAAAGGTCTGATTCTCGCAGGGGAGCCGATGGGGCTCCTGATCGCGCAGAGTGAAGGCGACCTCTCCGGTGTCTCGGGCTACGATCTCGCTGTCGCCGGCGCAGAGTTCAACGTCGCCATTGGTGCTGCGCGGCTGGGTCACCGCGTGACATACCTGACCAAACTGGGGAAGGATCCGTTCGGTGAGCGCATCATCCATGTGCTGAACGAGAACGGCATCGGGAATGAGTTCGTCTCATGGAGCGATGAAAAGCGCACGGGATTCATGCTGAAAGGCCGTGTCCACGCAGGAGATCCCCCGATCTTTTACTTCCGTGCAGGATCTGCTGCGTCAACGCTTTCGCCGCAGGACGTAGAAAACGTCGATTTTTCTGCCTACAGTCATATTCATCTGACGGGGATTCTCCCTGCACTCACGGAGTCAACGCGTGCAGCGACGCTCCTCATGTTCGAACGCGCACGGGCGGCAGGACTGACGATCTCGTTCGATCCGAACCTGCGCCCCCAGCTCTGGCCAGATGAGCGCACTATGCGCAAGACCATCAATGACCTCGCAGCCCGTGCAGATATCGTCCTGCCAGGCACGGCAGAGGGAAAAATCCTCATGGGGAGCGATGATCCTGCCGCCATTTGCGCTTTCTATCAGGAGCTCGGAGCATCGACTGTCATCACGAAATGCGGCGCGGCAGGAGCCTACGTCACCGATGGCGCGGAGCACTACAAGGTCGCAGGATTCCGCGTGCGCGAGGTCGTCGATACCGTTGGCGCAGGCGATGGTTTTGCGGCAGGCATCCTCACGGGGCTGATGGAAGGGCTTCCCATGCACGATGCTGTACGGCGTGCGGCTGCCATTGGTGCCATCCAGGTGATGAGCCGCGGCGACAACGAGGGACTCCCGACCCCTGCGGAACTTGAACGTTTTATGAAGGAGGCAGATTCCACTGATGAGTAAGCAGCTGCAGAAAATGTCCGAGATCGGTCTTGTGCCGCTCGTTGTGCTCGAAGACGCTGCGTGTGCAAAGCCGCTCGGCGAGGCACTCGCCGCAGGAGGTATTCCCGTCGCGGAGGTCACGTTCCGCACGGATGCTTGTCTCGATATCATCCGTACAATGAAGGAGATCCCGACACTCATCGTCGGCGCAGGCACGGTACATACGGTCAAGCAGGCAGAGGCGGCAGTCGCAGCAGGGGCAACATTCATTGTGACTCCTGCATACAATCCTGACGTCATCGACTGGTGTACTGCACATGAGGTTGACATTGTCCCGGGGACGGTATCCCCTGGTGAAATTGAAGCCGTCCGCGCACGCGGCATCAAGTTTTGCAAGTTCTTCCCTGCCGCAGCATACGGCGGAACAGCGACGCTCAAAGCACTCGCAGGTCCGTTCGCGGACGTGCAGTTCCTGCCGACGGGCGGTGTCAGTCTTGACAACATGCGTGACTACCTCAACCTGCCGAACGTGGCAGCGGTCGGCGGCAGCTTCATGACGCCGGGGAAACTGGTCAAAGAGCAGGATTGGGACGGCATCGCTGCCGTCTGCCGCAGTGCCGTGCAGAAGATGCTTGGCCTGCGTATCGGTCACGTTGGCATCCATACGGCAGGCCGTGCGGAAGCAGAGGAACTCACCGATGCGCTCTGCCGTCTGACCGGCGAAACGAAAATTGCGGCAGGCGGCGGCTTCTTTGCCGGTACGATTGCCGAGATCTGTGCAGAGCCGACACCCGGCGACTATGGTCATCTCTGCATCGATACCGACGATATGCCGCGTGCTCTCGCCTACTACGCGCGCCGCGGCATCGCGTTGGACCCTGAGTATACTTTCCGTGATGAAAACGGAGCCGTACGCCTCGCCTATCTAAAAGAAAAGGTCGGTGGTTTCTCCATTCACCTGCGCAGAGCGTAAATCACTTTTAAGAATCGCTGATAACTGCAGCGCCCGCCTCTTAGAATATCCAGCGGGCCTCATGTGATCAGCGATTCTTTCATTTTACATCCGCCGCGAAATGGCGTACAATAAAGGAAGCACTGATAAAATGAGGTCTGCCAGATTGACGTAGATTTTTTGTCCGATTGAGGCAGCAAACCGGACGCATAGCAACAGCTATGTGGAGGATTTGCTAACGAAAAGCGGGCGAAAAAGATGCGTCAAGATGGTTGTGCCGAATTTATCAGTGCTTCCTGTACCATCACGACAATGGGAAAAGGAGGTGCGCCATGTTCCCCGGCATCGGAATCATCGCCAACGTCGCCGCCATCGCGCTCGGGGGCATCCTGGGGCTCGGCGGCACGCTACGCACGATGCTCAGCGCCAATGCGGACGGACAGCTCGCGCTCGGCGGCATCTACATGATGATCACGAGCCTCATCGTCGGCGGTCTCGTCGGCGAGCTGCTGAACATCGAGGCGCGCATGACCGCGTTCGGCGCGTGGCTGAAGCGCGTCTCGGGCAGCGCGGGCGATACGCGGTTTATCGACGGCTTCGTCACCGCCTCGCTCACGGTCTGCATCGGCGCCATGGCGGTCATCGGATCGATCAACGACCGCCTGCTCGGTGACCCGTCCGTCCTCTTTACAAAGAGCGTCCTCGACGGCGTCATCATCATGCTTCTCACGGCGACCCTCGGCAAGGGCTGCATCTTCTCCTCCGTCTCCGTCGGGCTCTTTCAGGGCGCGATCTTTTCCCTCGCGGGACTGCTCGCTCCCTACATGACGGACAACGCCCTCGCCGGGCTCAGCTGCGTCGGCAACATCCTCATCTTTGCCATCGGGACGAACCTCCTCGGCCTGCCGAACATCCGCGTCGCGAACTTCCTCCCCGCCCTCGTCATCGCCGCTCTCTGGGGGATGGGGTGAGTGAAAAACAGCCTTCTGCATCATGATCGATACAGGAGGCTGTTTTCATACATATGTCGACACATCGGTCGAATCACTCCGATCCGACAATTCCAATCGAAGTGATAAAGCCCCTTTGGGTGGTGAATGCAAGCCCTATGTGATACTGGTCACGGTAGACGAAGGTCTCTCTCCCATTTTCTGCTTTGCTGTAACGATACGGTTTGCCGTAGATGCGTAAAATCTTGCTCTGTGGGTCGCCGACGGTCACGCCTGCCGGCGTCGCGATGCCGTTCTGCGCATCCGTGTTGATGAACTCGGCACGGTCCCCAATAAACATCACTCGAAAAGACGTCCCATAGGTATACGTATCTATCATGTCATTCCGCGCATCACTCCACTCCGGCTCTGTCCGCGTGGTCGGCGCACCATATATCTCCTCGACCTCCGCGCGCGTTGTTCCCGCCATAATACCGCCAAGTGCAATGTCCGAATAGTTCAGAACGTGCCCATCCCGATTGATCTGGTTGATGCCCGCTGCCATAGAAATTCCTGACAGGGCGAACATGAAGATCGCCAACAGGATCAATCCCTTTTTCATCTCTCTCATCCTCTCTGTCCACTTACTGAGAAACCATCGATATCATTAGTATAGCATAAAAACCATCAAAAGAAGCAGAGGCTTCCATGTCTCCTGTCGAATCCATATCCACAAGAGGTACGGATAACATGAAGCATGTCAATCTGAGAGGCTCTCTATCAGCGATTCCCTAGAATCTCCGCACACGTCAAACTACTCGACGCCTCGATTACCTCGACAGGGACGTTCAGCTTGAGCAGCGAGCGTGCCCTGTCCAGCATTCCCTCACAACGCCCCTCTTCCATCTTCTTTTCGCCAAATTTTTCCATCAGTTCACACCTAGCATTGACCCCCTCCGCTTCTGCCTGAAGGAAGCACGGATAAACTCAGCACCGCCGTGCGATAAAAGCAGCCATGCCGCTGGAACGTTGTTGGTAAATGGTTGGCAGATTTAATTTTCATCTGCATTGTATACGAAGGACACCATGAAATCATGCAGGGCTTTTCTCCTGTACATCGAATAAATACAGTAGTATTTCGTAAGGAGGTCTTTCCATGTCCATCGTTGCCGCATATGCCGTACCGCACCCGCCGCTCCTCCTGCCGGAGGTCGGGCAGGGCGAGGAGCGAAAGCTCCAACTGACACTTAACGCTTATGAACGCGCGATGAAGGAGGCGGCAGAGCTCGCGCCCGAGACGGTGATCGTCGCGAGCCCGCACACGGTGATGTACGCAGACTACTTCCACATCGCGCCGGGCGAGATGGCGTCGGGGGACTTCGCCGCGTTCGGTGCGCCCGATCTGCGCGTCATGGCGGACTACGATGAGCCCTTTGCCAAGGAGCTCGCAAAAGCGGCATCCGTCGAGGGGATCGCGGCGGGCGGCGTCGGCGGACGGGGTGCCGCGCTCGATCACGGGGTGATGGTGCCGCTCTCCTTCCTTGAGACACACACGACGGACTTTCGTCTCGTGCGCGTCGGGATCTCGGGGCTCTCGCCCAAGGAGCACTATGTGTTCGGCCGGTGCATCGCCCGCGTGGCGGAGGAGCTCGGACGGCGGGCGGTCTTTTTCGCGAGCGGTGACCTCTCCCACCGTCTGACGCCCGACGCGCCGCGCGGCTTTGCGCCCGAAGGGCCGCGGTTTGACAAGGCGTGCATGAAGTACCTCGAGGAGGGCGACTTTCTAAAACTCCTGCGCATGGATCCCGCGATCTACCAGCCGGCGGCGGAGTGCGCCCTGCGCGGGCTGTGGATGCTGGCGGGCGTACTCGACGCGCGCGCACTGAAGATCAAAAAGCTCTCCTATCAGGGGACGACGGGCATCGGCTACGGGCTCGTATCGTTCAAGGTGACGCGCGAGGATTCGCGCCGCAGCTTCGTGGAGCGGTATGAAATGCTGGAGCGGCGCGCCCGCGAGGAACGCCGCGCGGCAGAGGACGACTACGTGCGGCTCGCCCGCCGCGCCGTGGAGACGATCGTCCGCACAGGGAAACTGCCGCCCGTACCCGCAGAGCTCCCGGAGGAGATGACGGGGCGCGCGGGGGTCTATGTGACGCTCACGCGGGACAGTGCGCCGCGCGGAACATACGGCACGTTCGAGCCGTCGGCAAAGAACATCGCCGACCTCATTCGCCTTATCCAGAAGGATACCTCCGATGCCGTCACGGCAATACGGCAGGGGAATGAGAATGTCGAGCAGGGGGCTGCCGTTGTCGCCTCCTCGGGTGAGGCGTTCCGTACCGTGGCGGAGAACTTCACGGAGCTGGGGCGGAACATCAGCCTTGCCTCGGATGCCGTCGATGTCGTCAGCAAGGCAAAGGATAATATGATTGAGTCGCTGAAGCGCGTTGAGGCCATCACGCGCAAGTCGGCGGACGATACGCAGACCATCTCAGCAGCCGCCGAGGAGCAGGCTGCGGCAATGCATCAGATGTCGGATGCAAGCAATACACTTGCGACGCTGGCACAGGAACTTCAGAACGAGGTGCAGAAGTTCCACCTGTAAAAACTGATCGAGAGAGAAATTTGAATGCCGCAGGGCGTCAACGCTGACGCCCTGCGGCATTCGTGTTTTTAAGGAAGCACTGATAAATTCAGCACCGCCGTCTTAGCACATCTTTTTCGCCCTGT
>ERZ773014.1792-NODE-1792-length-13148-cov-4.203009_pt1 | contig 13148 bp, 11 predicted proteins | sample MGYA00580841_ERZ773014 | MGnify/ENA primary metagenome ERZ773014 (study PRJEB29015, sample SAMEA2737989) | human oral metagenome | biome: human oral; feature: human-associated habitat; material: dental | place: China | collected 2067 ...
CGGCGCTTATGGCCTCCGCGCTCACGGGCTCAACGGCCATGGGCTTAGCAGACGTGGCTTCCGCGCTCATGGCCTCGGCAGTCGTTTGCCCCGCTTTTTCTCTTCCCTCTCCCTCGATCCGGCCCGGACTTAGCAGGAAGGCGGGATACTGTCTTTGTGCTTCCGCATCCGTATGTCCGGCTCCCTTGAGCAGGATCAGACTTACTGTGAAGGCGAAATTCTGCCTTTGCAGCCCTGCATCCGTATGCCCGGCTTCCTTCGTGAGAGAAGGGCTTCCGCTAAGCCCCGTATCCCGTGCTGGATGAAGCCTCTCTGTATCAGCAGCATCCATCGAAGATCTCATTGCTTTCCTCCTTTCTTCTGTTTCCTTCAGAAACTATTTTCAGCATCAGTTTACCCTACTGTGCAGGTAAATACAAATACTATCGCAGGATAGAATACTGTAAATCTTTACTATTTTTTCACTTATGCATTACTCGAAGAGAAAATCATTACAAAAAATCAGCTAGAAATTACATCTGTCCGCAGCGATAAGGGCAGGGCCGAAGGGAGAACGATCGAAGCCCTGTGGTGAGGGATGAGCTTGCCGGCACTGACTTTCGAGAGTCTTTTTGGAGGATCCTGGCGGCATTGCCCAGGCGCATAAGCGCATATTTGCAGTTTCCGGCAAATAGAAGCAGCGAGGATTCTCCCGGAGCTGTCCGTCGAATGCATGCGCTCGTTTTTTACCGGAAAAGCGGGAGCAAGGATGGAGCGCCCTGCCTCACTGAGCGCTCAGGGAGAGCGGTCCGTTTTGAGAAAATGCAGCATCCAGCACAGCGCGAGCAGATCCGCACTGCCGCCGGGGGAGAGATTTTTCTGGATGAATTCCCGGTCCAGTTCTTCGATCTGTTCTCTGGGGGGACAGGGGGAGTGCTCCAGCAGCTCTCCGGCCCGGCGGGATGCTTCCTTCTGAGTCGGAAGATCGCTTCTTGCGATGAGATTGGTATCCGTCGTATGAGACAGGATGGCGAGAAGGACCGCTGCGCCTGCTTCATCCGTACTCCTGCCCTCGGATATGAGTTTTTCCAATAGCGGAAGACCATAGGCGGATACCGCAGGGAGACCTTCCTCCATCTGCCCGCGGACTCCTGTGATGCCATATTCCAGATAGAGCCTTTGCCCGGCGGTCTTTGCGGTATCGACCGTCAGATTCCTATAGTCCTCGGCCACAATTCCTTTTGTCATCCTGGCGCAGATGGAAAGGATGGTTTCGCTTTCATCCCAGCGATCCGCCGGAAGACTTGCGGCAGCGGCGCAGAGGATTCCCATCGAGAAGATCGCTCCCTTATGGGTATTGACGCCGCCGGTCGCCGCGTACATTTCGCGTTCGGCGCGTTTTCCGATTTCGCGGAGCCGCGGAAAGAGCGCGGCTTCCGTTTCGCGCGCAGCACCCGGCGAAGCGGGCAGGGGGAAGCAGTTTTGGTAAGCCGTAACGGCCATTTCCCGCAGGAAGGGGCTGATTGCGGCGGTGCTCAAAATAAAGTCCTCGAATTTCATATCCGCGTGCGCACCGGCGTCGATGCGGTCCACAAGTCCCGGCTTCGGCGCGGCGTAGACCTCGTCGAGCAGGGCGAGCGCCGCTTGATTTTCGAGTGCGGAGAAAAAGGATGCGGAGCGCGGGAAGGCCTCGCGGAGCAGCGTTTCGCAGCGGGAAAAGAGCGCCTCGACACTGTGGGCGCGGCTTCTTGCGCAGACTACGGCTGCCTCCTCGCAGAGCAGGCAGCGGCGGGGCGGCAGAGCAAAATCCTCGCGGGAGAGTTTCCGTCCCTTGCTGTCCAGCACGTCGATGTCAAAGAGACGCGCGAGCGGCTCGCTGTCCTCAAGCGAAACGGCGAGGCGCTTCATGGCCGCGGGCGGCGCACCGACCAGGCAGAGCCAAGTGTCCCCGCTCACGCGGCGCAGTTCGCGCGTCAAAAGGCAGGAAAAGCCCTCACGCTTTAAGAGTTCCGTGATTCGCGCTTTTCCGAAAAGAAAACCGTTTCGAATGAGCGGGGTCTGCTTCACCGCGCCCGGGATATTCATGCCGAAGGAAAGGAGCGTGAGCGGTGCGGAATAAGAGGCGGCCTTTGCAAGGAATTCGTTCTGGGCGTGAACGCGCTCATCGCGCGCTAGCATCATATCTTCTACACTCACGGCGTAGGGAGTAAAATCAGACATGGGTCTCCTTTCTCAGGAAGAGGCCTCGGGCGCTGCGAGTTCGTTCCAATGGGCGCTAAGCCACTCGGCTGTGACCGGGGGCACGAGAGACAGTACTTCCGGACAGACACCCTTTTCGCTAAGCAGGGCGCGCACCCGGGAGGCGCTAATCGGCGTAGCCCCCAGTTCCCGCCGCGGCAGTTCGTCGAGCAAAATACCGGCGGGCGGCAAAATTTCCCGGAGTGCCCGGTTATAGCAGGCCGTTGTGGAATCCAGCGGTTCGGAGCCCACAAAGCGGACGGAAATGCCGAGCTTCGGGGCAAGACAGCGCGCAAAGAGTGTCGCGTCCAGTTCGCACTGGAGGGCGGCTGCATCCTCCCCCGCTTTTAAGAAATAGGTCGGGAAGGTGTTGCCGGAAATCATATAGGGGCCGCTCAAAAAGACATGTACGTTCGGCAGGTCTTTTACCCCCTCTTTGACCAGCCGAAAGCGAACTTCGGTCGGGAAAAGGGAGCGGTTTTCTTCGACCACAAAGAGGCAAAGTAAATCTACCTTTGCCGCGGCGTATTCAATGAGCGCGCGGTGGCCCAGGGTAAAGGGATTACAATTCATCACAATCGCGCCGACCGTTTTCTTATCGTGCGGCGGCAACACGGAGAGCACCTGCGCTGTATAGCGCTCGGGGCCGTCCGGCCGGTTTTCCAGCATGGCAAGCGTTCCTGTTTCCGCGAGCAGGCGTAGGCCGCAGGAAGAAAAGAGCTGCGCCTTCTCGCGCCGCGTGATCACAAATAAATCAAAGTAGCCGCGCTGAAAGCGGTTCTCAATGAGCGCCGAGAGGAGACTGCCGAGCGCATTCTGCCCGCGCAGCTCTTCGCTGACCGCAAAGCACTTTAGGAGCGAAGCAGCGGCGCAGCCGCAGCCGACTAAGTTCTCGTCCGCGTCAAAGATACCGTAGGCCGTATCGAGATCTGGCTCCAAGCGAAGCGCATATTCGGCGAGAAAGGCACTGAGCTTTTCTCGCTCCGAGGGATAGGAGAGCAGTATCTCTCCGAGATGGTAATTGTCTGTCATACAGGGGACTCGCTTCCGAAATCTGTTTCCGTTTGCCGTTTCAGCATAGCATAAGAGCAGGGAAAACAAAACGCCGGGGAAGGCTCCCCGGCGAAACGGAACCGTGTTCGGTTCCGGGTTTTATCTGTTCACTCAGTCGGCAAACCGAAAGGGCTTAATCTCTCGAACCACGTCCATGATGCTGCCGTCGCGCGCCTCAATGATACCGACCACGCGCTCTCCGAACTGCACGCGCTCCGGCTCTCCGGTCATGGCATAGGCAATGTCGCGGAGTTCTTCGATGCTCTTTAACGGGAGGCCCGAATCCTTCAGTGCGTCGATTAAGTCCTGCCGCTTCGGGTTAATCGCAATGCCGTAGTCTGTAATCACGACATCCACGTCCTCACCCGGGGTCGTGACCGTAGTCACGTCGGTGCAGACCGAGGGAATGCGACCCTGCAGAATCGGGGTAATCACGATGGTGCACTTTGCGCCCGCCGCCGTATCCGGGTGGCCGCCTTGTGCGCCGCTCACCACGCCGTTCGATCCCACCACGACATTGCAGTTGAAGTTCACATCGACCTCGAGGGCCGCGAGAATCACGAAGTCGAGCTTGTTGACATAAGCGCCCTTGTTGAAGGGGTTCGCGTACTCGCCCGCGGTGATGTAGTGGTGGTTCGGGTTGGTCGCCGCGCTCTGAATCGCGTACTCGTCAAAGTCCTGCGTGTCCACAAGCGTGCGCGCAAGGCCCTCTTCGAGGAGCCGGCACATCGGCTTCGTGATGCCGCCCACACCGAAGCTCATGTGGATGTTCCGCTCGCGCATCACATCCGCGAGCGAGATGGTGCTTGCAATCGAAGCGCCGCCCACGCCGGTCTGGTAGGAGAAGCCGTCCTTAAAGTAGGGCGTGCGCTTCACAACTTCGGTGCAGTAGCTTGCCATGAGGAGCTTTCTCTGGTCGGAGGTCGGCTTTGCCGCGCCCGTCGCAATCTTTGAGGGATCGCCGATTTCATCGACCACGACCACATAGTCCACGTAAATCTGGCTGATCTGGTGCGGCCAGTTCGGGAAGGGAACCAGGCAGTCCGTGATTGCGACCACCTTGTCCGCATAGAGCGCATCCGGCGCCGAGTAGGAGAGCACGCCGCAGTTTGCCTTGCCGCCGTTTGCGTTTAAGTTGCCGTACTCATCCGCGGTCGGTGCGCCGATGAAGGCGATGTCGATGTGGGTTTCGCCGGACTCAATCGCACGGACACGGCCGCCGTGGCTTCGCATGATTGCGAGGCCCTGAAGCCGACCCTCGGAGATGGCCTTGCCGATCTCGCCGCGTACGCCCGAACTCTGAATGTTGGTGATGGTCCCGTCATCTATCATGTAGACAATGGGGTTATTCTGGCTGCCCATGGAGGAAGCGCAGATGGTGATGTTCTTGATGCCGAGCTTATGAACCTCTTCCATGACCATGTTGAGAACCTTATCGCCCTCGCGGAAGTGGTGGTGGAAGCTAAGCGTCATGCCGTCCTTGATTTCGCACTTTAAGAGTGCGTCTTTGACGGACGGGAGAAGCTTCGAGCCCTCGGAATTGATGACGGGCTTGACGCGCGCGCCGTCACGTCGAAATTCCTTGCCGTCCATTGCGTGCGAGCCGCGGAACACATCCTTGCCGGTCGCCTGTAAAATCTCTTCCGGAATATCTCTGCCGACTGCATTCTTCATTTAGAGCTCCCCCTTGTACACGCCGGATGCCTTGGCGAGCGCAATGACGCGCTGCGCACCGTCGTAAAACGCAATGTCAATCATCTTGCCGTCCACCGTGAAGACGCCTATGCCTTCTTTCCGCTTGGAATCGATCTCCCGAATTACCTTCTCGGAGAAAATGATCTCCTTCATGCTCGGGGTGAAGACCTCGTGGACAATGGGAATCTGGCGCGGGTTGATGATGGACTTGCCGTCAAAGCCCATGTCCTTAATCAGCATGACTTCCTTCCGGAAGCCCTCGAGATTGTCGAGGTCGGTCCAGACCGTGTCAAAGCACTGCACGCCCGCCGCGCGCGCTGCGATAATCATGTGCTGGCGCGCGCCCATGAGCTCCACGCCGGTGCCGGTGATCTTGGTCTGCAGATCCTTCGTGTAGTCACCGCCCGAGAGCGCAATGCCGATCATGCGCTCGGAGGAGGTGCAGACCTCATAGGCGTTCATGACGCCCTTGGCGGACTCGAGCGCCGCCATTAAGAGGGTGGAACCCTCTGCGCGCTCAAACTCGCGCTCTGCGGCAAGGACGGCATCCTCGACCGCCTTAACCATCTTGGCGTCCTCGGTCTTCGGGATGCGGAGCACATCCGCGCCGCCCGCGACCGAGCAGCGAATGTCTTCCTTCCAATATTCGGTGTCGAGGCCGTTGATGCGTACCACGCGCTCGCAGCCGCGGTAGTCCACGTTTTTCAGCGCCTGGTAGAGCGAGAAGCGCGCCGTATCCTTTGCGGTCACGGCGACCGCGTCCTCAAGGTCCAGCATCAGAGAGTCTGCGCCGTAGAGGTAGGGGTCTTTGATCAGAGAGGGCTTCTGCGCGTTCAAAAACATCATCGAGCGGCGCAGGCGCTTCTTATTCGGATGACTCATCTCACAGCACCTCCCCAGGGAATGTTGTCGTACTGATCCACGGCACGGAACACAGCGCCCTCAATGCGCGCCTTAATCGTGCAGTCCAGTGCGCCCTTATCGACAATCGAGATTCTCACATTGTCGATGCCGAGATCCTTAAGGGTCTCGAGCGTCACCTTTTTGATCTGGTTTCCGAACTGGTGAATGACTGCGCTCTCCAGCGAAAAATCGACCTTGCCGTTGCCCGGTTCTACCGTGACCTGGCAATCGCTGGACTCGAGAGTGCCGGCGACCGCCGGCTTTTTGATCTCCATAGCTGCCTCCTTCTGCGTAACAAACAATTGTTTGAAAACATTGTATCTTTTGTTGGGTATGGACTTCAAGGTAATAATTGGCTATGATAAATATAGAGTTTTTGTTATAAATTTTGCCTCACAAAGGAGGGCACCATGAACGAACGTCAGATTAAGTACATGCTGACCATATTCCGGGAGGGAAGCATAAGCCGCGCCGCAGAGGTGCTCTATGTCTCCCAGCCCTCGGTGAGTCAGATGGTGCGAAAGGTGGAGGAAGAACTCCGCGCCGAGCTCTTTGTGCGGCACACGAACCCCATGGTTCTGACCCCGGCGGGGGAGTGCTACATGCAGGCGGCGCGCGCCATCCAGAGCATACAGCAGAACCTGGAGCGTCAGCTCGAGGAGATACGTCTCGGAACCCGCGGCAGCATACGCCTCGGCATGCCCCTGCAGCGCTCGCTGGAACTTCTGCCGGACATCTTTCCGCGCTTTCACGCGCGCTACCCGGCCGTGAACTTAAAGCTCACCGAGCTCGGTTCCGACGCGCTGGAAAGCATGCTCTTAAATCATCAGCTTGACTTGGCCTGTCTCACGACCAGCGCAAAGACCAATGCGCTGAACTATATCCTCATCAACCGCGAAGAGTTGGTGCTGCTCGCCTCCAGAAATACGGCGCTCGCCGGACGCATGGAAGAGGGAAGCCCCATAGACATACGCGAGGCCGAGGCAGAGTCCTTCATCAGCCTCCGCACCGGGCACTCGACCCGCATCACCCAGGACGGACTCTTCGCGGACGCCCACATCTCCCCCGACATCCTCTTCGAGACCGAGAGCATAGAAGTCGCGAAGCACGCGGTTGGTCCCTGTCAGGCCGTGTTCCTCTGTCCGAAGAACTACATCGATATCTCACCGGAAATCAAAAGGACCTGCGTGGTCTATCCGCTGATCGATGTGGAACAGGGGCGGCATTTCTATGTCTGCCATAGGAAGGATCAGTACCTCACGCACTACATGGTGGAGCTGATTCGGCTCTTAAAGCCGGACTTTGCCATGCCGCGAAGCGAGGAGTTTCCCGAGGTCTGAGCCCTGTCCGCTATCTCGCTTATGAAAGTAAAACGCTCTGCCGACCGGCAGAGCGTTTTTTGATACTCGTATCGATGCTTCCGCAGCCTTACGCCGGAATGATGCCGACCAGGATTGCGAAAATCATGCAGAGGAAGGAGAAGCCCCACACATAGAAGAAGCTTGCGCGGATGTGATCCTTGATGTCCACTTCCGCGAGACCCACGCCGAGAAGGGTCGCCGGGACCATGGGGCTTATGAAGGTTGCGCAGTTGCGGCAGACCGCCATGGAAATCGCAATCGGGAGCGCCGGAATGCCGAAGCCCTCGCCGATCGAAATCATGACCGGGAGCATACCGTAGAAGTAGCTGTCCGTATCGAAAGCCAGCGCCAGCGGAACCGAGAGAATACCGATGACCAGCGGCAGGTGTGCGCCGAGCGCAGCCGGAAGGACCATCGTGATCAGAGCGGACATGCAACTCACAACGCTCGGAATCGCAACGTCATCGACCTTGACGGTCTTCACGAGGATACCCATGAGGAGCGCAGCGCCCATCAGGGTGGTGCACATCATGAGAGCCGGAACTGCGTGGGAGTTCAGGACCTTCTTCTGGAGCTTGATGTCCGTGTAGTTCACGAGGATGGAGATGCCGACACCGAGCATGAACGGAACATAGCTCGGGAACACATCCCAAATCAGCATTGCAATGACCGCAATCGTGAGAATCATGTTAAAGAAGAAGAGCTTCGGGCGAGCCAGTTCGCCGAGCTGTCCCTCTTGACCTGCCTCGACCTCGACCGCTTCCTCGGTCTGCGCGAGCTTGCCGTTCAGACCCGCGCCGCGCGCCTTCTCCTGAATACCGGTGAGAACCGCGTGTGCCAGTGCGAGGACAATACCGAAGACCTGAATGGGCAGCAGTTTATTCCAGAGCTGACCTGCCTCCATGCCGAGCACCGAAGCCGCACGCATCGTGGGACCTGCCCAGGGCATCAGGTTCAGAACACCCATCGCGAGGACCGCAATGCGGAGCAGCGAAGTTTTGCGCATGTGCATTTTCTTGTAGACCGGCAGCATGGCGGGGACTACAATCAGGAAGGTCGAAGCGCCGCCGCCGTCCAGGTGGCCGATGATGGCGATGATCGCGGTCATGACCGTGACACCGATCACGTTGTCGCCGACCAGCTTCATGAGCTTGCCGATGATCACATCGAAGAGGCCTGCATCCGTCATGATACCGAAGAAGAGGACGGAGAAGACAAAGAGCGCAGCCGTGGGACCCGTACTCTTAAAGCCGTCCTTAATGAGAGACGCAACATCCTTAAATGTGTAGTAGCCGCCGAACACCAGAATCAGCGCGAGTATCGACGGGAAGAGAATGAAAGCGATGCTCGGGAGGGTTTTGCTCTTAAAGAGCGTGACGACAATCGCAATGATGGTTAGAAACCCGAGTATGCCTACGGTTACTTGGTTCATACTGCATGTACCCCCTTAGTTCAAATTTGGCAGTAATATATAAAAGAAATATACTGAAAACACGGAAAATTTACAAATATCATTTCGGCGGCAAATTTATAAGCGTATTCTTATGGTTAAGCTTTGTATGCAAAGCGCTCGGAGTGACAGAGACTTTGTACAGGAGGTAGATGTTTGGCAAAGAGAGAAACAGGCACGGCACTGCGCGTTCTGGACGCGGCGCTGGTGCGCGGAAGTACGGAAATCTTCCGCGATGTGAACCTATCGGTCGAGCCGGGGAAGCTCTTTTCGCTCCTCGGCCCCTCGGGCTCGGGAAAGACCAGCCTGCTCCGCGCGATAGCCGGCTTTTTGCCGCTCACGGCGGGCGAAATCCGCTTTGACGGCGCGCGGGTCAACGAAGTTCCGGTCGAAGAGAGACAGCTCGGCATGGTGTTTCAGGAGCACCGTCTGTTTCCGGCGCTCACGGTCTACCGAAATCTGGAAATCTGTCTGACGGGTACAAGTGACAATAGCCTTCGTTACACGCGTGAGGAAGCGCGAGCGGAGATTGCGGAGCTGCTTGCCTCCCTCGGGCTTGCGGGACTGGAAAAGCGTTTTCCGGCCGAACTCTCGGGCGGACAGCAGCGCCGGGTGGCGTTGGCACGTGCCCTTTTGGTGCGCCCGCGGCTCTTACTTCTGGATGAGCCCTTCACCGGGCTCGATAAGGAACTCAGGCGAGAACTGGTCGACCTCGTTCGCGAAGCGCAGCAAGCGCGCGGCCTCACGACGGTCTTTGTGACCCATGAAGAGGAGGATGCGGCGCGGATTGCCGACAGCACGGCCCGCTTCTATGATGCGGGGGGCGTTTCGAGCCTCCGACAGGAGCGCACACAAAGTTTTTGATTGACAGAAAAAGGACTTTTCCGTTAAAACAGAGAAAACATATCGTGTTAGTTAGGTCTTTCGAACGGAGAGAGGAGAACAGAATGAAGACACGCATCGGCATTTTGGGCTATGGAAATCTGGGCAGAGGCATTGAGAGTGCTATCAAGCAGAGCGAGGATTTGGAGCTTGTCGCCGTTTTTACGCGGCGCGACCCGGCGAGCGTCAAGATCCACACGGAGAAGGTTCCGGTTGTGGCGCTCTCCGAGGCGCTTAACTGGAAGGATAAGATTGATGTGATGGTGCTCTGCGGCGGCAGCGCGACCGATCTGCCGACACAGACCCCCGAGTACGCAAAGCATTTCAACGTGATTAACAGCTTTGACACGCACGCAAAGATTCCCTCTCATTTTGAAGCGGTGGATGCCGCGGCAAAGGAGGGCGGTAAGCTTGCTCTCATCTCCCTCGGCTGGGATCCGGGTCTCTTCTCCTTAAACCGTATGCTGGCAACCGCGATTTTGCCGCAGGGCAAGAACTATACCTTCTGGGGCAAGGGCGTGAGCCAGGGCCACTCCGATGCGGTGCGCCGCATTGCGGGCGTGTTGGATGCGAGACAGTATACGATTCCCGTGGAGAGCGCCATGACGCGCATCCGTAAGGGTGAGCAGCCCGAGTTTACGGCGCGGGAGATGCATAAGAGAGAGGTCTTTGTCGTTGCGGCGGAAGATGCGGACCGCGCTGCAATCGAGGCGGAAATCAAAGACATGCCGAACTACTTTGCGGATTATGACACCGAAGTGCACTTCATCACCGCAGAGGAGATGCGTGAAAAGCACGCGGAGCTGCCGCACGGCGGTTTTGTGATTCGGAGCGGTGTGAGCGGCTTTCATGAGGAGCACAAGGAGCTCATTGAGTTCAGCTTAAAGCTCGACTCGAACCCCGAGTTCACCGGTGCGGTGCTTGCGGCCTATGCGCGTGCGGCGCATCGCCTCGCTGCGGAGGGACAGACCGGCTGCAAGACCATCTTCGATGTGGCGCCGAGCTACTTAAGCCCCCTCAGCGCAGAGGAACTCCGCGCGAAGCTCCTGTGAGAAGAGGGCGAGCGGAAGCGAAGATCGCCGTATAAGAGAAAGCGGCAGCGCAAAAGCAGGGGAAAGTAAAAGTCGAACCGGAAAACCGGAACAGCGGCGCAGCGCGCCGGAAAGCGAGAGGACGGAGTCATCCGTCCTCTTTTTTGCTGCCCTCTGTACTGCTTTGGGAAAAGGAGCGGAATCGGAAAGCGGGGGAAGAAAGCGCGAAGAGAGAATGCGTGGTAGAAAGTGTGATGGGAGAAAGCGAGGCAAAAAATACCGGTCAGAACAGCACGGAGCGATATGGAAACAGAATGCTGACAGTTTAAAAATATTTTGAAATACTGATTGACAGGTGAATAAGACGTGCTAGAATCTAATTAAAAGAAATTTTAAGGAGATGATGCTTCTATGGGAGAGAGCGGTATCTTTAAAGTGCTCTCGGACCCGCAGCGGCGCGACATTCTGGTCATGCTGCGGGAGGGGAGGCTGAGCGCCGGAGAAATTGCGGAGAAACTCGGCGTGAGTCCGCCGGCGCTCTCTTACCACCTGCGGCTCTTAAAGGGCGCAGAGCTGGTGAGCGAATATAAGGAGAAAAATTTTGTCTACTATGAACTGAACACATCCGTCCTGCAGGAATTGATCCTCTGGGTGGAACAGTTCGGAGGGAGGAAATCATGAAAAAAACAGTGTGGTTACTCGCGGTGCTTACTCTGATGGTTACAATCATTCCTCTGCAGACCATGCCTGCTTTGCTTCCCGTGGATTATTCAATCGGCGGAGAGGTGAGACGCTGGGGCAGTAAGTACAGCTATCTGATTTTACCCATGGTCACGCTTTTGATCACGCTGCTCTGGCAGTTTCTTGTGGCACACTTTGAACGCCGGGCCGTCGGCGATGACAAAGAGGCACAGGGAGCGGCGGCGAATGCAAAGGTGCTTGTATCGGTCGGGCTTGTGATGAATCTCTTTTTCTGCCTGTTGCAGGCCGGGCTGCTGTGGTCTGCGGCTTGGACCGCAGAGCATTTCGGAACTGCGGAAGGAGCGCAGGCGGGGGCGAGCATTGCGCAAACGGCGCAGAAAGCGATGTGTGTTCTGACAAGCGTTATGCTGATTGTGCTCGGCAACATCTTGCCGAAGACCCGGAAAAACCGCAATGTGGGCGTGCGCCTGCCGTATAGCCGATATAACGACATCACCTGGCAGAAGAGCAACCGCTTTGGGGGCACAGCCATGGTAATCGCCGGGCTGCTCGGCATGGTCAGTGCGCTGCTTGCGCCCTCCGCAGAACTTGCACTCGGACTGTTCACGGTATTTCTGCTGCTCGCCGTTATAGCGACCACATGGTATTCAAGGAAAGTGTATTTGGAAGAAAGTGCAGAAAAATAAAATCAAAAAGAGCTTCTCTGTTTGTCTGCGATGAACGCAACAAGACCGTCCTGCGGGAGTTGATTTTCCGAGCGGAACCGTTCGGAGGGAGGAAAGCATGAAACAGCTTACAAGAATGATTGCGGCGCTCTGCCTGTTTGTGACACTTCTTGTCCTTAGGGAGCTGCCCGCAGTGATACCGGCGCACTATGACTTTGCCGGAAACGTGACGCGATACGGCAGTAAGTACGAACTTTTGATTTTGCCGGTGATCTTACTTTTGGTTTCCTTCGGCAGCCGCTTTCTACTGCTTCATTTTCATAGAAAGGCGGAACAGGCGGAGAGTGACAAGGAAAGACAGGCGGCCGCAGCGAATGCCAAGGTACTCGGCATTGTGATTTTCCCGCAGATCCTGATCTTAAGCTGCATACAGGGGGTGCTCCTCTATAACACCGTGCTCGCCCTGCGGGGCGAAAGCTTCCTCAGCACCCTCGCGGGCGATAAGCTCCTGACCATACTCTGCGGGGCGCTGCTCGTGCTGGTCGGCAATGTTTTGCCGAAGTGTAAGCGAAACGGCTTGGTCGGCTTCCGCCTGTCCTGGACCAGATATAACGACATCACCTGGCAGAAGAGCAACCGCTTTGCGGGGATCATGCTGGTCGCGGCGGGGATACTCGGCATTGTCAGCACTGCGTTTTCGCCGAAGGGCTACGGGATGTTGCTACTTGCTGTTTATACCATGGCGGCAATCGTAATTTCGATCGTAAGGGCGTGGCAGGTGTATCGGGAGGAAAAGGAAAAAGAGCGGGACAGAGGCTGAAGCAGTGACGGACACAACGGAACGCGCAGCTTACGGAAAGCCGAGATATAGCGAAAAACTCCCAAAAGCGCTATGATAAGTCCTCGTACCGCCACGCGGCGCGAAGGAGGATTTTATCGTGAAGGTTATTTTTGTGAACGGCAGCAGCCATGCGAACGGCACCACCATGCAGGCAGTCAAGGAGATGCAGAAGATTTTCTCTGCGGAAGGAGTGGAGACCGAGGTCATACAGCTTGGCAATCAGCCCATACGGGACTGCATTCAGTGCGGTTATTGCGGGACGCACGATGCCTGCGTGTTTCGGGATGACGCGGTGAATCAATTCACGGCGCTCGCCAAAGAGGCCGATGGTTTTGTCTTTGCGACACC
>ERZ773014.1793-NODE-1793-length-13146-cov-19.616225_pt1 | contig 13146 bp, 15 predicted proteins | sample MGYA00580841_ERZ773014 | MGnify/ENA primary metagenome ERZ773014 (study PRJEB29015, sample SAMEA2737989) | human oral metagenome | biome: human oral; feature: human-associated habitat; material: dental | place: China | collected 2067 ...
AGGAGTATGCGGCACGCGGCACGTACATCTTCCCGCCGCGCCCGTCCATGCGCCTCATCACGAACATCTTTGAATATTGCTCCAAGAACGTCCCGAACTGGAACACCATCTCCATCTCGGGCTACCACATTCGCGAGGCCGGTTCCACGGCATCGCAGGAAATTGCATTCACCATTGCGGACGGCATTGCCTACGTCGAGGCCGCCATCAAGGCAGGGCTCAGCGTCGACGATTTCGCGGGACGCCTCTCCTTCTTCTGGAACGCACACAACAACGTGCTCGAGGAGGTTGCGAAGTTCCGCGCGTCCCGCCGCATCTGGGCAAAGGTCATGAAGGAACGCTTCAAGGCAGAAAAGCCGAAGTCCATGATGCTCCGCGTCCACACGCAGACGGCAGGCTCCATGCTCACCGCACAGCAGCCGAACAACAACATCGTCCGCGTCGCACTCCAGACGGCAGCAGCCGTTATGGGCGGCACGCAGTCGCTCCACACGAACTCCCGCGACGAGGCGCTCGCGCTTCCGACGGAGGACTCGGTCATGGTCGCACTCCGTACGCAGCAGATCGTTGCGTACGAGAGCGGGCTCGCCGATGTCATTGACCCGCTCGCGGGCTCCTACTACGTCGAGGCGATGACCAACCGCATCGAGAAAGAGGCTTGGGAGTACATCAAGAAGATTGACGATCTCGGCGGCGCCGTCGCGGCGATCGAGAAGGGCTACATCCAGAAGGAGATTCAGGACAGTGCCTACAAGTGGCAGATGGACGTCGAGTCCGGTGCCCGCGTCATCGTCGGTGTCAACAAGTTCCAGGTGGAGGAAGAGGCGCCGAAGAACCTGCTCCGCGTCGACGCATCCGTCGGCGAGAAGCAGAAGGCAAAGGTCGAGGCGATGAAGGCGAAGCGCGACAATGCTGCTGTTCAGGCGGCTCTCGCAGACCTCAAGAAGGCGTGCAGCGACGAGAACGAGAACCTCATGCCGCACATCCTCGCAGCGGTCAAGACCTACGCGACGCTCGGCGAGATCTGCGGCGTCATGCGCGAGGTCTTCGGCGAGTACGAGGCACACGTCAATCTGTAAGCGTCGGTGCTTTTGCGGATCAGTGTTTGGTGAATGCAAGGGGGTGTGCCGCGCGCGTAAGCGGCGGCAGCCCCGTTCAGGAGGAATATAAAAATGGCAGAGAAAATCAGAGTGCTCGTTGCAAAGCCGGGTCTGGACGGTCATGACCGCGGTGCGAAGGTTGTTGCCCGCGCCCTGCGCGATGCGGGATTCGAGGTCGTCTATACCGGTCTTCGTCAGACCCCCGAGGAGATTGCGGAGGCAGCTCTGCAGGAGGACGTGAACGTCGTTGCGATGAGCATTCTCTCGGGTGCGCATCCGCATCTCTTCCCGAAGGTGGTCAATCTCCTGCGCGAGAAAGGCATGGACGACGTGCTCGTCATCGGCGGGGGCGTCATCCCCGAGGGCGACATCCCCGCACTCAAGGATGCGGGGGTTGCCGCAGTATTTACCCCCGGCACACCGACCGGCGAAGTGGTTGACTTCATCAAGGAACACGTAGCGTAACAAACACTGTTGAAAGGATGGATGACAGACAGAAAATCGTTTCGTCTGTCATCCATTCCATTGTTCCGATAAAGTCACTGCGCGAAGGAGGTGGGCGCATGGATATAGCAGCCGAAGTGCTGAAGGGCAACCGCCTCGCGCTCTCGCGCGCCATCACGGCGATCGAGAACGAGCGTGAGACAGCGACCGACATCATGAAAGCGCTCTATCCGCATACGGGACATGCCTATGTTCTGGGCATTACCGGCCCTCCGGGTGCGGGCAAAAGCACCATGACGGATAAGATTGCCAAGGAATACCGCAGGCGCGGGAAAACCGTCGGCATCATCGCCGTCGATCCCACGAGTCCCTTTTCCGGCGGTGCCATTCTGGGCGACCGCATCCGTATGAACGACTTGACGCTTGATGAGGGTGTCTTTATCCGCAGCATGGGAACGCGCGGCAGCCTTGGCGGTCTCTCGCACAAAACGGCGGACGCGGTAAAGGTCATGGATGCATTCGGCAAGGATATCATCTTTGTCGAGACCGTTGGCGTCGGGCAGTCCGAGGTGGATATCGTGCGGGCGGCGGACACCACAATGGTCGTGCTGATCCCCGGTATGGGCGACGACATCCAGGCGATCAAGGCGGGCATCTTGGAGATCGGTGACGTGTTCGCCATCAACAAGTCCGATCTTGACGGTGCGGATAAGCTTGTCCGTGAGATCAACATGATGCTGGATCTGGATGACCATATGTCCGACTGGCGACCGCCGATCCGTAAGGTTGTCGCGAATCGCGGCGAAGGGATCACGGAGCTGGTCGACACCGTAGAGGAACACCGTGCCCATATCGAGGGCAATGGCGTTCTTGCCGCGCGGCGCACGCGCCGCACACGCGATGAGATGTTGGACATCCTGCACGCAGGTGTTCGGCGCAACATCGAACGCCGCATCGTCGACACGGGCAGACTCGATGACTATGTGGCGCAAATCAAGGCGCATGAGACCGACCCCTACACCGTAGTGGGCGATGTCATGGCCGAAATGTTATCTTAACAGTGGAAATTGACAGCAATTTCCCAAGGAGGAAGTACCTATGTTCAAGGTTCTGGCAGTAGATCACATCGGCATTGCCGTGAAGGATCTCGAAGAGGGGAAGAATTTCTGGTCGGACGTGATCGGCATTCCCTGCACGGCTGAGGAGACGGTCGCCGAGCAGAAGGTTACAACGACATTCCACCCGACCCCGAACAAGAGCGAGATCGAGCTGCTCATCGGCACGGCGGACGACAGCCCGATCACGAAATACATCGAGAAGAAGGGCGAGGGCATCCAGCACATTGCTCTGCGCGTTGACAACATCGAGAATGCGATCGCCGACCTCATGGCAAAGGGCGTCCGGATGATCGACGAGAAGCCGCGCATCGGCGCGGGCGGCGCAAAGATCGCGTTCCTGCATCCGAAGTCGACGAAGGGGGTTCTCCTCGAGATCTGCGAGCATGAGGATCGCTGAGAAGCGACCCGCCATACTTGACGCATATTCCCTGCGGAGCATTCGGTTTCGCAGGCAGATTACAGGAGGGATATGATGTCCACAGTCCAGGAAAAAATTGAGCTCATGCTGGAGAAGAAAGAGCATCTCATGCAGGGCGGCGGCGCAAAGAGCATCGAGAAGCAGCACAGCAAGGGCAAGCTCACCGCGCGTGAGCGCCTGAACCTGCTCTTCGATGAGGACACCTTCATCGAGCTGGATATGTTCGTTCGTCATCGTTGTACCAACTTTGGTCAGGATAAGAAGGATCTGCCCGGCGAGGGTGTTGTGACGGGATACGGCACGATCAACGGCCGCCTCGTCTACGCGTTCGCGCAGGACTTCACGGTTGAGGGCGGCTCGCTCGGCGAGAAGCACGCACACAAGATCTGGAAGGTCATGGACCTCGCCATGAAGATGGGCGCACCCTGCATCGGTATCAACGATTCGGGCGGCGCGCGCATCCAGGAGGCAGTCGACGCACTTTCGGGCTACGGCGGCATCTTCTACCGCAACACGAAGTCCTCGGGTGTCATCCCGCAGATCTCCGTCATCATGGGACCCTGTGCGGGCGGCGCGGTTTACAGCCCTGCGCTCACGGACTTCATCTTCATGGTGAAGAACACAAGCCAGATGTTCATCACCGGTCCTGCGGTTATCAAATCTGTCACGGCGGAGGAGGTTACGGCGGAGCAGCTCGGCGGTGCGATGACGCACAACAGCCGTTCCGGCGTTGCGCATTTTGCGGCGGAGAACGATCAGGACTGCATTGACCAGATCCGCTATCTGCTCTCCTTCCTTCCGAGCAACAACATGGAGGAGACTCCGCGCGTCGAGACGGGCGATGACCCGAACCGCCAGGAGGAGAGCCTCAATACGCTCATCCCCGACAACCCGAATGCGCCGTACGATATGAAGGATGTCATCCGCGCGCTCGTCGACAACGGCGAGTTCTACGAGGTGCACCAGCATTTCGCGACGAACATCATCTGCTGCTTCGCGCGCTTTGATGGTCGCACGGTCGGCATCATCGCGAACGAGCCGAACGTCATGGCAGGCTGCCTTGATGTCGACGCGTCCAACAAGTCGGCGCGCTTCATTCGCTTCTGCGATGCGTTCAACATTCCGCTTGTCAATCTCGTTGACGTACCGGGCTTCCTGCCGGGTGTCGATCAGGAGTACAGCGGCATCATCCGTCACGGCGCAAAGATGCTCTATGCATACAGTGAGGCGACGGTGCCGAAGGTCACGGTCATCACGCGCAAGGCGTACGGCGGCTCCTACATCGCAATGTGCAACCGCGAGCTCGGTGCAGATCAGGTCATGGCGTGGCCGACGTCTGAGATCGCCGTCATGGGACCTGCGGGCGCTGCCAACATCATTTTCCGCAAGGATCCGGACAAGGATGCACGCACGGCGGAGTACATCGAGGAGTTCGCAACCCCGTACAAGGCGGCAGAACGCGGCTACATCGACATGGTCATTACGCCGAGCGAGACACGCCCCTACATCATCACGGCGCTGAACGCGCTCTCGAGCAAGCGTGAGGACAACCCGGCGAAGAAGCACGGGAACATTCCGCTCTAAGCTAGGAGGTAGTATATGGCTGCAAACAAAGTGGCGCCGGAGATCGTCGCCGCCATCACCGCTGCCGTTCAGTCGGTAATGGGGAGCAAGGTTGTCGCCGTGCGTATCAAACCCGCAGAGGTCTGGACGCTTGCCAACCGCAGTAAGCTTTGAGGTAATCCTGCACCCGCAGGAATCCTGTCATTAGGGAATATAAATGTTGGAGGAATAACACATGAAGAAGTTCAACATCACTGTCAACGGTACTGCTTATGAGGTTGAGGTCGAGGAGGTACGCGCAGGCGGCGCTGCTGCTCCTGCTGCCGCTCCGCGCGCTGCTGCACCGGCACCCGCTCCCGCTGCTGCTCCGGCTGCACCGGCAGCAGCTCCTGCGGCACCGGCAAAGACGGCGGGCGCAGGCGAGCAGTCCGTGGACGCTCCGATGCCGGGCAAGATCATCGAGGTCAAGGTCTCGGTCGGTCAGGCTGTCAAGGCGGGCGACACGCTCCTCATCCTCGAGGCGATGAAGATGCAGAACGAGATTGCTGCTCCTGCAGACGGCACGGTCAAGGCGATCAACGTCAGCGCAGGCCAGTCGGTCAAGGTGCGCGAGTCCATGGTCATCCTCGGCTAATCTTTCGCCACATTATATGGGGAGTCCCGCAAGGGACTCCTTTTTCTTTTGCCTCTGATTGCACGGAAAATCGTTCTTTGTTATAATAATAGCGTTGTATACAGGAAAGGGGAGAGAGGTGACGGGATGATACGGCTGATCTTTTCGGATATGGACGGCACGCTGCTCGATGAAAACGGCAACCTGCCCGCAGGCTTCGGCGCGATGTACGCGCGCCTGAAGGAGCGTGGCATTCGCTTTGCGCCCGCCTCGGGACGGCAGTATGCTTCGCTCGTGCAGACCTTTGCGCTGTGGCAGGACGAGCTGATCTTCGTTGCGGAGAACGGGACGCTCGTGATGGAACGTGGCAGGGAACTTTTCTCAACGCCCGTCGACCGCGCACTTGCGCTGCGTGTCATGGAGGCGGGCGAGGAGATTGCGGGCGTACACGCCGTCTTCTGTGGGAAGCACTATGGCTACCTTTACGAGGCAGACAATACGCCCGACTTTCGCGCGGAACTTGCGAAATACGTCTCGAAGTCAATGGTGGTGGCGAACTTTGCCGCTGTGGACGATGTGCCGATCAAGATGGCGTTCTGCGACCCGACGATGCGCGCGGAGACGAGCATCCTGCCCGTCCTGCAGACGTTTTCGGATCGCCTGCAGGTCACGCTCTCGAGTGCGGAGTGGGTGGATGTCTACAGCAAGGGTGTGAGCAAGGGCGTCGCTGCACGGCAGATACAGGAGCGCCTCGGTCTCTCGCCCGATGAGTGCGCCGCCTTCGGTGACTACGGGAACGATCTGGAGCTTATGGATGCCGTGACGTACAGCTTTGCGATGGAGAATGCCATCCCTGCGGTACAGGAGCGCGCGCGTTATCGTGCGCCGAGCAACCGCGAGAACGGTGTTATGACGATCTGCGAGCGTATTCTCGCGGGCGAATTTGACTGAGGTACACAATGCGCTTTGACTATCATATGCACCTAGAGTATGGCTCCTATGACGAGGACTATGCCGAGGGATTCTTCCGCGCGGCGGCGGAGCGCGGCGTTTATGAGATCGGTTTTTCCGAGCATTCGCACACCTTCCCGGAGTTTGAGCAGCTCTACTACGACGATCTCATCCTGGACGACAGCTTTGTCGGCATCTTTCAGCGCACATGGCTGAAGACGAACAAGTTCAAGTACACGCTTGACGAATACTTTGCATTCATTGAAAAACTGCAAAAAAAGCACAAGGTGCTTGCGGGCATCGAGGTCTGCAACTTCCAAAATCAGGAGGCGGTCGGCGAGATCCTCCGTGCCCATCCGTTTGACTACGTCATCGGCTCGGTGCACTTCCTGCGCGGCTGGGCGTACGATACGGGCGCAATCAAAGCCGAGTGGGACAACCATCCGCTTGCGGACATTTACGAATGGTATACCGAGGAAGTGGAAAAACTCGCAGCATCGGGGCTTTACGATGCCCTCGGGCATCCGTTTAACATCCGTCTTTACAAACATTTTCCGGACTTTGACGTGACGCCGTATCTCACGCGCGTTGCGCGTGCAATGAAGGCGGCGGACATGATCGTCGATCTCAACACGGGGACGTACTACCGCTATCCTGTGGAGGAGTTCTCGCCGTATCCGGACTTTATGCGTATGGCGCGGGAATACGATCTGCCGATCATCACGACCTCGGACGCGCACAAGCCGGAAGACTGCGCCCGCTATAACGAGGAGGCGGTGCAGTACGCACGCTCCTTTGGATTCACCGAGCAGATCCATTTTACGGGTGCACGCGGGAGAGAGCGCGTCGCACTTGTGTAGGAAAGCCGCTGTGAGACACTGTTACCCTGAGAGAGGAGAGCATGAGATGAGCACAACGATACGCCGCAGCACAGGGCTGCTGCTGACCTTCCTGTTCTTGCTTGCCGTAAGTCCCGCCGCACTCGCTGCGGATGCGCGAGCGTGGACGTGGCTGAGTTCGGGCGAGAAGTATTCCAAATACTATGCTCCTGCTTCTGTGCACGTCGTGCAGCGCGTGACACCGCCGGGGCAGACGCAGTCCGTGGCGACGGAGATCACGGGGGAGATCAAGACCTCGTTCAGCTACGAGGGAGCAGAGGAGACGATCCGCAACTACAAGATCGGTCACGTCATCAGTGACCCCGCGCAGCTTTCCTATGCCGTCGCGCAGGTACGCGTCGTCCCGCAGAGCCGCATCGTGCAGTACCTCAGCGAGACGTTCTACGATGAGGCGGGCAATGTCCTCTGGTCAAAGGGCGAGGGCAAGGAAAAAGAGATGAACTCCCAGCAGTTCGACGAGGAGTTCTACGCCGCGATTGTCGACATGGTCTTCCACCAGGGCGAGATGGCACGCCTGCATGCAGACGACCGCTGGATCGTCCTCTGGACGGACGAAAGCCCGACGGGAGTGAAGACGCAGGTGACGGCGGACACATCGACCATGCGCCGCGTGGGGGATAACATCATCTTCTGGGCGTGGACGGAAGTGCGTGACGCGCAGGGCAAGGCGGTCGAGATCAAATTCGACAAGCGCGCGGTGAATCTTCCGCAGGGCACGGAGCGCATCATCACGGGGCAATACTGGTCGTCTGCAGGTGGATGGCAGCCGCTCGATGACGGCTATGAGGGCGCCTATCGCATGATTACGCGTGAGGCGCCCGAGGAGCGCGGCCTCATCCGCCTGCGCGCCTTTGCGGACGGCTACAGCACGTGGGTCAACCGCTATCGGATTCAGTAACTTTGCGTATGCGGAGTGGCGCCGCGCCTTCATAGGAAAGGGAACGGGGAACAATGCCGATTAAAATACCAAATAATTTGCCCGCGACGAACGTCCTTGAGGGGGAGAACGTCTTCGTCATGAATGCGGCGCGCGCGTACGGTCAGGACATCCGTCCGCTGCGCATCCTCATTCTGAACCTCATGCCCATCAAGGACGTGACCGAGACGCAGCTCCTGCGCCTCCTCGGCAACACGCCCCTGCAGGTGGAGGTGGACTTCATCTACACCGAGTCCTATATTCCGACGCATACCTCGCGCGACTACCTCACGGAGTTCTACGGTACATTCGCCGAGGTGCGGCATAAGAAATACGATGGCTTCATCATCACGGGCGCGCCCGTGGAGCAGCTGCCGTTCGAGCGCGTCGCGTACTGGGACGAGGTTGCCGAGATCATGCAGTGGAGCCGCAAACATGCCTACTCCACCTTTCATATCTGCTGGGGGGCACAGGCGGGGCTCTACTACCACTACGGCATCCCGAAGTATTGGACAGAGAGGAAGATCTTCGGCGTTTTCGAGCATTGCCTCTCGGTACAGCATGAGCCGCTGCTGCGCGGCTTTGACGACATCTTCTATGTACCTCATTCGCGCCATACGGAGACGCGGCGTGAGGACATCGTACGCGTACCCGAACTGACGGTTCTCGCGGAGGGCGATGCGGGGGTCTACATCATCGCAAATTTGCGCCGCCGTCAATTCTTTATCACAGGACACGCCGAGTACGACCCCATGACGCTTAAGGCGGAGTACGACCGTGATCTGGCGGCGGGACTCGACCCCGACATCCCGTGCAACTACTATCCCGAGGACAACCCGAACCGCGCGCCCATCGTGCGCTGGCGCAGCGTCGCTCACCTCCTCTTTGCGAACTGGCTGAACTACTACGTCTACCAGGGCACGCCGTACGAGCTCGACAGCCTCGACAATGCGGACGACTGGGAATACCACTCCGGACTTTGAGCCTCGTCCATGTTCAGTAAAAATTCATTTTTTTGGTCTAGCATAGAGAGGAACTGATAACTTTTATTTGATGGGAGCGATGATAGGTGCAAAAAAAATGGGGGGCGGCGCTCCTTCTCTGCGGCGTCCTGCTGATGGGTGCACGCCCAACCTCTGCCGCCGAGGAGATTCCGAAGCACGTCTATGAATGGGTGCAGTCAACGGCACGGCAGGGATATTACTTTAATAAGGAGCAGATTCAGTATGCGGTGGATGCACACGGCTACATCGATCTCACGAAGATCGTTGTTCCGACGCTCCGCATCTACGACAATATCCAGATTCAGGATGTTGTCTCAAAGCGTCGTTGGCGGATGCTGCCGCTCGACGGCTACAGCGACCTCTCGGGCGCAGCGGAGTATCTGATGATTGACCTTGCTGCGGGCGTTGTGCACATCACGGTGCATGAGGATCTGGACAGCGGATGGGGCACACTCTCGCGCGAGGAGAATGCGAAGGAGATCACCCTTGCCGCACTTTCGGAGAAGGATGTCGAGAAGAAGTTCTTCGATGCCATCATCCACTACGCCGCTGCAAATCAGGATGCTCTCATTCATCGTTCGCGCGGTATACTTAGCGACGCGGATCGCAGGGCACTCGAGGAAAAGAACCATCCGGAGCTCCAACAGAGCGACAACACCCATGATAAGAACGCAAAGAAAGACAAGAAAGAAAAGAAAAAGAAGAAAGAATAGCAAAGATACTGCCGCCCGCACTGTGTGGGCGGCAGTTCTTTTTTGTAGCTTTTTCCGTGAAAACAAGGTATAATGGTACTAGGAACTACCAGCAAAGGAAGGGACATCGCATGACAGATAAGGAATGGATGCAGCTTGAACTGAACCGCATGGTAAAAGCTGAGGGTGGCAAGGTCAGCGTCGAACGCATGACCGAGATCGTGTCGGAGCTCAGCCGGCGACTGCGTGAGAATCCGAATCTGCCGCGTGAGGTGAATACGCTCACCGCGGACGAGCTGATCGCGCGCGCACGCAAGAAAAAGGGGGAGGAGCGCTACCGCATCATCAAGCGCGTCCTGCGCATGGAGCCGGACAATATCACGGCAGCGTGCATGCAGATCGAGTATCTCGCCAAGAATGCCGATGACCGCATCCACCACTACGAGGATCTGACGCGCAAGGCGACAGCACGGCTCCAAGCAGAGGGCGTATTCTCCGAGGAGAACATCGGCAAGTTCTGGCAGCTGCCGGCAACGAAGCCCTATATGTTCCTGCGCCTGTCCTATCTCGAATCACTCATCGGGGCACGCAAGCTGCGCCTTGCGGCAAAGGAGTGCGTGGAGATGCTCCGCCTGTCCGAGCTCGATGCACTCGGACGCCGCTATCAGCTCATGTTCATCTATTCGGCAATCGAGGAGGGCGATGCGGCAATCGCACTGTATCAGCGCTACGAGGAGGGCGTGGCAATGATGTATCTGCCGCTTGCGATGCTCTTCTATCGCCTTGGCAAGATGAAGATGGCGCGCAACTTCCTGCATGAGCTCGCAGCGGTCAACAACGACACAAAGGCGTTCTTCGAGCGTGGGGTGCGGGGGGATCTTCCCACGCGCGCACCCGGACGCCATGCCGGCTCCTTTGCCATCGGTACAATGGAGGAGTTCGGGGAGGCGGTGACGGACAACGAATTTGCCTTTGTCGGCATGGAGGCCTTCTTCGCATGGGGGCTCAGCGAACTGTGTGGTGCGCAGGAGAGTGAAAATAGCGGCAGCGTCACTTGAATGGCGCATGCATCTTCTCCTGCCCGTAAGGAATGTCGGGGGGCATCCCCACGGGATTCGTGACACCGGAAGTTCTCGTGAGAAGGGGGAAACGAGATACATCCGGAAGATTCGCCGCACCACTCGATTTTCAAGGAATCGCTGATAAAATAGACCTTCCGATTGGCGTAGCTTTTTCCGTTCGATTGAGGAGGCAAACCGGACACAGAGTGGGGCTCTGTGGAGGATCGAGGGCAAAAAGCGGGAAAAAGATGTGCTAAGATGGCGGTGCTGAATTTATCAGTGCTTCCGCAAAACGCATATGGCACAGCAGTGATCGGTATCCTTGCGGGGAGCGGGGGGATTGCTCCGGGGTCATAGGAATGGGGACATATGCTCCGCAGGCTGAGCGGGGCAGATATGGAGGGGACAAATGGGACTCTTTGACGGATTCCGAGGCGGTGAAAAGACCACCGTAATGGGAATCAAAGATGCGATCAAGGAAGAACTGGATCGCAATGACATGAACTATGAGATCAGTGATGAGAGTGAGGAAGACCGTCAGGAAACGTACTTCTATATGAGGAATGAACTCGAGAATGATGAGGCCGTCACGGTGGTCATCGTCGTGCGCGAGTTGTACGATCAGGTGGATGATGCCGACGGTTTCATCAAGATCAAACTCTACGATATCGCCTACCTCGAGGAGTCCGACCTGCGCGCCGAGCTCCTCGCAAAGATCAACGCGTGGAATGCCGAGTTCCGCTATGTGAAGCTCTGCCTTGACCGCGATCAGGACGTCGTCATCGACATCGACTTGCCGCTTGACCTCCACAGGGGGGAGTTCCAGCCGGACAGCGTCATGGCGATGATGGCGGTCGGCATGCGCGTCGTGGAGAACATCTATGACGATCTGATGAACCTGTGCACGCGGGGACATCAGCCCCGTGCGCAGGAATAAACGGAGCGGATTCCGAAATACGCATCTTGAATGGAGGATCCCATGGGACTTTTTGACGGCTTCAGCGGAAGCGAAGAAGGGCTCAAGAACAGCGCGTTCGAAGCAATCAAGACGGAACTTGACAAACAGAACATGAAATACGGCGTGGATGTGACGGAGGACGGCGAGGATCAGATCATCCGTATGCGTCAGCAGCTTGACAACGGTAGTGTTGTCAGCATCGCGATTGTCATCACCGAGAATGGTGACACGAACGATTTCATCAAGATCAAGTACTTTGGTCTGGTGCGCCTCGATGAGAACTCGGATGAAAAGGTATTCCACGAAAAACTCAACGAGTGGAACAGCCAGTACCGCTATGTGAAATTCGTTGTCGATGACGAGCGTGATGTCGTCGTCGACATTGACCTGCCGCTCGACCTGCACGTCGGCGTCTTTCAGGCGGACAGCTTCATGGCGATGGTCGGCGTCGGACTGCAGGTGCTTGAGGAGGTATACCCCGAGCTGATGAAGCTGCGCTGGGCATAGAGTTATGGGGATGAGAAAGGGGCTGTTGCACGAAGTCGTTTTGACTCCGTACAACAGCCTCTGTTCGTGTTAGCGCTCCAATATATTCAGCTTCTCTTCGTATGGTCGATCTGCGGCACCTTCAGCCCTTTGCGCAGATAGCTCTGCTGGAGCTGATAGATACTCTGGACAAGGCGCTCGCGCTCGCGGTTGGAGAGTGCGTCGCCGAAAGAAACCCCGATATGATACGTCATTCCGAGATTCGTCTCGATCGGCGTCGCCCTGCGTATCGTACCCTCGGTCTCGAGCGTTCCGATGTGCGGCAGATCCGGCACACGCACCGCGAGAGGGGCGTCCATCAGCAGCGGTTCATCGTGCACAAAGCACAGCCCGCCGCCGCTGATATCGATGAGAGCGACCTCACGGTAATTCTTTAGACTCCCGTGATCGCCCGGCAGCTTCACCTCGATCGACATCGGGATGGGCACGCGGACGAAGTCGCGCAGCTGGATACGCTCCGCGCTCTCGGGCAGATCGAGATACCAGATCGTATCCGGCAGCTGTGAGGCAGCGCGGTAGGGAACGGCGAAGTGATAGACACAGCCGGGACCCGTCAGATGGCATTGAAAGACCTGCCCGACCTCCGGCGTATTGACGAATTTGCCGATGGGGATGTCGAGACGCACCGTCAGTGCACCCGTAGGATGTCCTGCCGTCTGTTCCTCCTCACTGAGCTCGAGCGTACCGTAGTAGTCGATCTCAAGTTCCTTCTCGATGATGTGAATGGCGGAACCGTGCCGCAGGAGCGCGGCAAGTTTGTCTCCCTCAAGCGTCATGACATCATACCCTTTCTCTCTGCTCCCTTTTTTTCTAAGGAATCGCTGATAAAATGAAGTCTGTCAGATTGGTGTAGATTTTTTGTC
>ERZ773014.1795-NODE-1795-length-13135-cov-2.578670_pt1 | contig 13135 bp, 8 predicted proteins | sample MGYA00580841_ERZ773014 | MGnify/ENA primary metagenome ERZ773014 (study PRJEB29015, sample SAMEA2737989) | human oral metagenome | biome: human oral; feature: human-associated habitat; material: dental | place: China | collected 2067 ...
TCTTTGCATCTTCATTATCTGCACCTTCAAAACTTTTAAAGTTTTTATACTTTTTCATAAAAAGCTTTGGAGAAGCCTGTCTGAATCCATATATTGACTGCTTTACATCTCCTACCATAAAGATATTGTTCTTCTCTATCGCCATCACTATAGCTTCCTGTAAATAATTGGAGTCCTGATATTCATCAATATAAATTTCACTGAACTCTTTTTTATAGGCCTCTGCAACTTCAGTCGAATTCTTGTTTTCATCCAACAGTATGCCAAGTGCCAGATGTTCTATATCGGAAAAGTCTACCAGATTTTTATCTCTCTTTTTTTCATTAAAGAGAGATATATACTTCTTTGTCAAATCTACAACAGCTCTAATCTTTGCCTTTTCACTTTTCTCTTCCAAAGAAACTCTGTCTTTGTCAAAGTCATAATCCTTTGCCAGCTTTAAAATGTTTTCTTTATATTTATCTCTGATTGCCTTAGCCCTATCTTTTAAATCTGTATTACCTCCTCTTACCGCCTTTAACTTACCGAAACTTATCAGGTTTAACTTTCTTGACAGTTCAAATATGTCCTTTGACTTTTTTATATTGCAGATACTTGACCGTTCCTCCAAAACAGTGTCAAGGTAGTTTGCAGGTCCATCTTCCATATTACATATATCAATCATCTCATCAATATCCTGTAAAATAGAATCCACACTTTTTATTATCTGAACATATATATATTCCTGCCATTTATCACTGCTTTCATTCAATGAATCAAGCCACTCCAAAGGCCAAGGCTTACTGACGGCAAATCTGTATAGCTTTTCAACAAACTCTGAGATACTTTTATCACCCTTGCTGTTTGCAAATGCATCACTAAGCTCCATAAAGTCTTTACTTGCAGCTTCATATTCACTTTCCAACAGCTCGTCCATAGTATCCGCCTTTAAAAGCGATATTTCACCCTCATCCGCCACACTGAAGGCAGGATCTATATCAATCTTGTCAATATTCTCTCTTATTATTGAAAGACAAAAGCTGTCTGTTGTCATTATCCTCGCAGAAGCTAAAAGTACGGACTGCTCCTTCAGTCTCTTAAATTCCTTAGTGTCTTTTTCATGCTTTTCCATCTCCTTTAATAAAGCATTATAGATTTTTTCTTTCATAGATGCGGCGGCTGCCCTTGTAAAAGTCATTACCAAAAGTGTATCCACATCTATAGGGTTTTCATTATCCGTTATCTTTTTTATTATTCTTTCTACAAGTACCGCTGTCTTTCCGCTTCCGGCTGCGGCAGATACCAATATACTTCCTTTTTTTATATCAATTGCCGCCTGTTGTGCCTTTGTCCACATGCTCATTTTTCTCCATCATTTCCCAAATATCATCATCTTTGATTTTTACCAAGTTATTGTATATAAAACCTTCTATTCCCTCATCAAATCCGCATATTGCACTATATGGGCAATATTCACAGCTTGACCTTCCTCCTCTTAAAGAAGGTGTGATACTGATTTCACCGCCTAGGATATTTTCAGCGGTATTCTTTGCCTTTTGTCTTACATACTTTCTAAGCAGGTTTATCCTGTCCGTACTTGCTACACTTGAAGTTTTTGAAATACTTCCATCCTTTTTTAACAACACCGGTATGACATCACTGCCTGTTTCAATACTTTTATCCAGATGCTTTATTATATTCAGGTCTGTATTGACTATACCCATAGGCTTCAGTTTACTTAAAAAGGCGTTTTCTTTCTTTGCCTCATCTCTTGTAAGAAAAGGTTCGTCTATATGGTAGTAAAAAAATGCTGCAGGAAGAACTTCTTTACCTTCTTTTGTGAGTTGCTCCATCACCGCATCCAAATATATTACAAGTTGTAATGCCCTTCCATAAAAAGGCATGTCAAGCTCCCATTTCATATTTCCTGTCTTATAGTCAATTATCTTTACCAAGGTGGCATCTTCATCAACATATGTATCTACTCTGTCTATCTTTCCTCTAAGATACATCTTTGCATTATTTTTCAGTTCAATATTTAAAGCTTCAAGATTATCACTTTCACCGAAACTTTTTTCAAAATATTTCGGCTCAAAGTTGCCTGCTGCAAGCTGTTTTGAAAGTACAAGCATTGTAAGCTTTGTCATTCTGACAATCTTTTCAAGCTGATACTTTGATTTATTACTCTCTTTGAATATACTGTTTTTTTCAGAAGCCATATTTTCACTTACAGCCTCATCTACAAGTGCGAATAATGCAGATTCATCCATCTCGGCAATCTTTTTATCTCTTGATTTTGCATATCTGAAACATTTTTCAAGCATATCATGTACAAGTGTACCTATATCGGATGCTTTAAACGAATGTATCTGCCTTTCCTCCACTCCAAGTCCATATCTTATAAAGTGTTCAAAAGGACAGGCATTGTAATTTTCAAGTCTTGTCACGCTTACACGAAGTTCATCACCAAACAGCTCTCTTGCCGCACTCTCACCTATTTTGCTGTCCTTGTATACATACATTGCAGCCGATATAAGTCTTTTTATAAACTCCTTATCAAAAAAAGTCGCAATATATCTTATAAAGTCCTCATCTATAACTTCCTTTGCACGAAGCTTTCTTAGGTTTTCACTCAGATATTCCTTTGCTTCAAACCTTGAATATATCTTAGCCTCTTTTCTGTTTTTTATTTCTATATTCACAAATATTGACTTTATCATATTTATAAGTATTGACTGACGCAGTGACTTGCCCTCAAAATCCATACCCGTAAAGCTTACAAACAGCTTATCGGACGGCTTTGTAAGCACCTGATACAGATAAAATCTGCCTGTATACAGATCTTCTCTGACGGTATCAGACAGATTAAAGCCCAATGACTTTAACTTTCTTTTTTCCCTGTCATTTATAAGTCCGCCTGATTCCTTAACTGTCGGCAGACTTCCGTCATTTGCACCACATACAAATAATGCCTTTATACTGCCCAGTCTGGTTCTTTTCAAATCACCTATAACCACCCTGTCCACTCTGTCAGGTATCATTCCAAGCTTTATCTCTTCAAAGCCTGTATAAAGGAGGTCACTAAGCTCTTTTTTAGTCAGGCTTTCACCTTCAAGTACAAGCTCCAATCTGTCAAACAGGCTGATAACCTCATCAAATATCCCTTCATACTCTCTTGCCCTTTTAAAATCATTCCTTGCTTCAAGCTCCGGTTTTATATTTTGAAGCTTTTCTTCTATATTTTCTTTTTCAAATATCTCTCTTAAGGCTGACAGTGCATCCTTTATATTTATCTTACTCTTACTTATAGCTGCATAAAGAGTATCCAACTTGCTAAGAGCAAAGTCCTTGAACTCATTTATATCTTTCAGTTCATCTTCACCAAAACTCCTTGGCAGATATGTAAATTCGGAATGTAATCTTTTATATCCTTTTATACCAGTTTCAAGCAGGTAGTTGTCAAGCAGTGATACAAGTCTTTTATCAAATCGAAGAAGTCCAAGTCGTAAAAATCTGTTTAATGCATCATATGAAAAGTTCTCGCTTATAACAGCAATAAAGGCATTGATAAACTCTACAAGCTCATTGTTGTCCACTTCCATCTTCTCATCAAGATAGTATGGAATCTCAAGTTGATGAAATCTGTTTATCAGTGCATCAGACACATCCTCAAGGTCCCCATAAATTATTGCAATATCCCTATACCTGTAGCCTTTATCCTTTACAAGGCTAAGTATCTTATTAGCTGTAAAATCTATTTCATCTAAAGGATTCATACAGTAATTTATCTCAATATCTGATACCTCTTTTGACTTTTTCCCGTCATATCTTAAAAAATGTTCTTCAAAAAATGCAAGGTCATTTGAGTTCTTAAACCTGTATACACTGCCTGTATTCAGGTTTATATCCGGCAATCTTTTTATACTTCCCTTCTTTGCCATCTCATTTATCTGTAAAATCATCTTACTGCTGACAAAAAAAAGATCACTTTCTGAAAGTCTGCTGTCAGGATCAACCCCTCTCCCCAGAGTTATACTGAATCTGATCTCATCCGCCACCTTCATAAGATTTGAAACAATTCTGTTTTGAATAGGTGTAAAACCGGTATAACCGTCAAATAAGATAATACTGTTCCTTAACAATTCGCTGTTTACTATATTTTCATTCAAGATATCAAGTATCTGCTCATTTGTGAAATATTTTCCTGCAATATAGTCTTCTAAATTCTCTTTCACTAATTGCTTACTTAAGATAAGTAAACGCTGATTTAATTCTGCCATCGTTTCATCTTTACCAAGTGGTGTTGTAACTCTAGCATAGATATCTCCTGCATCCATGGCTTTTGTCATCTGGATGAGACTTACACCAGTTTCTGTTTCACCACCCATAACCGCATGATGGATTGGTGCACCTCCACGATACTTTGGTAAAAGTGATGGATGTACATTAATACAACCAAGACGTGGATATTCTAGAATGCGTACTGGTACAAATTGTCCATATGCACAAGTTAAGATTAACTCTGGTTCATATCGTAATACATCATCCACATGTTCCTTTAAGAGATCCGGTTGAATCACTGGAATCTGATATTGATCTGCTAAAGCATGTGTTGGTGTCATCTGGATGGTATGTTTTCTACCAACCGGTTTATCTGGTTGGGAAACAACAGCTACGACGTTATATCCTTCATCGATTAAGGTCTGTAATATACCGCTAGCAAATTCTGTTGTACCAAAAAATATAATTCGTGTCTGTTTCATCTCTCATACCTCCACCGTGATATTATACCCTACTTTTTTGGGGTTTTCATTGCATTTTACACTTCACTTTGATATAATCCTAATGCTAATAAGTGGACAGGAGGTGTACTCATGGCAAATATCAAGTCACAGAAGAAGCGCGCACTAACTAATCTGAAAAGACAGAATGCGAAGGCTGGACAGAAGAGCGAACTAAAGACAGCAATCAAGAAGGTTCTTTTAGCTGTAGAAGCTAAGGACGTTGAAGCTGCTACTGCTGCTTACAACACAGCAAATAAGTGCTTAGACAAGGCAGTTGTATCTCATATCAAGAATAACAACTATGCTGCTCGTCAGAAGTCAAGACTCGCTAAGGCTGTCAATTCCATTCAGAAATAAAAAACGTGGCTCTAGGAACCGCGTTTTTATTTTGCCTCTAACCAATATTTCTTTTGTTGCAATAATTCTTTACGATAGTCATCGTCATGTGGATACTTCGCTAAAACCCCATCAATAAAGGCTATCTGTCGATCACAATAGGAAAGATATTCTTTCCCCTTTTTTTGTTGGAGATAAACTCCACAGAGAATCTCATCATCACGATATGATTCATGATAATCTGTGGTAAAACTAATTGCGATATAATCAAAATCACGCTCTGTAATTAACTCTTCTTGATCAATCGTATAGTGATGATCACTAATCCATTTACGTAATAGCTCTGGTTTACGATTGACTTCTACAATCAGTTGTTTACATGTACGTAAACGTTTTTCCCCTGCAGCTTCTAGGATATCTTTTGCAGTATAGTAGCCCATACCTGCAATCACCACAACATCAACGTCTTGCGGTACATGGTCAAATCCATTGGACAAGATTGTTTCAATTTGGCCATCAAGGTTCTCCGCTTGGATATTGCGTTTAGCAATCTCTAATGGTCCCTTTGCAATATCACAAGCGTAGGCTTTTTGTACCTTTTTATGTTTGATTGCTAGGATAGGAAGAAAGGCATGGTCTGTACCAATATCTGCCAAGACCACGCCTTTGTTTATCATATCCGCAATTTTCTGGATACGTAAATTCATCTTACTTATCAAAGAAATCCTTTAATCTCTTTGAGCGTGATGGATGTTTCAATTTACGTAGTGCTTTTGCTTCAATCTGACGAATACGTTCACGTGTAACGTTGAATTCACGTCCTACTTCTTCCAGTGTACGTGTACGTCCATCATATAAACCAAAACGTAAGCGTAATACCTTTTCTTCACGTTCTGTTAGACCGCTAAGAACGCTATTGATTTCATCCTTCAATAACTGATTACTTGCGTATTGATCAGGACTGAGTGCTTCCTTATCTTCAATAAAGTCACCTAAGTGAGAATCATCCTCTTCACCAATTGGTGTTTCAAGTGATACAGGTTCTAAGGCAATCTTTTGGATTTCTCTTACCTTTTCAGGAGAGATACCTTCCATACGTTGGCTGATTTCTTCTGCTGAAGGATCACGTCCTAATTCCTGCACCAATTGACGCTGAACACGTGTTAACTTATTGATTGTTTCTACCATGTGTACTGGAATACGAATTGTTCTAGCTTGGTCTGCAATCGCACGTGTAATGGCCTGACGAATCCACCATGTAGCGTATGTAGAGAACTTGAACCCCTTAGTATAGTCGAACTTTTCAACTGCCTTTACAAGACCCATGTTACCTTCCTGGATTAGATCTAGGAATAACATACCTCTACCAACATATTTCTTAGCGATAGATACAACCAAACGTAAGTTACTGGAGATTAAGATATTTCTGGCTTCTTCATCACCCTCTTCAATACGTTTTGCAATCTCAGGTTCATCTTCTGGCTTTAAGAGTGGTACACGTCCAATTTCCTTTAAGTACATCTTAACAGGGTCATTTAACTGTACATTACCACCTGTAGAGAATGATGATAAGTCAAGTAGACTAGATAAAGGTTTTTCTTCATCATCGTCATCAAGATCAGGATCTTTATTGTCATCATCTTCATCTTCTACATCATCAACATCATCATCTAGTAAGTCTAGATCATCGTCATCTGTAGCGGTGAGTTCTTCAATATCCTCATCTTCAACAATCTGGATATTCTCTGTATTGAACCAATCCCAGAGTTCATCCATGTCATCATCAGACATATCTAAGTGCTCTAAGGATGCCATGACATCCTTCTGTGCGATGGAACCGTTCTTTTTCGCAATTTCCTTATAATCTTCTTTGAGTTCATCAAGGTTCTTTAATTCTTTTACCTTGCCTGAACGCTTGTATGTTTCAATTTCTTTTGTGTCTTTCTTGTCGTCTTTCACTTTTGTTTTTTTCTCTTTCACTTCTTTTGTCTTCTTTGGAGTTTTTTCTTCAGTCGCAACTCCCTTTGTCTTTTTGGAAGTTGCTTTTTCTACTACAACTTCCTCTTTTTCTTTCTTTGAAGCTTTCGTAGTTTTACTTGTTTCCTTCTTCATCGAGATACCTCCTCAGTTCTTGAATGCACTTTTGGTATTTTTCCATCAGTACCTTTTGACTTATATCGTTAAGACCGGCTTGTGAGAGTTGTTCGTAATACGCATCTCTCTCCTTCTGCAATGTTGTAATTTTTACCTTGCGAATGGCTCCTTTTAGGACCGCTTCGTCATAGTCGATATCATATGCAGGCATGGATACCAGTCTTGTTAGTAAATCCTTTACTTCTTGCTTATCCGTACGGTCAATTAAATGACTTGGATCAGCATCTTGAAATGTATGTAAACCATCAATAATTAACATTGCTAGTAACTTATGTGTCTTGTCATTGAGATACCCTAACTCCACTTCGAATGTATGGGCATGGGTAGCTGACTTCAACATCATCATCAATATTAAATCTTCCGCATCGAGTGAACCATCTGGAATTGTTAGTTTCTTCTGTACAGTTTGATTGATTGGTCGATTTACTGTTTGTGGCACATAGTCAACTGGCATATGTGTCATTTCCGCTAATTGTTGTGTAAAGTAGCGGCGATCTACTTCATCAGGTAATGTTGCAATATCTGCTTGTACCTTGCGAACCAATTCTTTTTTATCCGAGTAGTTATTTAGATTTGTCTGTGAAACTTGATACTCAATCACAAACTCCATCCAAGTAACTTCATCTTTGAGGACACTCTTTAAACCTTCTGCTCCCTGTTCACGTACAAGTTCATCTGGATCTTTTCCTGTCAGATTGCGAATGACCGATACATCGCAACCTGCATTTCTTGCCATATGTACTGCACGTAAAGTCGCAGCTTGTCCAGCGCGGTCACCATCATAACAAAACACAATCTTCGCAGCGATATTCTTTAACAGATGAATCTGTCTTTCTGTACAGGATGTACCAAGTGTACATACTGCATTGAAGATACCAGCTTTAGCAAAAGCAATCACATCTGTTACACCTTCACATACGTAAATCTTTCCTTCCTTACGAGCAACTGATTTTGCACGGTGATAGTTATATACAATATCACCTTTGGTAAAGATATCTGTTTCATTTGTATTGATATACTTGGAAGGATTGTTTAGATCTAGAATTCGTGCACTAAATCCAATCGGATTACCATATTGGTCATGAATCGGAAAAGTAATACGACCAGCAAAAGTATCATGGATACCAGATTCATTGATACGTATTAAGTTTGCACGATTCATATCCGCATCACTAAAGCCCTTAGCATGTAAAAAGTGATATAGCGCTGTCTGATTTGGGTTATAGCCAATCTGAAACTCACGAATTAAATCAGTAGTCATCCCACGCTTTTCAAGATACTTCTTTTCATTTGCGGCTTCAGGTGTATCAAGTTGATACATCATATACTGAATCGCCGCATTCATAACATTGTACAGTGCTTCTTTATGAGGATCCTTACTAGTTCTCTGCTCAATATCAACATCAACCTGTAAAGGATAGTTAATCAAAGAGGCAACTCTACCAACGGCTTCAGGGAATGTGATATTTTCGTAGTTTTGTACGAATGTATACACATTACCTCCATTACCGCAAACAAAGCATTTATAGATTTTCTTTTCTGGTGAAATAGACATCGATGGATCATGATCATCATGGAAAGGACAAATCGCTACATACGAATTTCCTTTGCGATGAACCTGAATATAGTGACCGATGACATCGACAATATCCGCTTTTTCACGAATGGCATTTATATCATGATCACTAATCTTTGCCATATTCCCTCCTTCTTAGAAACGAATTTCCTTACAAATCTTATTACGTACTTCTTCTACAGTCATACGTTCCTGTTCCATGGAATCACGGTAACGAATTGTGACTGTACCATCTTCCATTGTCTGTTCGTCAATTGTGATACAGAATGGTGTACCAACTTCATCTTGACGACGGTAACGCTTACCAATAGAACCTGCTTCATCATATGTCACTGCAAAGTCATAAGATAATTCATGACGAATCTCTTCTGCCTTTTCAGCATACTTCTTACGTAGTGGTAAGATTGCGGCCTTCACAGGTGCTAGCACTGGGTTAAAGCGCATTACTACACGTGTCTCACCATTCTCAAGTGTTTCTTCATCATATGCATCTGTAAAGAACATGAAAAATAGACGTTCAACACCCACTGCTGGTTCAACTACATATGGAAGATACTTCTCATTTGTAATTGGATCTAAGTAAGTTAAATCCTTACCAGATGTATTCTGGTGTTGTGTTAAGTCGTAGTCTGTACGGTCTGCGATACCCCAAACTTCACCCCAACCCCATGGGAACTTGTATTCAATATCTGTTGTGCCCTTTGAGTAGAATGATAATTCTTCCTTCTCATGGTCTCTGAAACGTAAGTTTTCTGGATTTCCACCTAGTTTCACAATCCAATCCATGCAGAAGTTACGCCAATATGGGAACCACTCATCATCTGTACCTGGCTTGCAGAAGAATTCCATTTCCATCTGTTCAAATTCACGTGTACGGAAGATAAAGTTACCTGGAGTAATTTCATTACGGAAGGACTTACCAATCTGGCAGATACCAAATGGTAACTTCTTACGATATGCACGAGCCACTTGTTTGAAATCCACAAACATACCCTGTGCTGTTTCAGGTCTTAGATAAATTGTATTCTTAGAATCTTCCAATGTTCCTTGGAATGTCTTAAACATCAAGTTAAACTGACGAATAGATGTAAAGTTATGTCCACCACAATCAGGACATGGAACGTTATTATCCTTGATGTACTGTTCCATCTGTTCATTGCTCCAACCTTCTGGATTAACTGTTCCATTGGAGAAGGATTCAATTAATTGGTCAGCACGATGTCTTGTATGGCACTGCTTGCAATCCATTAAAGGATCAGAGAAACCCTTTAAGTGTCCTGATGCTTCCCAAACCTTAGGATTCATTAAGATTGCTGCTTGAATCTCTTCGTTGTTTGGATCTTCTTGTATAAACTTCTTTTGCCAAGCACGCTTGATGTTATCTTTCAAGTTAACGCCTAAAGGACCAAAGTCCCAAGTATTACTTAAACCACCATAAATTTCTGAGCCTTGAAATACAAATCCTGTATTCTTTGCATGCGAAACAATTAAGTCAAATGTCTTCTGTCTATCCATTGAAAATGAGCCTCCAAAATATTCCCATAATATCCTGTAAAGTATAGCATTTTCAACCTATTTTTACAATCTTACGATATGCCATATCGCGCCTAAAAAAATAAAGATTCCTCCAGTACTCTTCTCTAGAGGAATCCAACATTTTCACTTCAAAACTGATATTGAAAAGTTTTGAAAAATGCATGTTTGAAGGAGCGAGTAAACAGTCCTCAATTATTTTTGAAAGTTCCTCTTTTGATTTTATTATTGGTGAAGGTTCCCTTTTTTAATAAGATATCTTTAGAGATGGTGCTGGCATTTCAAGAAAGGAGGCAATCATATGGTTGCCAGCGGTTATAAACATCTATCTTTAGAAGAGCGTAAATCTATAGAAGTTCTATTGAATCATTCCGATATCAAACTAAAACAGATAGCACTTTCTATCAATCATTCACCGAAATGCGTACGTGAAGAAATCAAAGCACACAGGGTCGTACGTATCCACTCGAATAAGACGAACAAATGTGGACGGCAAGATTCTTGTAAGAAACATCGCCTATGCACATATTGCATAAGCGGTGATTGTAGGTCTTGTAGGCACAAGGATTGTAACGAGCTATGTGATGACTTCGTCTCATATCCCGTCTGCGAGAGAATAGAGCGATTCCCTTATGTCTGTTCAGGTTGTCCCGACATACATAAATGTCATCTTCCTAAGTACTTCTACATCGCACAAATAGCACAGGATAAATATACGCAAGACAAATTAGAATGGAGGTCCGGACCTCGCAAGAGCGAAGCAGAAATGAAATCTATCGTGGAGGCATTTCAAAATAATATTCCTAAAAAACAATCCATCGATACGATCATTCATACTAACGACCTGAATATATCTACCTCTACTGCATATAGATACATTCGTGATCACCAGATTCCAGGAATCGCAAACATCGACCTAAAACGTCAGGTACGATATACACAGCGAAGTTCTTCAAGGCATCATCCTATATCGATTGACTATGATTTCCTCGAAGGTCGCAAATATGAGGACTTTCTAGCAGCACTAGAAACAGCAGGACCGGATGTAAACGTATGGGAAATGGATACGATTATCGGGAAGAAAGAGAGCGATGAGAAGTGTGTACTGAGCCTGTTACACAGACGTTCCAATCTTCAGTTATATTTTCTCTTACGAAACAAGAACATGTTTGAGGTAACGTATCTATTCGATACTATAAAAACTTTCTTGGGTATCGAACTATTCAGAGAAACATTCACTATCATACTCACCGATAATGGCACTGAGTTCCATGACCCTCTATCGCTTGAGACAGACCCTGAAACAGGAGAGAAACTCATCAGTATCTATTTCGCAAGACCTAGGCGCTCTGATGACAAAGGTAAATGTGAGAAGAACCATGAGCACTTCAGAGAGAAGATTCCAAAAGGATACAGTATGAACGGACTTACAAAACACGACATCAATTTCGTATCAAATCAGGTAAATAATTATGTACGCAGGAAGTTAAATTACCAATCACCCTACATCATTGCCAAGCTAGTACTAAATGAAAAGGTGTTAGAACTAAACCGCCTACATTCCATTCCACCCAAGGCAGTTGATCTAACACCTATCCTCCATTAGCATCAGGCACTAACAGCACCATCTCTTTATATCCAAAGGGGCTTTCAAGAGAAATTCAAAAAAATTTCATTTCTCCAGAAGCTGCTTTGTTAGATAAAATACAATATGAATTTGATGTTATATTTGTGATAGCAGGAACAAATAAAAGAGTGAGCGATAAAGCTAGAATGAAAATAGGGGCACCAGCAGATTCAATAAATTCTCTAGTTGTGAATGCCGTTGATAAGGATAATAAACCAGCGACATATTCTAGAGAAGGTAAAGTGTTGTCCTTCTTTAATAAACCTGACATTTCTTATTTTGGAGGGGATGGGAAAAACAAAATAAGAGTTTGTATGCCTACAGGAGAATATTTTGTAGCAGGAACATCTTTTGCGGCGCCTTGGATTACTAGAAAAATAGCATATTTGATCCATAAGATAGGGTTAAGTAGGGAGGTAGCGAAAGCTTTAATTATTGATTCTGCAATATCATGGTCAAAACCAAATAATTCTATGAATTTAATCGGGTATGGTGTAGTACCTCAAAAAATCGAAGATGTGCTTAACGCCCAAGATGATGAGATTAAGTTTGTTATATCTGGAGAATCAATCATGTTTGATACATACAATTATAATCTTCCAGTGCCTGTTGTTGATGATAAGCACCCTTACATTGCTAAAGCAACGTTGTGTTATTTTCCAAAGTGTTCTAGGAATCAAGGAGTTGATTATACAAATACAGAATTAGATATTTATTTTGGTAGACTTAATGGACAGAAAATAATTACTGTAAATGATAATAAACAAAATGATAATGTGTCTCTTTCTGAAACAGATGCTAGGGGTTTGTATAGAAAATGGGATAATATCAAATCAATTATAGAGTACGTTAAGCCAAATGGGCGAGCTAAGAAGGCATATGGTGATGGTTTGTGGGGGTTTAGTCTTAAAACTAAGGAACGACTTAACAATAGTGATGGTAGAGAACTTAGGTTTGGAATAGTTGTAACACTTAAGGAAATGAAAGGGATAAATAGGATTTCTGATTTCATTAGTCAATGTTCTATGCGTGGTTGGCTTGTGAATAGAATTGATATTCAGGAAATGATTGATATTTATAATGTTGCTGAGGGAGAAATTCATTTTGAAGATTAATTTCCTAAATTGTCAAATTAAGTTAGATTTT
>ERZ773014.1796-NODE-1796-length-13133-cov-4.294923_pt1 | contig 13133 bp, 15 predicted proteins | sample MGYA00580841_ERZ773014 | MGnify/ENA primary metagenome ERZ773014 (study PRJEB29015, sample SAMEA2737989) | human oral metagenome | biome: human oral; feature: human-associated habitat; material: dental | place: China | collected 2067 ...
ACATAAATTCTCAAGGCTGCCTCGGAACAGAGAAAAAAGTATATGGAATGTTCCCAGGAGTAACCTTGGTTTCTATGATTTTATTGGGATTAGATTTTGGATAATAATACCATTTAAAGTAAGAAATGCTTCCATCAGTATCTCTAGTCCCTTGAGCATTTACTCTAACGATAATCGGATCAATTCCTTGTGCAAAAATATCTTGAGTCTGATTGCTCTGTTGAAATCAGATTCAGATTTCGTTTCCATATTGAGGAAAACTAAGCGTCAGATTATCCAGGATTGGCAACGCATTAACGACTCTAAACCATATTCTTTCTTTGCTGATTTTACCCAGTGAAGTATCCTCAAGAGAATAGTCAATATACTGACATCCTACGCCATTAAACTTATACGAGAATTGCTGATTTTTTACAATTTCATCATTCTTTGCTTGAAAGTAATACCTAAGTTGACTTGCATTTCCCTGTGCATTAACCGAAAGCGTAGTATTGATGGTAAACATCTCTTGTCTATTGACCCTATATGCAGGGACATCAACTGTTCCTGTTCATCACTTCTCATCAGGGACCTGACAAACATCATTCTGAGCTAAAGTAAAATAACGTGTGTCTTTGATTTCATAGCCGATAATAGGGCTGTCTTTTTCTCCAATGAAAACCTTATCATAGATTTCATTACTGTTTCCATTTTCATCAGTCACTTTTACTTTGATATTGTAGGTACCAACTCTCTGATATTCATATTTCATAATATTAAGTTTATTGACTCTAGGAGGCTTCCCATCTCCAAAGTCCCAGCTATAGCTAACAATCGGAGCTGTGGTTGCGTTTGTCGCTACGGAAAATCAAACATAAGTTCACCAAACCGCAGATTTTGGACGAATCGTGAGTTCTGGTCTTAAAATAGATTCAACATTGATTTCTTTTGTGATTTCTTCAGTTTTCCCATAATTATCGGAAACTTTGAGGGTAACAAGGTGCTTTCCCGTTTCATTAAAAAGAACGGTTATTTTCTTGTTTTTCTCTTCTGTTGAGGTAGTTTGCACGGCATTAGGATTAGAAAATACCCATTCATACGTTAAACGGTCGTAGCCATTACTCACATCTATATCGTTAGACGCTTTAGCATCAAGATAAAATTCTGAAGGATACTGTCGTTTGTTCGTCGGGGTAATAGAAAATTGAGGGGATGGAGGAGTAGACTCAACATAAACATTCTGAGTATCACTATTTTTCTGTCCCATTTCATCCTCCACGGTGAGTTTTACAGTATAGTTCCCTGGTTTTTTAAACTGTTTTTTTATGCTTTTTCCTTGCAGCGTGTCAATCTTTGATCCATCTCCATCAAAAAGTTCCCAAGTATAAAACTTTAGTCTCGAAGTGAGAGAATAAGAAGAATTTGCTCAAAAAGCATAAGTTGTAGAGGTATTTCATTTTTCAGGAGCTTGCTGAATAATCGCCACAGGATCAGAGACTGAAAGACTGAATTTCTCACTGATAGTATTTTTTTCATTATCGAGAACTGTTAACATCACGATATATTCTCCTTGTCATGGAAGCGGAATATTGATATATCCAGGTTTCCCATCGCCTTCTCTCGACCATTTAAATCCATCTCTAGACGTAATATCTCGCCTATACGCCAAAATCTCTCTCCCACCCATCGGTGAAGTGGCACTTCCATCAATAAATACTCCTTTATTTGCCTCTTGGATTCAGATTTTAGAAGGTTTACTTTTCTGCATTTTTTTCCCATTAGCATAAAGGCTGATGACTGCAGATTTTGGACTTACATTAACGGATATTGTTGCTTCACCATCAAAAATTCCACTATTAGAGCTCCTTACCGTCAGATGCACAATATAGGTTCCTGGCTCAGAGAAGGTGTGTTTTGCCAAAGGTCAAGAACCAATGGGTTTATCTATTCCATCAATATCCCTATAATACCAAAAATAATTTCTAGCAGGAATCGTTTCATTTGAAGGATCCCTACTTGCTCTAGCGTCAAACGTTACAGTTAGCGGCGCAGGTCCACTAATCGGACTGGCACTAGCAATTGCTTTTACACTATATTTATTTTGAATGATCGTCGTGATGTTGGCAAGCGGACTCTTACAGTTTTCATAGAAACTTGAGAAATTTTCTTTATTAGGGTTCCTTTGCATGGATTCTGTAGTTTTCAGGCACTGTTTGTAGACAAGCTGGAAATTATAGTCTTGTTGTGGAAAGTAAGGAAAAATTTTCTTCATAATGCTCAAAAGCTCAGAATAGGTAGCACTTCCATTGATTTTTCAGATTTTATTCTCTGCATCGATATCTACAAAAAGCTCTGAAAGCCTGTTCCAGTCTCTTTGGATTTGATAATTCGAGAAATAATCGGTTGGAACCTTGGAAGATTGACTATTTTGTGCAAGGACACTTCATCAAAGGAAATAAAATCCTAATCCACTCAACATAACGCTTCCCAAGAGAACTATCCTTGAAATCAAGGTTGGTTTCATACGTATAAAAAACTGAATTAAAGACTTAACTCAAGTATACAGGATTCAGCCTAGCTTTGCAACTTTTCAAATAAATTTTAAATTTTGGAGTCTTGACTTCTTGTGTTTTTCTATAAAAGCATTTTAACCGCTTTAAAAAGCAGACTTTCGTGCAAGAAGACTTTTCCGCTTGCATTTCTGGTATGAAAATTTAGACTAAAATCAGATTTTTTATCTTTTTTTAATACAAAAAATGGATTATTATACTCGTGCATTACAAGAACATCAAAAATATCAATGAAAAATCTGAATTTCTTCGAGAGTTCCACTCGAGACAAGGGAAGAGCTCTCGACTTATTATAGTCCCGGCGTCGCACAACCTTGCTTAGAAATACAAAAATTCCCAGAAAAAGCCTATGACTATACCTGGAAATGAAGGTCTGTTGCAGTCGTGAGTGATGGAACTGCAGTCCTTGGATTGGGAAATATAGGAGGTTTAGCAGGATTGCCAGTAATGGAGTGAAAAGCTGCTCTATTCAAGGCTTTTGGTGACGTTGATGCGGTACCGATTGTGCTCAAGACGCAGGATCCTGAAGAAATTATCTCAATCGTAGAAAATATCGCTCCCACATTCTGATGAATTAATCTCGAAGACATCGCAGCTCCTAACTGCTTTTATATCGAAGAGCAACTCAAAAAGAGGTTAGATATACCTGTTTTTCACGATGATCAGCATGGTACAGCTATCGTGGTGCTTGCAGGACTCATTAATGCTCTCAAAATTACAAAAAAAGAAATCTGAACCCTCAAAATCGTTATTGCTTGAGCGGGAGCGGCAGGACTTGCTATTGCCTCATTATTACAGGATTTTGGAGCGAAACATCTCGTTATCACAGATTCAAAAGGCTGTATTCATCAAGGAAGAACCGATCTCAACGCATACAAACAGCCTCGAGCACTGACTAATCTTAATCAATGCAGTGGTTCTCTTAGTGAAGCTCTTGTCGGAGCAGATGTATTTATCGGAGTGAGCAAACCAGATCTCATCTCTGCTGAGGATGTAAAAAAGATGAATTCAGATCCTATTTTATTTGCTCTTTCTAATCCAGAGCCAGAGATTACCCCTGATGAGGCGAAAAAATGAGGAGCTACCATTATTGCAACAGGAAGGTCTGATTTTCCAAACCAGGTAAATAATGTGCTTGTCTTCCCTGGACTATTCAAAGGCTTATTAGAGGCAAGAATCCCTAAAGTAGAAAAAAAACATAAGCTTGCAGCAGCTCAGGCCCTTGCTAATTACCTCAAAAATCCAACCAGAGATGAAATACTACCTTCAGCCTTGAACAAACAGGTAGCAACTGTCATCGCAGATGCCGTTAAAGCCGTTGCCTAGGGGATAAACTACTCCTTTCCTTTCAAGAGAGTTGCTAAGAGCGTTATGATGGAGATTGAGGAGCTATATAAATCCTGATCTTATATTCCCGGCTTACCATACCATCATTTAAATCCTGAAAGATCCTTTATTTTACAGAGAAGAACGATATTTATGTTTGATATCAGTGCAAAAAAACTTATCTATCTGAGTATTACTCTAGGTTTTTTCGTCTTGTTGGCAACGCTTGGAATACTTCTTTTCCCTGAATTAATCACAAAACGGGATCGTCGTCTCGCTCGTAAAAAAAACGATACTCCATGGAAACTTCAGCTTTCTCTCTTCATTAATCATGCAATTACTCCCTTATCAGTCGGAATATTCTATCTTCTAATGAGCGGAATCCTGATCTGGAGCAAGGAATTGAGAATTTTTGGAATCGGAGTAAGTAGTATTTTGGTCGCATCAATTGCCTTCCGAAGCGTAAAAAGGATTACCCAAAGACCAAGACCTGAAAAAGCAAAAATCACCTTCAAAGACTATAGTTTCCCAAGCGGACATACCACAGCAGGATTCGTATTTTTCTTGAGTGCAGCAATTGCTGTTTCTCGGCTCCTCAACCTTGAATATCGTGAAGTAATCTTTGTCTTTGCGATCATCTGCGGGGGAATTGTTGCTTGGAGTAGGCGATATCTCCATGTTCATCGATTTACTGATGTCGTTATAGGAGCACTGCTCGGAAGTGGGTGTTTTCTGTTTTCATATCTGATTTTTTTCTATTTTGGTGATGCAATAATCAGGGCAGTTGAACAGGTCTTTTTTAGCCTTTAGTTCCGAGAGAAATGCACGATGTGATTATTATTGGGGCTGGGGCAAGTGGCTTATTTTGCTGAATGTTATTGCCAAAACAGCGAAAAAAGCTGATCCTAGAAAAGACAGACAGTATCGCGACTAAGCTCTTGCTTTCTGGAAAGGGGAGATGCAATTTCACAAATCTTAATACCAGCTCAGATCATTATCTTGGAGATCAAAGAGAGAGACTCTCTGCTTTTTTCCAAGCTTTTTGACCGCAAGAAATGATAAACTTTCTTAGACGTCACGGAATCGAAAGCAAAGAGGAAGGCGCTGGAAGAATCCTCCTAGAGAGCAATAAATCTCGTCAACTGGTGGATTTCCTGATCAAAGAGAATGAGAAAAATGCCACAACAATCCTCGCCAAGACGGAAGTCCTCCAGGTAGAGAGAATAGCAGAAGATTTTTCCGTCAAAACATCAAATGAAAAATTCACCACTAAAAGGATAATTCTGGCTAGTGGGGGCTGTTCATTTCCGCAGATCGGAGGAGGAAAGTTTGCCTTTAGTCTAGCAAAGGAGTACAAAGTCGCCACAAAAGCTGCTCATCCTGCCCTCTGTGGAATCCAGACGCAGGAAAAGATCGATCAACTTTCCGGAAGTAGCACGTTTGCAAAAATTCAGCTTCTTGAGTGATGAAAATCTGTCTATGAGACGCAAGGAGACCTGCTCTTTACGCATGAAGGAATCTCTTGACCTGCTGTTTTTAATACTTCACTTCGACTTGGTTATCAGTATGGAGACGTGCTAAAAAATCTAAAAATCAGACTAATAATCCCAGAAAGTGCTATGACCAAGAGACTTTTTGGCTATCTAAGGGTAAAATCCGGCTTCAGAAAATATACGATGACTTTGACTCCAATTCGCCTAGGCTCTCGAGAAAAAGCAAAAGTAATGTCTGGAGGGATTCTCTTTGGAGAGGTGGACGAGCATCTCGAGCTCAAAAAGCTTCCTTGAGTATTCGTTATTGGAGAGTCGCTTAATGTCACTGGGGAGACCTGAGGCTTCAATCTTCAACGGTGTTGGACATCTAGTTTTGCTTGTGCTACCTACCTTTCTTCGCAAGACAAATCGCACTAAATCATCATTTCAAAAAAAGGCAAGTATCAAGAAAGAGAAAAAATCAGATTTTTTTTCTTTTTTTTTTGTTTTGGAATATAATAGAGAGGTAATCATTTTTAGCTTGTCTTAATCCCAATGAACGAATCAATGAAATTTTCTAATTCGCTTACCAAAACGAATACACTTCTCGAAAAAATTGCAACAACTTGTGATGCTCTGATTTCTGCACTAGAATACACTACAGAGGCGGCATGTCAATACGGAGGTGGAATCCTTCATCATTTTGAAAGTGAGTATGTGGATGTAGTAGTAAGTACCCTTCTCCAGTTGAAAGCTCACATCGCCAGATTAGCGAAAGAGCTAGATAATGGGTTGATTCAATCCACTAAAGATCTCCTTTTACTTGTCGAAGGGATGCAAGATATTGAGGACAAGCTGACAATGCTCCTTAGAGAAAATGGAAATCTGAGAAGTAATTTTGCATTCTGATTTGAAGAAATCAGATCGTCAATCCAAGAGCTAAAAGAAAATATCGTTCTTCTCTAAGACTTCATGATGTCTTTGTGTGAAATCCTTAAATATATGAGGACAGTCCCTCCAGGCTGTCTTTTTTTGTAAAAAACGAAAAAGCAGGCAGAGATTCTCTACCTGCTCTCGGAAACTCTTGCTTTCACAAACAATAGTCTCCATCTGATTTTAAATTACCGGGATGAAAGATGAAAAAGTTTATCAGAGTCCATCCCCAACCACAAATATACATAATCTCTATAAAATGTCAAGACATTGTTTAAAGAAATATTTTCCAGTTCTGAAGCGGGATATTTCTGCAAATACGAAAAAAACGGGGTAGAGAAACCTACGCCCGTTTCCAGATAAGCATACTTTCAGAAGCAAACTTATCTCAAGTGGATAAAGTTAGTGCAAAAAAAGATAGAGAAAAGGAGGCAAAAGTCAAGTTATTTTTTGAAGAAATCTTAAATAAATAATTAAAAAAAGAAGTCAAAAATCAGACTTCTTTCTTTTTTCTTCGAGTCCTCGGCTAGAATGCTACTACAGGCGCAACTTCGCTACCCGTTGTTGCTTCAAAGAGGTTTGCTCTCTCAAATCCGAGCCACTTAGCAATAAGATTGGTCGGGAAGCTTCTCAGCTTGATATTATACTTTCCTACAACCTTATTGTAGTTCATCCTTTCTACAGCAATTCTATTTTCACTTCCTTCGAGCTGAACTCTGAGATCGCTAAAGGCTTGGTTGGCTTTTAAGCTAGGATAGTTCTCAGTAAGCATCATCAATCTTCCCAATGCCTGAGAGAGTTCTCCCTGAGCTGCTTGGAATTTTGCAAAGTCCTGTGCATTATTTGCATCTATTTTCATCTGTGTCGCAGAAGCTCTCGCCTCTACTACTTGTCTCAACGTCTCCTGCTCAAAAGCAGCTTCTCCCTTGACAGTAGCTACGATATTAGGGATGAGATCGGCTCTCCTTTGATAGACGGATTCTACCTGTCCTCGTTGGGCTTTGACGGTTTCCTCAAGTTTTACAAGGGAATTATATTGACCTGCAATCACAGAAATTCCGATCAAGATCACAGCAATAACGATTCCCCAAAGCGTTCCTTTCTTCATCTATTTTCTCAAAAAAAAGATAAAAAGTCTGCTTTCTTATATTTTTTTGCTCTCAAACTGCAAGTTAATCTCCAGCACCTCCGCCTCCAGAACTTCCTCCACCTCCAGAGAATCAGCCTCCACCTCCAGAACTTCCTCCCCAGCTAGAAGAGCTACTTGAACTTGAACTTGAGCTTCTCCAACTACCTCTAGAAGATACACCTTTCCCTGTCGAACCTCGAAGGACTAACGCAGCCAAAAGAACCGCATAAACTCAGAGAAAGGTCATCTGAGAGCTGGAATCTTCTTCCTCAGGAAGCAGTTGTTTAACCTGAGCTTGTATCTCTTGATCAGAAAAAAAACTATAAAAATTCTTGATTCCTTGATAGAGGTTTCCGCTATTTACTTCAGGTCTAATAAGTGCTTCAATGATCGCTTTGGCGAGAGCATCAGGAATCTCAGCTTCCAATCCATATCAAACCATAATTCTGATCTTCTTTTCCTCAGTTGCAATCGCTAGCAAAAGTCCATCATTCCTGTCTTTATCTCCAATTCCGTTTTCATTAAACGCCTTGAGTGCAATATCAAAAAGCTCATTCCCTTCTCTATGAGGGAAAAGAAGCGTCACAACTTGATATCCGGATGTCGTTTCAAGAGTCTCAGCAAGTTGATTGAGCTCTTCAAATTCCTCTTGGCTGAGGGCTTGAGAATAATCATTCACAAAATACTCAAATCTCGGCAAATGCATCGGATCAATCTCGTGGGCAAACGAGATTCCTGTTAAGCAAAGGATGGACAAAATAAGAAGTCAGATTTTTTTCATCTTTTCTAAAGATATAAAAGGAACACTACAACTATAGAGCAATCTACCAACAAAAGCAGGATAAGCGTTCTACAGCTAGTATTCCTTATAGGCTAAAATCTTCACAATGCTTTGAAAGAAAGGGATTTATTTCCTATTTAGTAAGAGCATAAGTATCCTTTGCAATCATAAGTTCCTCATCAGTTGGAATCACCCAAAGTTGAACCTTACTCCCTTCTTTAGTCAGTTTTTTCTCTTCTCCTCTAAAGTTATTTAAGCTTTCATCAAAATCCACTCCAAGCCAAGCAAGCCTTTCAGCAAGGAGCTTTCTCTGAATGATAGAGTTTTCCAGCACTCCAGCTGTAAATACGATAGCATCAACGCCCCCAAGTAGTGCTGCATAGCTACCAATATATTTCAAAATCGCATTCGTATACATTTCCAAGATCATGGTTTCTTTTTCACTGCCTGCAAGGTAGCCATCTTCAACGTCTCTATGATCACTTGACTTACCAAAGAGTCCGAGAATCCCAGATTCCTTGTTCATTATCGTATCAATCTGTTCAACGCTCAGATTTTCTTGCTTCATCATAAAAGGCACAATAGCTGGATCAATGTTTCCGCATCTGGTTCCCATGATCACCCCTTCAAGAGGAGTGAGTCCCATAGAGGTCTCAACAACCTCTCCATTTCTGATAGCAGTAATGCTCGCTCAATTTCCCACGTGACAGGTAATAACCTTTAAATCTGATCTTCCCATCAGTTCAGCTAATCTTTGACTTACATACTTATGAGAAGTCCCGTGAAAACCATATCTTCTCACTTTATAGTCTTGATACCATCTATAAGGAAGTGCATAGAGATAGTGCTCAGGTTTCATAGTCTGATGAAACGCGGTATCAAAGACCGCAACATTAGGCACACCAGGAAGAATCTTTTCACAAGCTTCTACTCCCATCAGGTTAGCCGGATTATGAAGCGGAGCAAGTGCTGTTAATCTCCTAAATTCTTCCTTTACTCCTGGAGTAATAATCGTTGATTGCTTAAAGCTTTCTCCTCCATGAACCATTCTATGTCCGATCGCATTGATCTCAGACAGGCTTCCCAAAGCCCCAAGCTCAGGATCAACCAAAAGTTCAAGTACCTTGTGCAAAGCAACTTCATGATTTGCAAGATGTCATTCGATGTCATGCTTTACTCCAGTTGCAGTTTTATGCTTAATCTTTCCTCCGTCAATCCCAATCCTCTCGACAAGTCCCTTAGCCAGAACCTCTTGATTCTCCATATTAAAAAGCTGGTATTTCAATGAAGAGCTACCACTATTCAGCACAAGAATTTTCATCTCTAATCAATAATAAAATAAAAAAATCACCCTTATATGTAGTCAAACTCTCTCAAATTACAAGCACTTTTCATCCCAAAAAATCTCCCACCAGCGATAAAAGTCAGATTTTTTTTGTCACATTTCTTTAATCCTATGCGTTATCCAGTATAGAAAACGTTTTTATTTTTCTATGCAAAAAAACTATGAAAAAAACACTTATGGCAGCAGGAATGCTCTGTGCTGCATCACTCGCAGTCAGCGGAATCTTCGCTGCAGAAATCAACCCTCTCGAGGCAACGGAATGGGAACTTACTTCTTTTGAGGGGAAAGCTCTGACAGGAGCAACAGTAAAGTTTGGGACAGGAAAGGTATTCGGATCTTTCTGCAATAATCTTTCTACGACCTATTCCCTTTCAGGAGACCAAATCCTAGCAGGACCAATGGCTACTACGCTCATGTACTGCAATACACCTCTTATGGATGCTGAGAGCAAATTTGACCTTTCTAATGCCAAATATCAGCTCATGACAGGAAATCAACTCGAGCTTACCACAGCAAGCGGGTCAAAATACCTTTGGTCAAAAAAGACGACACCTACGGTGGGAATGGCTAATCCTGCTTCTGTAAACTGTGAGAAGAATGGAGGAAAACATGAGATCGTAAAAGACAAAAACGGTAATGAATCTGGAGTATGTACGCTTTCTGATGGTACAAAATGTGATGAATGGGCATACTACAGAGGAGAATGTCCTGCTAAGGCAACTACTCAGGAGCAAAAGATTCATAAGATCCTTGATGATCACTTTGCAAAACACGCCGATAAATTCCCAACTGCAAAGGAAAAAACTGCTGTTATCGAGATGCTCAAGACGACCTTTACTAATCTTATGAAAGAAGTAAACGCTACGCTCAAAGCCCAGTATCAAGAGATGGTAACTATCCTTGGTAATTATAAAGTAAAATAGTTCTAAAAATCAGACAAAAGAGGAGGGGAGTCAGCCTTCCTCTTTTTCTTTTCAAAAAATACAAAGTAAAGCAGTCATTACGAAGGTGGTGAAGCACTCCAGTTAAGTGTTCCATCGATTCAAGCATCTTCTTCTACGCATAGGCGTAGGATGGTTCCTCTTCATAGACCGCTGCAATCTCATCCTCCAAGTGGGAAAGCCCTCCCTGCTGAGCAGACTCTTGGAGCTGATACTTCTCACGAAATGCTGGTGAGAACTGTTCCAAATGTTTCGGATCAGTAATCATCTGATCAGGACGATCCAAAAAACCAATAAAACGAGAAAAGTCTGAAAGATTCATCCTGTAGTCTGGAGCTTCAGGATTTACGCTATTGTCTGTCAGATTCTGCCTGGTGAAAAGGTTAAAAAAATCTAGCATTGCAGTCGATCGAACTTGAAAGTCAGATTTCTTTAGATTTGCATCAGAGAGTTTTGTGAGGACATTACGAAGGATAGGATCTTGAATTTCCATAATTTTTTGAGAGAGATTTGGAGACTTGAGGAAGGAATCCAGCTTTTTTATCGCGATTCTAAAAGATTGGAGTTCCGCGTCAGTGCTCTCTTCGCTCGTGCGATCCAAAAGCCTAAATATGTTTTGCGTAGGACGGTGCTGATTAATCAAGCCGTCTTTCATCAGCTGGTGCGTGATCTCAGGAGGCACCAATTGTGCCTGAAGCTCCTGAATGGCAAGATTTTTCTCAGTATGACGGGCAAGACGTGAATGGATCGTTTCATCCGTAGAAAAGGAGTCTTCTAGCTGATCGCTCGCTAAAAGTCAGATTTTCTCCTGATAGTCTTGAAGATCTGAAGCCTGATCAATAATATCTTTTACCTTCTCTGGTGTCAATGCTTCTTCAAGACGCTGAGAAAGCTCTTTGGTCGTTGGCATCTGAAGGTTGAGCTTTGTCCTATTCCCTTTTCCCTGAACTCACAAAGAAAGCTGATGAGAAAAGGGATCATAGTGCAGATTATCGTCACATTCCAAGCTAGCGGTTGGATCAGCAAGATTGTAATAAAAGGTCAACGGCTTCCCTTCAATCATTCCTTTGAGCTGGAGAATGGGTTCAGCCTTTCCCGTGAGCGTCGTCTCTTGGACAAGCGTTGCAAAAGGTTTGTCTTGATGAGAGAGGAGATCAGAGAGTTTCTTTCCTCCAAGACTTTCTTGCCCAAGATAACGCATCAGCGCAACTACCGGAGCTTGAGTAATAGAAGCTTTGAGATAATTAGTTAGCCTTGATTGCATCTGTGCCTTGAGTGCTTCAAGTTGCTGCTGATATGAGGTTATCATTTCCTTTTCTTGTATAGAGAGAGATTCCCCCTGCTTTTGCTTTGCATCCAAAGAGGCAACTTTCCCAGCAAGCTCTTTAAGTCCACGATCTCCAAACTTCTCAATGAGCTTTTGATCCCATTCATCTCCTTTAGGGAATATTTCTACATTTTCTAAACGAGAAAAAGTCTGATCATTCTTTGCGAACTCAGCGAGATCAGGATTCTGATCAAAGACCTTCGCTTTCGGCTCATAGGAGAGGGGATAACCTCACTGGGTCTGCTCCTCAATTCCAAGCGACCTTTCCATCGTCTTCAGACTCTTAAGGAACTCCTCAGTTTCAGGGCTTTTCCCAACCTTAGCAATCCTCTCTCTTGAAAGTAAGAAGGAAGCATATTCAGCAGGAGCGATATTATTTTTCTTGAGTTTCGCCCTTACGACAGGAGAGAGCGCTTTTAGCTTCTGCTGGACCTCTTCAGGACGATGTTCCTTGAGACTCGGATTAAGCTTCTGGTAAGCTTCTTTGGTTTTTTGAATGATTTTCTCTCTATCCCTATTGGAATCAACTTGTGTTTCTATCGAAGAGGATTTGGTTTCTATAGAAGAGGATTTGGTTTCTATAGAAGAGGATTTGGTTTCTATAGAAGAGGATTGTTTATTAAAAGACGAGGATATCCCCTTATTAACAGCTCTTTGTGCTTGTTGGTTATCTGTCTGATTGCGGTTCTTTCTAATTAGCTCCCTCTTTTGGTTAAGAACAATAATCCTTGCATCCTTCTGGATATCTCTCTTTTCCCTTTGATGAGCTTCTTTTTTTTCAAAGTACTGCTTCAAAATTATAAGAGGAGACATTCTCTTTTCATCAGATAATTTTTTAATTTTCTTGAGAAGGGCATCGACGTCTTTTACTTTAGAGGTTCTCTGAAGCTTTTCTTGAATGAGAGTTTTTATTTGGTCTTTTTCTGTCTTTTGAGCAAGAGGGAAAAGAAAGTCAATACTGGTATAAATTGCAGAAAATCATAGCGTTTCTTTTAAAGATTGCTTTTGAGAAGGGGTGTTTTTGAAAATAAATTCTTGGTTTACACTTGGCATTTTTATTGATTAAGCTGATTTAGAAGGTCAATGATTCTTGGATCTGGTTCATATCCATGTTCGCGAGCTTCTTTGATATGATTTCTAATTTCTCTAATAATTACAGCTTTATTTGATCTGAGTATCTCAATGTCTGTAGATAGCAATGATTCTTCAACACTTCTAAAAGAAGCTACCATTTCTTTATTCGCGTTATTAAGTCTTTTATTCGCGTTATCAAGTCTTTTATTCGCGTTATCAAGTCTTTTATTCGCGTTATCAAGTCTTTGTCTAGATG